>Ga0181612_129292_pt1 | contig 14101 bp, 10 predicted proteins | sample HoacroProtozoa21_FD_119630 | JGI IMG/M metagenome (GOLD analysis project Ga0181612, IMG submission 119630) | Hoatzin crop microbial communities from Cojedes, Venezuel. Combined Assembly of Gp0051906, Gp0051904, Gp0051908
CACAGCCAGGCAGCCAGGACAAGCTGGCCAGGGGAAATATTCCATACCATAGATGTCATGCTCAGTTTATAAAAGAGGGTTGGCCAGGAGTCAGGAATCCTCTTTTTCCAGGAGTTTGAACTTTTGCATGAGTTAGAACTCTTTCAGAAGTTCCGCAAAATCCATGAGCTCTGCAATCACTGCTCAGGGACTGGCTGTGAATCGGTCATCAGGCAGTGAGAAAAATTGTATTGTGTATAGCTTGTTTTGCATAGTCATCGTTATTATTTCCTTTGTTGTCTTATTAAACTGTCTTTATCTCACTACAGTACCACATGTTTCTCATTGTGGTATATGCTGCTAGATTTTTATAATTCATATTATTTTTAACTGAAATGAAACAGAAGTTGTAACTATCACCAGCAATTTATAGCCCATGTCATGAGGTTGCTTCCCTAGTACACAAAGGCCCAGCTCCCCAGTTCTTCACTGGCCTGGTTGCTCGCTAATGGTGGCATTCACATCTGCACAAACGGGGCAGGACCAGCACAGTACCTACAGAGCCAACACCACCTATAGTTATATGTTTGTGGATGCACAAGTGCAAAGCGAGTGAAAAGCAACTTCTCATGAAAAGAGAATCAAAACACAGCAGGAGCACATGGACCTTCCAACAGTTTGTTAAACTGCTTCCAAGAGACGTTACTTTGCTCTGCTTAACAAGTGTTACTGTTCTACCTGTTGCTGCAGGGGAACAGATTAAAAGGTTGCATAGTTTCATTCTGGTTTCTGGATCAGCAAGAGATCCCTTTTCTCCCTCTTTTTTCAACTCTTGCAAATCCGTGAACGAACACTTTCTTCAGCTTTTTTCTTGCACATATGTCATTCTTATATATGCTCTGAATGTATGCCAGCCATTAGATGATTTCTTGGATGTAACACATTTCACATGTGAAAAAGGAATTAAATACACTAGGGATTCTCTACTGTTATTATGGAATTCGTACATTTGCCTACATAATCTAACACTGTGTCAATGTTTCCATGCCCCTTTTCTGCTGTTGACTCCAAGACCCTAGACTTTAGATCCTTAAACCTGGCAGGCTTATTTTAAAAGAAATACAAAATGTAGGCTGGCAACACTGTATTTACATTATATTGACTGTCCAACAAGATACTGTCTCACTGTTCCTTACTTACTATGGTCTTTATCTCTAATACAGCTTACATGTCCGTGTCCACATACAGCAGGCTCCTCTGTCTTCACCTGACATCAAAGTCACTGTGGAAGGCATCTCACCCCAGATGCATAAATTGCATTTAAGCAAGGCAGCAGCTTATTCCTGTTCTTTCTATTTTTGGGAAGTATTTTTGAGAGAATATTTTCTGCATATTTTGGATACCAGAAGGTTACAGAGAAGGACCTCTTCTCTAGGGCATGGACTTTCTCAGGCAGGGTGGTACCTGAAATGCTTGCAGTAGAAGGGGCTATTTACAGGTTTCTCAGATAGACTCAGGAGCCAAACAAATCCACTGGGACTACAAAAACAAGTATGGCTGTGGGGTCAGAGGGACACAGTGGACCCAAAGAGACCTGCATGATTCCTCCCTCCCTGGTCAAACCACCACACTCTGAAATAACGCTGCCTGTCCCAGGCTTTGATTCTGTAAGGAATCAAGGAGAGGGTGTTGAGAGATAGAGCAGCTGTCAGAGGAGGCAAGACTAAAACCAGAGGGCTCATAATCCCTCATCCATCCCCACAGCCTTAGGGATTTCAGGAGGCCTTTAAAAATGTAGCAAGATAGACGTTTGTACCCAGCCAGAACAACCCCTGCAGCCGTGGGACGCCAGGGGAGATCCCAAATCCTCTTCCCAAGGAAATAAACAAAAAAAAGGGGAGTAATGCCACATACACATCAGAAAGACAAGAAGCAGCCCCCTTACCTCGTCACAGCCCTGGTACAGATAGTGACAAGGAAGCATCCAGCAACGATCATCCACCCCCAGCCTCCGTCGGGAGGGCCGGTGTGCCGGGGCGAGGCCATGGCGCAGGCCGGGGCGATCCCTCCCTCCTCCCTGCCTCAGTGGCAGGGGCCGACTCCAGCCGGCACGCCGAGCATAGGCCGGGGCTGCCCGGCACATGGGCTACTGGTCATCTGAAGAGAGAGGGAGAGAAAACTGGCAGAGAGGGAATCAGGGTACATTGCACGCACTGTAACCTGCATGGCTGGGCTAGGACACACTGCTTCGGCTTTACTGCATAAAAGCAAGGGGTTTCTTTCAAACGCAGTTTATGACAATTTGTTGGAAGCAAGAGTGCCATCAGAATTCGGTGCCACGTCTGCTATCGTTTATTTCAAGGCAATGTGCCCAGCAGTTACACCCCAGCCGATGATACCCGTTCCCCCTACAAATGTCACCACACATACATGTAAGTCACATACTTTACAGGTGCCAGTCACTGAGCTTCGGTGGGCTCTCCCCGCTCGCACCAGTCCCTGGCCTGAACTGTATTTTCAGTTACAGTCTCCACTCAAACTTCTTTGTACACAACTTAGTGTAATTTTTTTTTTTTTTTAGGGAATACAGTTTTCATCTTTGTATGAAAAGGGAATATTCACTGCAAAATCAGAGCAGATCTGATGATCAAATGACCTTGTTGTTCTCGAAAGCTAAACCGTAGATGAAGGCTGTAATCAGGCAGGCCACAGCTGCTTCATTTTCCGAGCATGGACAAGTCACTGAAGGTTAGAGCTAACCCTCTTCGATCCATGTAGATCAAAGTAGTCTCTGCATTCAGACCGAAGCACGGGCTCTAAATGCACGCGGAGTGCTGCAGGACACTGTAGAAGACCAAATGAAACCCACTGGACCCTAGATGATTAACTGAGCCACGTGTGTTGGGGTAGCTTTGCTAATGCTGCGGGTGTCACCAGCAGAGTAGGACCAATGAGGGACCCGAGAGAGCCTGTTTTGCTCAGTGCAGGAACATGCGGTGCTGGCGGTCAGCGCTGGGTCTTAGACCATGTTTTTGTCATCATCAGCAGGCACCTAGCCCCTGGATAAATCAGAGATTTGTGAGACATAAGCAAACTAGGGGGCATGTCTTTCAGTTTTACTTGGAGAGAAACCTCAAATAGCTTCTACATCACCTAATAGGACAGATGCTGAATATGTAACATTCCCACTGACAAGAACTACAGGTTTCCCATGAAATGTTACCTGTTACAGCATGTAAAAGAACTGCAGAGGTACTCAAAAGGGCAACTCTAGAAAGCAGCTGCAAGGCTAGTGTGCATTCTCAGTCCTTGAAGCTGCTCAGCCAGGTGATGCTCAAAGATTGGCTCTGCAAAGCCCAGAGTTCCCTGACCCAAAACAGCAAGTTCACCCTGGTGAACCTTTGCGAAGTATTCATCAGGTGTCTCCCCTGAGATATCTAAAGGTACATCTCAAAGCCATTACAAGATGATTTCAGGAAAACATATACACATTGCCAAACTTCAAGGTGAACAAAGTAGGAGAAAACAGGAATGACAAAACAAACAAAAACCACAACACATTGAAAGCTTAGCTGAATTCCTACCAGGCTGTAAATAATACCCTGTAATAACACTGTATAAGAGAATCAGTGGACTCTTTTTAAAGAGATTTGGTGGTCCTCTAATTTAAAAAGGATAAGAATCACAGAATAGTTTGGGCCAGAAGGAATCTTTAAAGGCCATCTAGTCCAACGCCCCTGCAATGAGCAGGGACACCTACCACTAGATCAGTTTGCTCAGAGCCCCGTCCAGGCTGACTTTGAATGTTTCTGGGGATGGAGCATCTACCACCTTTCTGGGCAACCTGTGCCAGTGGTTCACCACCCTCATGGTAAAAAATATCTTTCTTATATCTAGTCTGAACCTACTCTCTTGTAGTTTAAAACCTCTTGTCCTATCACAACAGGCCCTGATACAAAGTTTGCCTTCATCTTTGCTGTAGGCCCCCTTTAAGTACTGAAAAGCTGTAATAAGGTCTCTTCTCCACGCTGAACAGCCCCAACTCTCTCAGCCTTTCCTCACACGAGAGGCGTTCCAGCCCTCTGATCATTTTTGTGGCCTTCTCTGGGCCCATTCCAACAGGTCCATGTCTTTCCTGTGGTAAGAAGCATCATCCTTACCAATCTGCTTGGCTTTCAAAGCCCAAGAATTGCAGCTGATCATACAGGACATGATCAAGCCTTATATGCTAACACAACTCAGCCAATAAATGTTAAAAACGGAATAACCAAGTGCAGTATTCAAAGACAGGGGTTAAGTCCAAGAGCCAGTGGCTGTGCTATTGTATGAGGCACTGGAACTGACACGGGAACTGAACAGAGTGGAGAACCATTTGTAACTTCACAACACAATCTGTGCTTGTCAATGGTTTTGAGCAGTGATTTAAGGCAACCATGTTTGAAACTATACCCTTGAAAAATATCAGTGAACAAAAATATCCACAAAAAATGCCAAAACTATATTATACTGCTATCGAGATACACAAGCTAAAAAAGCTACCATTAAATGTCTGTTCCAGGTCTTTGTTTATGCCTCAAATATTTTTGCCTCGCTGCTAGTCAGCCTGTTAGATATCACATATTTTACTTTAGGCCAAAAATGCTGTATACTATTTGGAAATAAAAATTACTGTCCTGTTTTCTCTCTTTGTATAATAGGCTTTGCTAATATGTATTTATAAGCAAACATTAGTATAAAGCTTTAAAATTATTCAGAGCCCAAAGCAATTCCCACAATAAGCGTTAGAACATGTACTAATGCTGTCTTTATTATTCTCTTCTCCATTATCAGACATTTGTTTCATCATAAGTTAAATTGTATTATAAAGTCTTCGTAAGGTCTGTGTTATTCTCTGTGTTTATATGGAGTCTAGCACAATAGGGATCTTCACAGCAACATGAAGTACTATCACAACATAATCCGCACTAATGAACTAGAAGAGAGCTCAGGTATGAGCAAAAGAAAATCTCTAAAGACGTGCTTTGGTTGTCACTTCCATTGCTCTTTGGACAGACACACAGTGCTCCGCTCTGCCCAATTACCTAGGTGCTTCGCTCTTTGTATAGGCCACGTCTCAAATGGGACTTCTGACATAGCTCCTGTTTGGATTGTATAGCAATGGTCATAGCAGCTCACAAAGGTCAAACAAGAATTCACAGCTGGGATTACAAGACCTTTTGTAAGCAGCCACCAAACCTGGTTATCTCATGCATAGAGGCTCCAAAGTGAGTTTAAGGGGTCCCAGCTGCACGTAGTCTTCCCAAGTACATTCCCACACCTGATTAGAAAAACCACACAAAGTAAATGAGATCCAAATGAGTTTACGATTTCAAACGTCATCTTCGAGGTATTCAGTTGCTAGGATCTACGTATACAAAAGATCAATGAAAGGTCTGCAATAGAGACCAGGGCAGCATGCCTTTTCTGACACAACTTTCTAATAAACAGCAAAAAATGACTACGCAGCTGACAGAGCTTTCTGAGCAGCCTCTGCAGGTGCCCACATGGCCCCAAGGACATCACTGACCTCTTCACAAGCCTTGTGACGTTTTGCTTGAAGTGTAAAGTTCATTTTTTGACCTTACCTGTTTGTTTCAGGACAAACATACAGCAGTGCCAGTGTGTACCCGCACCCTCCTTCCCTCCCCACTATGTTCTGAAATAAACTCTATGACACAAACACAAACAGATTGAGGGAAAAAGGTACAACAGATCAGCTAATGCAGTAAAATAAGAAAGCACATGTGTAGGCAAGTATAGCATTATTCACAAAATCTATGAGAGAGGCTGAAAATGCCTGCAGAAAAGTTAGTTAGGGGGTGCGGGGTACATGACACAGAAGACACATCCATGAACTTGCCACTTGACGCACACGTTTACGTATTTGCCTTCCAGCATGTGTTGCTAATTTGTGAGCAGACCATACATCTCATGTGTTGATTCCATCCAGATGACAGATAATTTTGCAGGGTTTATGTTACATTTTAAGTAAGCTGACATGAACTAATGACTGATTCTTTTTTTCCAGCTAATCAGGTTAATTATACAACCCTTTCTATACAGCTCCAAGCAACAACTGTCTTATTAAATACGTGCAAATACTGGATCAACAAGTTATCTGATGGCTAAGGCAGTGGTTACGTGATTCTTCATGTTGGATCAGTGAATAACCAGATCATCAAACAGTACAATTTGACACAGACCACGACCACATCCATGTCTACTTAGATGGAAAACAAAATTCAACACTTTCATGGGTGTCTGCATCTAACCAAGCCGCAAAAAAGCTAATATCCAATCTAGCATGAAGCCAGAGTGGCGCAAATAGTTTATACTCTGATTTGACAATAAAGCTTCCCACCACATTATCCTGCCAAATTCACTTGAACAAGCAGAGCAAGTACCGGTGCTTTGCAGCATGTGGCCACCACATTTTGCATTTAACACTAAGGGCCTCAAAGGTGGATTTATTGTAGTATTGCAAGTTAAATATGTTATGTTTAAATGCCCAGATGATTGAATAGCCCATAAGAATCCATGACGGCCACCTGAATTAATAGGGTACTGATAAAGTTCAAATTATTCTCCTGAAGGGTTTCCTGGCAATCACAAGTAATGCAGTCAGGTGGAGTGTGCATAAGCACACAATACATCACAGAAGGATCCTGAGCAATTCAGACGTACCTCTGCAGCACTTTCACAGAGTCAAGGCAAGGCAGGACTTCTTATTTCACATCTGGGCAGTATCATTCACTGCCCCTTCTGGAGGGATGAAGATTTCATTTCCAGTTCTGATTATTAAGGGTGAAGGAGAAAGTTCCAGGAACGCCAGAAGGGATAACAGTAACCCTTCAACAAGCAGAAATAGACACAAAATTTTTCAGAGGAGTCAATCTCCACATACAGAGCCCTAACTAATTTTAATGCACATACAGCAATAGTTGGTTGCTGTGACCTCAGCCTAGATGTCTTGCCCAGCTTCCCAGGTAAGCTTCAGATTGTGTCCAAGACCCTAGTTCACATTCTAGCCGTATGTTAACGTACTTGAGAAGAATTTGATGACATATCAAGCTAAGCAAATATAGATTAGTTATTTGGTTACATGATCGGTTGCTGTTATTTTCACAGAACCCTGCCTGCCAATGTACACACAAACGGCAAACATTTAATGAAGTTACAGGCAAATGAAAACCACCGTATTACAAGGAATGCCTGGCCACCATAGAAATAGGTCGTCCAACCTCCCCATAGCAGGATCAGTACAAACCTCTTCTCCTTGACTTCATGCTCGCTTCAAGGACTTCTGTGCCTTTCATAGCCACTGAACTGGTAGGCAAGTTAAATAATTACCTTTCTTGTTGCTGCACATGTCTAATAAACACTTTCTATGTCAACCTGGCAATTTTATTCGGAGGTTAGAAAACTGCATTTGCTGGTGCTGTTTTCTAATTTTCTGTGTCATGGAGAGTCCAGATTGTGGACTCTGCAAATGGAATTGAACAGGCAGAAAGCACATGCTTTGTCTGAGCAGCCATGTTCTCCCCTTCCCAGCCCTACCTTGGCTTACTCTGATGTTGCATCCTTGTCTCAATCTTTCTGGTGCGGGATAAGGCTCTGCTTGCATATCTACTCCACCTTTAGCACCGTAAGGCCCAATCCCCACCGCCGGCACTGGTTGCTGTTGTAACACATCTCAGACGTGCATAAGAGTTTCTGCTGCTTGAGATGGCAGGGTTAAAAGAAAAGCTCGTGAAAGAGCTTTGCACTTTGCAACCTTTGCTAGATAATTTTCACTCAAGCGTTAACTAAATGTGCTTTGCTGTAAGTCCAAAGAAGATCTAAGTGGAGTGAAGGTAGCAAGAAATTCTGCTGATCCCTAGGAAAGACTTTGTTATCTAGCGTGCCCTGACAGCTTACTAAACAGTGACTCTGTTCCCCCAGTCAGTGCATTAGGTTTAACTTGGCGGGATAAATGAAGTACCAGTTAGTTCAGCAGCTGTTTTTGAGAACCCTGGAAAGAAAACAACTGGTCCTGAGAGTATCTCCCTAACTCTGTCTGCTCAGCCAGCAGAAAAGAGTGGGTGAGGTTAATAAAAAGGCACGACTATAACCTAGCACCTCATCATGAGATCCCTTTTGCTGGGGAAAGGAGCACAGAAATCCACAGCACCCTAGCAACTGGCCAGCACAGCGACGGGAGCCACTGACCTTCTAAAACACAGCACGCAGCCAGCAAAGCACTCGCTGCCCCTGCTGCCTACCCCTCCTTCTACCATCAAGATTTTCTTCTTTAAACAGAGCCTATAATGATACTGCAACAGTGTGACGTGAAGATGCAAAGCATTTGTGTGACAAAGGACGGAGGAGTAGCAGGTACAGTCATGCTAGCCTGCCCGGGGACCAGGGGGTTGCCTTTTCCTACCTTGTTCAGCTGCTCCATTTACAGTGCTGATGTACCTGGGCAGCTCCATCATCTCAAGAAATGCCACTTCACCTGCCAAACAGTTTGGATGTTTTTTGGAAATGCTCTGTTTGTAGAAGGCTTGTCTGTTGGCTTCAGACAGAGGAAGAGCCACCAGGTCAGATGTGTATCACAGCTGCTCCATGGCAGGAGCACGCAGTCCCAGGACCATACCAGGGGTCTCATCCCGCTACTTTCTGCTTCTTTGCACTATCCTGGCTACACAAAACTAAAATGGCTGTGCATTAAGATGCCTTTGCAGGTTCTTTCAGAACTCTATGGCAGGATTTTGTGCAATTTGTCCCAAAGGAGCTCCCCCAAATATGTATACCAGCATAAATAAGCATAGAATCCAACACTTACTTTTACCTGTTTGACTATACAGAGATGCACATAAGAAAGAGACTTACCTAGAATTTTCTTTCTGGATTAGTGTAAGCTACATATATACACACAAACTGTACTTCCCATTTGCTACTCTCACAGTGATGATGGGTTTGGCAAGGCCTGAGAAACTCGTGACAGTCTCTGTGTCCAGAGTGCCAGGACACGCTCCCAGAACAGGTTCATTCGCACCAATGACTTTAGACTCTATTTTCCTTGTGAACAAAAATGTACACAGCTTTCAAAGTCACTTTGAGAACATCGTGCAGATGAATTTTATGAAGGACAAGTATAAAGCAGCTTAAGCATAGCTGGAGAAAATTCATTAACACTTAGAGTGAAAGGTAGCAGAATTGCATATATTTACTACATTTACCCTATGCACCTAGCTCTAGGGCAGTTTTAATATTTTCCTATGTTTACCCTATTCACATAGCTCTAGAACAGTTCTTTATTTCTCATTCTTGTCCTTAAGATTGTACCAAGCATTAATTATTCATAGGCATTTGCTACATTTGTTCGTGTTCACCTCTTGCTTTAATACTCACTTGCTTTCTTTTCCCTTTTCTCTGACTCCTGCATCTTTAATACAAAAAAAACCAAACAAACTATGAATTAAAAAAAAATTAACAAAAAAGGCATAGAATGAGTAGCAAAGGATAGAAATGGAGGAGAGTGAGAGAAAGGAAAAAGCTTGATAACAAAAAGAAGTATTGTATGTGCTATGTGACAGTGGATCATGAGATGTGCATGAGATTAAATATTTACAGGTTTTTAAAGAGTTCATTTCTTCCATATATCTTGAAGGATGAAAGATGGCCATATCTGACCACTGACAAGTGCCCTCCCCAGAGGCTTGGCAGCCCCCTAACTCGTTTCCTACAGGCCATCAAATGCAGTACAGCACGCTTAAACGGGACATAGTATTTAATAGGAGCACAGAATACGCTGACAGCTGCAGAAGCTTCTATCAGCTGGACTGTTAGGAAATGGCACTTTTTCAGCCTCCTTTTGCTTCCTCCCAGCTCCCACCCTAGCAATCGCATACCGTGGTAGGCACTGCAGTCAGCAGTCTGGCAGGCACCTAAATTCCATGTTGTTCTGAAGTACATGGAAACTAAAGACTCTTTAATTCTGTACTGCTTTTGGGATTCAAAGGCTATTTCTAATCGAATATATTTTCTCCAGTGAAGAGCTGTCCCATTCTGAAGCCCAGGTTAGCTATTTAACTGAAAAAGAACAGCTTGTTTTGATCTCAGCAGAGGCTATTTATCAAGAATTTTATAATTATGAATTTGAATTGTTGAGAAACAACCCAAGAGGTCCTTTCCAACCCTATGTTCCTAAATAAAAATAATTCCACTGAGCATCTTAAGGTTGCTGCTCTATATTCTCAGCTTTCTTCTCTGCTTAAAGATGTCTCTGTCCAGCCTCTAAATAAAACCAAATTTTCTGCTTTTCTGAGGAGACTGGCAGCTGGGTACACTGAAATTTTCCTTGTGCGAGCCAGCAATCTTGGGGATTGTGTGTATATATATATAAGCAGGGTACACATGCAGCTCCTCAGACCTCCATACATTCAGCACGTCTCCAGCACTGTTACAAGCAGTAAACAAAAACAACCACTTACCTGAAAGTTCATTTAGGGAATTGTACCAGAATCAAAATAAACAAACAGATCTAAAAAAACCCCACACCAAAACCAAAAAAACAATCATCTGACTTTTAATCGCTGCCATAGCACTAAGACAAGAAGTATATTAAGACAGATTGTAATAAGTGCTTCACCCTTTTTCCAGTTTTTTATCTGTAATATTCATTAATAAATCTGGATGGTTTACTCTGCAAATCTTTAACATCTTTTGTAATTTTAAGGAGAGGTTTCCCTATCATACCAAATAAAGCAACATTAATAACCTATTTGTGTTGTAGTAGTACTTCGGGACTTCTAATCAGAGAGCGGGTGTCACAGTGCTAGGCATCATACAAACATCTAATAAAACTTGCCCACCATCCAAAACGTATCAAGCTAAGGAAGATGAACTGTATTAGAGCCCAGCTTATTAACTCCTATCACTATGTTGTGCAGTAAATGTTCTTCATTTGCTTCAATTTATGTGTATGAGGTAGATGGCTGTCAAAGAAGACAGACTGAACGAAGCATAGATGTGGCAACAGGAAAAGCAATTTGGGAAGCAAAGGCAGTGAAATAGCTGGTAGAGAAGGGAGGTGCCGGAGAGGGGCATGGGTGAGTGGGGTGGCACAAAAGAGGGGCGAGAATTGAGAAAACTCCCTTTTACCCTAGACTAAAAGTACTCAGAGCTGAAACATGAAAAAGATAGAAAAGGTAAAGGTTGTAGAACAGCACAGTGTTCATTAGTCACTCCCCTACCGAGAGGTGTGTCACTGGGAAAGCAAGAGCCGCGCTGGCCACCCACAGCAACCACTTTGCAACACTGTCTCCTTAATTTCTCAGATTTGTCAGAAATTGCTGAACCAAGTGGTACAGCTAGAGCCACAGCTGAACTAGTTACTGTCTGCTGGGTCGGTAGCACTCGGATGAAAAAATGTAACGTGAACTTCCCTTACCTCTGGAAACCATGGTATGGGGCTAACAGAAAACCAGAAGTCTAACAGAAGAGGTCTACAGCAAGAGGTTAAAAAATTATAATGGAAACATTTTGACCCTTTAACTTATTTTCTGTAGTCCTTAAATAATGCAGATTAACTACAGAGGGTAAAAACCCACAAAGGAATATTTTTGTATGAAAACCCTTTTACACAGAAAGCTTGACTTTAGCCTGCTTAACTCCATGTAGAAATGTGCATTTTTGATTGACATTCTGAAGGGTTTTTAAACTAACAAGTGCAGTACTCCGTATTTCATTTTTCACTGTGATGAAAATAAGAGAGAGCTCAACTATTTTCCCTGAGTGCACAGCTGTTACCGAAATCCGAGCTGAGCCCATCATTGTGCACACCCTTAGCAAGGTTATGGCCACACATGTTCCACAAAACACATATTTTTTCCCTAAAAGCAGGATGCTACTACTTGACGAACTGATAGCCAACAGCTATGCTGCTGAGGGTGGGGGCATGGTGCCATCACTGTCTCCATTTTAGTGCATTTGTTCCCCTTCCAGCAAATAAGTGAGAATAACCAAAAATGGTTACAAAAAATATCAGGAAGCCTTTTGGGGAGGAAACAATCAGTCGCTGCTGCCCAGCAACTGTAATTACACAAGAAGACTCCTACCACAGTGTTTTGAAACTTTGTTGAAGGGTTGATGATGACGTTATGTTATGTTATGTTATGTTCTCAACACGTGTCAGGATTTTCTGTTGTTTGCTATTTTTCTAATATCTCTACATTTTTCAATATTTCTACATTTTCCTGATTTTAAACACACGGCAGGTAGGCAATTGTTGTGGAAGGGTTTTTTGTTTGTCTACAGTTACCTATATGTTTATTGATTTGTAATTACATTACATTTATCTGTTACTTTTGAGTTATATAACATGTCATTAATGATGACTAAACATTTCCTCAAGCACTTCTTATTCATGGCTAAACTTAAGTATGTGATAGGCCAATCATTCTCTGAGTCATCCCTATCTGTTTAAGGATCTGTGCACTTCTCTGGATCAGGCACTTATTAGCATCCCATCATACCTTTAAAGAAATGTTAACATATGACTATAACTGTTTGGAAACTCTGAAAAAGCTTTTTATTCAAAGTGGTCTTCAGCTAACACTTTTTCCACATCTGGTATATTAATTTTCCATCTTCAGGAAAATCTTGCCCTGAGCAAGAAGGCCACTGCAAAGCTGCTGCAGAAGACGTGAGAATAGGACATTTTTTCTCAGACCGTTACACAGTCAGTCTGTGGAAATCACTACTCTCCTCTTCTTTTACTGATTCTGCACCACAGATTCTTATTTGGTGATAAGGATCCAAGAATCAACCTCTCTTGGGTTAGCTGGAGATGGCCTGGCAAAGGAGATACCAAGCAAATACTCTTGTGATCCCTCCATAGAAAATTAGAATGTTATCAGGCACCACAGGAGTGCTGAGGCAACAACAGTGCAGCTGTGCCTGGATAAAACCGAGGAGCTGAAGACTATGGAGACACGTCTTCCTGCTTGCACCTAGAAGTGCAAAAGGCTGTGCTGGCTGCCAGCTTTTACGTCTTGTCTCTGACCACAAATCGGTGCAGACGGACACCGGTTCCAGCATACACCCCCAGTGGGGGGCCGCAGCCTGGGGAAGTGCTGGCAACCCTTCTGCGGTGTCCCAGGAGAGCTGCCACCCTGCACGCAGACACTCACCGCCAGAGGGGAAGCCAAGAAAGCAGGAGGCAGAACCTTGGGAAACTGAGTACCTTCACCTAGAAATCTCAGTGATGTACTTACAGAAAATGTACTTGTACTTCGAGCTCTTCGCAACTGACATCTTTTCAGCCCTTCTGCTTACGGAAAAGTCTTGTTCAAATTATGCAAAACTAATTCGGTTTATAATGTTCCTTGAGGTTTCTGGCTAGGGTTTGGTAAATTGAGGAACTGCACTTAAACAAAGACATCTTTTTCCCCTGTTCTTAAAGTGTTCAGAGCCTGAGTAGCATTGTCGGGTTTTTAAAAATTCACATGGAAAAATACTTTTCACTGTTAATTTTCAAGATGTGAATCTCACACAAGTGCTTTCTAAAAGGAAAGGAGATAACTATTTTAGAAAACAAGCTCTGTACCTACAGAACAAGCTATCCAGAAGATTGCCTCTATTTATCTGATGTTCTAGGGCTGCTGTTAGCATCAGTTCATCACCTTCTCCTTCAATATGCAAGATTTGCTTGCAAAAACTATTCAGGCATGCAAAGGCAAAGCACGTTATTCCCTTTTGTTCACACAAGTTTATGTTCTGAAACAAAGCTATTAGGATACTTAATGCCACACGTGCTCTTCTAATGGACAATATGCACCAAAAGACAGCAAACTGTCACTGTGACCAGTATTTTTCATGGGAGGTTTTCAGCTGAAACCTTCAACTCTCTAAAAATAAGATAGCCCTACTATCATTTCAAAGACACTATTAATTTTTCTTTTAATAATAATATATAATTATTTTATATACAATGGTGCATTAATATAATCCCCTGCAGGAATGTAAGAAAAATCTCCAAATACTGGAAAGACAACAGTTTAAGAGAAAAACGAGGACATCTGCTGTTTCCTGTAACAGG
>Ga0181612_169659_pt1 | contig 14101 bp, 11 predicted proteins | sample HoacroProtozoa21_FD_119630 | JGI IMG/M metagenome (GOLD analysis project Ga0181612, IMG submission 119630) | Hoatzin crop microbial communities from Cojedes, Venezuel. Combined Assembly of Gp0051906, Gp0051904, Gp0051908
AGAGGTCCCTTCCAACCCCCACCACCATTCTGTGATTCTGTGAGACATCATGCTAGCGCATGTCCTGCCATCCCACTGCGCCATCGTATCTGTAGGGTAGCTTGTCAGGTCTGCAGCAAGAAGGATCTACTCAGTGCTTAGGTGGGAGACTGCCAAGGAAAGGTCAGCGAGACAGTTATGATGCTGCTTATTCAGCATGCATGAGCGTGCTTTGGGCCAAGAGCAGCACATTCGCAGAAATTAGGAATTACAAGCACGGCTACTTAGTGCTGCCTCCACTGGGAGGGATGTTGTCATGAGAATGATCTGGATCTGACAGCTTCGGAGATAACCAGTTTCTTCTGACCATGTTTTCTATAATCTAGGTGTTCAAAACCTGAGAGTACTCCCAAACTGGATAACTGTAATCCACCTCCCTACATCCACCCTTTCAAGACTGAATACAATGGCCTCTATTTCTCCTTTTCAAAAATTCCTAAAGCTAACAGAGACAGGCAGAAAGCAAGAAGAACCCCCTGCAAAAGGACACAATTTGATCAGCCTATTTCAGAAAAGACAAAGTTTTATCTCCCTGGCAATGTGGAAGTGTGAAGGCAACCGTCTGAATTTCCCCGGTGCCTCATCATCATTTCTTTCTGCAGCACACACACACCCCTCCATCTCCATGTTGTACTAACACCACGGCAGCAATCTCAGCCAGGGCTGCACTTCTCGTGCTGGTACAAAATACAGCGGGGAGAAGTAATGGGATGGCAGGGGCTTTAGCTACACTTCTGAATTAGAAGAAAGCGGGGTGGAGATGGACCTTGCATGTCTTTAGGGTGAGCAAGTGGATCTCCTTCTATTCAAGAAGCTTGTTGACCATCCAGACGTGGCTGAACAACAAGCAGAGCAAGAAATGCCTTAAGAGTGGGGCATGCTGGAGGAGGTCAGACAGAAATAGCAGCAGCATCCAGCAGGCATGGCGGGGAGGCTGCTTGCTTTGTCTGGCATGATTAACAGCAAGGGTTTTACTGGATTAAAGCCGCCAGGCCTCACATACCCTCTGCTGCGGCTGGGTAGCTGGGATGGGCAGGGGAAGAGGAGGAAGAGGTCAGGTTGAGCATGAAGGTTAGCGTAACCACACTGACAAGAGAGGGATGTGCAACAAACCCCCCCCAGTGAGGTCCCTGGCTGCAGACATCCCATGGTGCCTGTGCCATTTAGCTCCATGTCATGGTTTCGTTGGGAGGGAAGTGATCTCTGCCACGCTAGGCTTTAATCAGGCCCTTCTCGGGGGGAGGAGGGTAATCTCTCTTGGGAAAGCTAGCGAAGGGGGGACACCACACCAGCACAGGCAAGCATGCGCTGTACGAAGTGAGATGCCATCAGTTACCTTCGGTCATATCTTGAATTAAAAAGAACAGGGCGCTTTCTTTACCTCTCAAGTATTTTTTAATGTGCTTTTGACACATTGACAAGTAGATGTTATTAGGGTAAAAGTAATCATGAGCAATCACAAGCAGTTTGCTAATACCGTACACCTGTCTCAGCCCTGGGAACTAGCCAGAGCTGGGAAGACAAAAAACCCCAACAGACTTTCTACAAAGTTTCAGTTAGCTGTGAGGAATACACCAAGTCTGAGCTCAGATCTCTTTTGAGATTTTTTCCTGCAAATGATCCAGCAAACATTTTTGTATCTGTATTCCTACCACTAAAATCTCCTGCTATTAATGAATATTTACTGCAAGACTTCCCTAAGGTGGGTAACGGAGTAGTACCTGTGATTTCAATACTGTTTTCAGACACCATGGCTGAAAGTACCAGCAAATGGTCAGCTACAAGCACCTGTGTTAAGATTAACATGCACAGCCTGAGTTTACAGTTCAGGTTATCAGACTGTCATAATTTATAGAAAAGGAATCCAGCTACAGGCTTGGAAGAACTGGCTGAAAGGATCTGATGTTGAAAGGGGCCAAAAAGTTCTAACAGTAAAAAAATTTCTAACAGAAAAAAATTTTAAAATTCTTCTAGTACTTAGTATTTCTTTAAAAGCAGGAGCAATTCATTAAGATGCTCCTTCTGCAGTGATGGGGGTGGTGATTTAGAAGTGGAAGTTCCAGGATTCAGGATCCTAAGTTTTATCTGTTGAACAGAGATATGTCACCAAATATATATTCTTGTTCCCACCTCCATGAAATTTAGCCCATCGAAGTATGCAGCGCTGCATTACTCACTGCCAGTGAAACTATATTAGGAGTGTGAAAGACATTCCTTTCATCTTTGCCCAGGAAAGTGTCTGGACCAAACTTCTTTAATTTGTCTGTTCTTTGCTACGTATTTGTAGTACTTTCTAGTAATTACATAGCTGGAGCCAAGCGCTGCTGTCCTTTCTCAGCCCTGTCCACTGGAGAAGGCAATCAGCACCTCAACTACAGAAGGTAGTTCTCAGAAACGCTTATAGTGCAGCATTAATACAGTACAAGTAAGATTAAGGTTTGGGTCTGCTGAAGCTGATGGTGTTTCTATCAGACACAAGCCCTGAGAAGCCCAGAACTGCCATGGTGTCTTCCCCACATGGCTGCAGTCAGTGGCCCCATGCCTTTGGTCACTGCCTGGCCAACTGCAGCAGCAGGACTGTGGCAAACAGACATAACAAGCCACAAGTTCAAGCTTTCTGTTCCTTAGCTCTGGGAGATGCTGTCACCCTCCCTCTACTAAGCCTTTCACTTTACCTCTTTTCTCTGGCTGTATTACCCTCAGCTGTCCTAGACCCTGGCCAGCATTTTAATACAGATCCATCACTGGCAGGCCAGAGAAGTGCGCAAGCTTGTCTTAACCTCCACTGCCTAATGCTCAAGGGAATGCAATGGATGCTTCAGCCATCAAACCAAAGCTACTCTTCAGCTTTTGCTACCTCTGTGAGGTTGAACTTACTGATATCTTGACTGTTTGGGACAGAGAGTGACCTAGTGGCTTTCGCAAAGCCCTCTGCTCCAGGGTGAGAACTTGCCTTTGTGAATTCAAGAGTTGTCTGATGGTTCACCAGGTCTCTGGGAATAATAAAGCCTGGTAAGAAATTGACCCTTTCGGTTTGCAACATGATGTTAGGGTTCTTCTGAGGGAAACAAATAATAAAACCTCTGAAGAAATCTAAACAAACTCAAAACCACCAGAGGAAATTTGTGCTAAATATTGAAGAGAAGGTTCACATGCAAAACATTCAGTAACTGAAAAGTTATGGCTCTCCAAGCAACAATAAGCTAGTTGACATGAAGTCAGGTTTGAAAGGTGCTCTTACCTCTCGGTTTGTATTTCCTCAAAGGCACAATGCTCACTGACTTAAACAAGTACCAAGGAAAGAATTGGTTGGGCCTCTACACCGTGCTCCGCACCCTTGTGCTGGTCTGCATACACTCATGTACACCGCGAAATATTTCATGTGCAAAAGAGGCAGTGACCCAAAAAGAGAAAGGTGCTTGGGGAACACATGTGTTTGGGTTTCCAGACCTGGTCTATTTGGCTCTCCAGGCCTGACTTGCCTGCAGTCTGGACCAGTGGGGTGATCTGCATAAAGCCACCTGGGGTGTGCCAAGGCGCATCTCCTGGGGCGTGAAAATGCTGCCTGTCAGGAAGCGATTTGTCTGCGTCCTCCTGAAGTGGTCCTTCTGCAGCGCTGTGTCAGCCATGCAGAGGGAGACCTCCAGCATGGCCTCTGCTTTGAGATGCTGATTTGTGAGAAGGGCTGAGTCAGACACCTTGCTAAAGAAATGAAGGCTGAGAGAAGAACTGAAGAAGTGGATGCTGGCTGGTCCTTCCCTGTTTCCCTGATCTCAGGGAAATAAGGGGACGTCCCTGGGACTATTTCCCTGGTCCCACAGAAATAAGGGGAAAGAAAAGAGCTCAAGGAGTGGGACTTGAGAGGCGAAAGGTAAACCTGAGCTGTTTAAATGGCATAAGTAAAGTTAGGACAGGGCAGGACATGAATTTAGGAGATCACTCTTTGCTGAAATGTTAACAGAGCAAGGCTGGATCAAGCTCATCTGTACCCGCTGCTGGAAGTGGTGACAGTGACTCGCTGAAGCACATTTTCCCTCCGAGTCACAGATGACACTGTGTCCTGCTCAGGAGTGTCCACAGACTGTGCAAGGCACAGTGAGTCTGTGCTGCATCCAGGCCTCAACATGTTCAAGAGCAAACCAGACACCTTCCCCTCTCCAAGAACAAAACCACATGGACGTGGACTGGGGCAGGCAGGTGTGATTATTTTATAAGGCTGTCAGACCACCAAGGAAATATTGCTCTGCCTTGACTCCCCTTGATGTGAGTGCTAGATTGGATTTGGCTACATTCAGGCTTTTTTCACCAGAAATTAGTTTTCTTTGATTCCAGTGAATTACACCAAAAGCTGAGAGAGTGATGAATTTTTGTTTAAGATCTGGTTGCCATGACCGTCATTTATGGTGCTACAATGTCTACAGGCCTCGTATAACCCCACCCCAAAGAGATCAAGATCCCAAGAGTCCAAACACATAGTGCGGACAGAGGGAAGTGAAATGACCTGGTGCAACATCTCCAGAGGGCCAGCACAGCACAACTGTCTTGATGTGCACCTCAGTGCTTCATCTGCCATTCTTAGCCTCCACTGTTAATGTTTGTAACACCGGTGTTTTCAAGCTAAGCCCTGTTCTGCTTAGTCCCACTGATTTTTGGACCTTAAGGGACATGAACGCCCTTAATCTGTTACTAGAAGTAGCCACAGAAGCAGTGCAAGTTGGTCATGTTGAAGCACACCTATATAGCATCAGACACAGATACCTGACTGTCAGATAATCCATCTGCGTCTCCCACCCCCTGGAGCTCAGGTGCCCACCAGAGGTGCTGTAGCATGTCGCTTTGCCTCTGGCAATTATCACTTGGAGACCACATGGATGAATAGGCAATGCAGGAGCATCATCAAACCTGACAAAAGCCAAACTTTTGCCCATATTGATATCACATCACTGCTGCCTCATGATTAGGGCATGAAGTACCTATATCAGTGCTGCCAGTTTTTCATTGCAAGGTGGCACATTCCTCCTAAGAAAAGCTGATGGTCAGTATAGAGCTTTGTGATGGAAGCTGAAGGCCTTTAGGAAAGTGGAGGAAAGCAGAGCTCTGCACCTCTGGAAGATCACAGCCTCCAGGGCACCCACCTCAGAGATGCTGTCCGAAGCAGCGTTTAAAAGTACATTTTGAAGAATAGATGAGCAACTGGAGGAAGACAGATGAGGAAGCAGAAATAAACAGGAGAGCCAGCTGGAGAGCTGCAGGAGGGGACGATGGGGTGACAATGAGCAGGTGAATGATGAGCAGGATGAGAGGGACTGATATGCAGCTGGGAAGGGAGGAGTTGAAGGGTCAGTATGGAAGGGCATGAAATGATCATCAGAAGGGAAACAGGAGGAGTGCTGTGAAAAAGTATTTTTTTAAAATGGGACAATTTAGGTGGTGTTTGGCCATGGCTACTGAAAGCAGGAAAGGCATTAGATGGATCCGCCTCTCCAGCTGAGGAAGAATGGCCACAGAGCATCACTCTGTGCTATGGATATGAGCCTGCATGGTTTTGAAATTTGGCTGGAGACCCATATGTTTTGCTTTCTTCCACCCCAGGGGGAAACCTTGCAGGACTACGTGGGGAGACGACAAAGCCAAGGGAATCCTTACAGCTTTTGCCTACCTTCTGCAACAGGAGAGAGCCTGAATACTTAGTCACAATAGAGTACAGCTCCCCACTGAAGGCATCTGCCCAAGACTTCACCCTAAAGAGAAGAGGGAGGGGAGAAGGAAAATCAGTGTTAGTAACTCAAAGTCAGCAGAACTGCTTACTTCTTCAGACAGCGAAAACTATCTTCTGCAATGTGAACCCCGCCATATTTCTCTAAGCCTCTGTAGTGAGAGTGATGATGTTTCTCCCCAGATTGCTAGCCAGACAAGCAGTAAGGCAGGAGGCAAGCGCTGCTTTTGGACATTCTGCCCAGGACATCACTCAGTGAGGAGAAACATTGAGTTTTCCTGGTCTTGGTCACTACATTTTGACTCAGGGTCTCACCTAACATGAGAGGTGCAAAAATGGTACCTTTGGTCTTAGGCATCACCTGGTTTCCTCTGTTGTTAGTTGTCACTGTTTAAAGCAGGGCAGCAGTAAACTGGGTGGCAGATGCTCGCTGTTAACCCCAACCCTCCCCCCAGGGAAGGGACGAAGGAGGAAAAGGTAGAGAGACTTACAAATTGAATATAAAACCAGTTTTACTAATAACATTAATAATACTAATAATATTAAGAGAAATAAAACAAAACACACAAAACCAACACTGAGTTTCCCAGGGTTGGGTGCCAGGCGCCGGTGTCCTGCCAGCAGCTGCCGGGCAGCACCAGGCAGTCCCGGATTGGACTCGGCAGTAGACGGGAGCTGGAGTCCGGGATGCACAGATCAGAATCTGGCTCAGGATCGCAGGCAGGACAAGCAGCAGCATCCTCTTCAGAAGGGGGCCATGGATGAAGAGAGCGAGACCCTCGTGGTCCCACAGCTTTAAACTGAGCATGGCATGGAGTACCTCACTGGTCAATACTGGGTCACCTGTTCTGCCTGCCCCTCCCCGCAAGTACAACCCTTTGCGACTCCTCGCTTGCGGAACCCAGAAGGTCCATCAGCGGCCTTGGCTGCTACAGTAACAATTGTAAGCATGGGCATTTTCCGCATTCCATGCCTACCGTTAGCTCAGTAAAACTATAACCATCAGGTGTTACCAGCTTTGCAGCGGACACTGTAAAATATGCAGCCAACTTCAGAAAAATGCAGTTACTTAGAAGAAATTCACTGAGAGGAAAATTCACTAAAGGAGAATTGGTTCTGTTTTAACCAAAACCAGGACAGTGGTACGTCTCACGCGTGACAGACTTTCCTAACCAAAATAACAGCATAAGTTTTAAACTATTACTTAAACCAGTTTGTATTAGTTTTACTCCACTTACTCTGTTGATCTTCTTGGTGTTTCCTGGAAAGATATGTGGGTGTTTTAACAACATTATGGAACTGAGAAGGAAACACTTGAGCAAAGACACAAGGAGGGAAGGGAGAGGATGAAAGACTAAATTGAAATATTATAAATCAGGATGGAGATGATATTCAATTAACTGAGAAGTCATTTTTCAGTTTTATTGATTACTTTTAATTAACTGTGAATGCTATGCAAAAATAAACCAACTGAGCTACCTAAAATTCAGTATCTGTACCACCCTCAACTGCAATGGAAATCATAGGATAATGCCTTTCAGTCAGATGTAACAGCGGTATCTGAAGCAGAAAAAAAAATATTTCTCTGTACGGTACTGGAAGTTCCAAGAATTAAGGGAAAATGTAATTGGAAATAAGCATTAGGATAAAACTAAAAAAACCTGCATATAATGCATTCTTCACTTGGAACACTGAGATTAGCAGCTTTATTCTTTCAAACAGCTTTTTCTACAGTGCTATGAATACTTCAATACCCCTTCTGTTAACACAGTGAACAAAACCAAAAAATTATGTTCTCAACATGGCGATAACCAAAGTATCTGCCACATTTGGGTTCTCTGGAGTTGAGCAATTTATCTCAGTCCTCACCATCTAAACAGCGTGAAAAGCACATACCAGGAGAGCAGTAAGTACTGACTGAAGATCCAATCACCACAGATCAATTCTTTAATATGAAGCAACTGTTTCAAATTACATCAACCACATTATTTAATCTTTTGGATCAGAAACATTCAGCCACCCTTCTAGGAGCCTCTCAAACCACGTCTAAATCCTGCAATGACAGAAGCAGGACAAATCCCTCACAGGTACCTGCTAGCTTTAACAATGCTCTACCCACATTATGAAGCCCTTTCCTTACGACAGCCCCTCTAAACATAGCCAGTTTACATTTCAGTATAATTTCTAAATAAAAGACATTAATATATTCATTAAGCATTGAGGCAAACTTGCTATGCAAGTACTGCTTTAAATACAACATTAGTACTACTTTGAATGCAGCATCAAGTTTAATTACTTTTATTTCAAACAACTGTTAAAAGCAACTATTCAAAGTATAAAATTAAAACTAACTTAGGAATAGTATTTTTACACAGGTATTTTAACAGTTGCCTTACTCGAACTAACTAGAAAAATTATTTAGAACAATATCTTGCACCATAACAGCACTCAAACATTAACTGCAGAAGAAAAATAACTGAAGGTAATTTTTTGAATGGTTTATGGCAAAAAAACGTAACTTCACAAAAAGCAGCCAACTAAGACACCTACACAAGACTTCACAATACATACCAGCAGCAGACCTGAGTTCAGAAAGTATACTTTACGTATATGGAAGTTAATTCACACTTTCTCCACAGATTTAATTAATCACATATTAATTAAAAGTCAAAGGTCCAGAAATGTTCAAGTTCATTTTTGCTTATAAAACCCAGGAGACTTTATTAATGAAGCATTAAATTCCTTCTTATATATGCAGTGAGTAAACAAAGCCTATTTTAGCCTCAAAGACTTCCAGAAGCTGAGCCACGTTTAATCCTGCTTTTAAACGTCTGAAGGTATTTGTCACAACTCCCGCTTCCAAGCTAAAGTACCAATTTACATAGTCTCTTGACTACATCTCAGAAAAAAAACCAGACAAGAATTTATACCAAAACTGTGAACTTATTCAAAATGCAAAATTGTGCACTGTAGTTTTACAAGCCAAACATATTCAATTCAGGTTTAAAAATATGAACAGGTATGATTTTATGCAAAAATACAACATCATTGCATTATCTAGATCTGAAATGCTTCAAAGGAAAAGTATGTAACCTGCTTTTCAAGTATATTTTATTAGACAGGATTATTTCCATCCTTAATCCTCAAAAAGATTGGCATTATAAGGAGTTATTTTTAATTCTTGCACATGACGGGGATGGCAGTAACCCCAAGTCAGAAACCTACTTGCACAGCCTCTTGTTCCTGACCAGAGGGTACATAAACATGGAGCTTCTACTGCTTGACACGCTGACTATGAGAGCGATGTTCGTGTTTACTGTTGACTGAATTTTGAAATGTGAGAGTAGTGCACCAAGTAAATACCAAACAGAACATACTGTACCAGCTGACACACAGATTATCCGTATGTCACTTCACTGAATTTCACTTTGTGCCGGCTCAGTTGCAATTAGATCAAGCAAGGTACATGCTGCTAACTGAAAGCATACTTACAAGGATTAAAATCACAAGAATCATAGGAATTATTTATGCTATGACTTGTAAACCCCATTTACTTGCATCTAATTACTTAGAGCCTTTTTAAAAAAAATTCTGCTTAAAAATTTTTTTACTTTATTTTATAAAGAGGGTATGTATCTACACATCATCGACTGATTCAGCGCCAAAGCTTACATAAATCCATCAGCTCAGCCTCATTTGTCTGTTTTTCGAACAGGTCCTACTTAAGCTTCCAATCAGGGTTTATCATCCTAGGAAGTCAGTCAGCTGCTCAGGTTATAGTAGGCTATTAGATCCTCCTAATTCTTTACTTCAGTCACAAAGACTTTTATACTCGCTTCATCTTCGAAATAAGTATGACCATGCCAACAGAAATGTACCATTTTGAGAATGATTTTCATACTGTATTTTTCTCCATGAAGACATCGTATGGGTAAGGAATAGAGCAATAAACAAGAAGAATGGATTCATGGCAGTGCAGTGCTCTCAGTAGATGAGAGTGGGACAAATTTGCATCTGCCAAGGGCAGAGAGAAGAAAAAAGTTTTCGTGAACTCACAAGATGCATGTCTTGAGAGGAAATTTAGCTGTATGTATGAGAAGCAAGGAATAAATAGCAGCTACTATAGAAAAACCTGGTGTGCTGTACCTTAAGCGCATGGCCCTACAGAGATGTCAAAAGGCAAACACTAAGACATAACCAAATAGAGCCATTAATGAACGTATAAATCAGTGTTACCCAACGTGACCAAGGAAGAGAAAGGACTAAAGGTCTCAAGAAAATAATTTTAACTATACCACACCTTATGAAGTGTTTAGTACAAAGCAAAATGAGAAAGAGATATTGGCATTTTTAATTTGGACAAGGAAAACCTATCTAAAACAAAGGTTTAGTTCTGACAATTGCTGCCACTGAAATGAACTGCCTACAGACAACAGCACCTAAAAATAAGGTAGAAAATAAGGCAAAAAAAATCCAGACGCAATAAAAAAAACCCAAAACCAACACACAAAAATCCTACCAAACCCTAAACCTGAAGCATACTAAGAGAGAGATATAAAGAGACACTAAAGATAAAAGTAGAGAATGGGAGAGCCAACACCAAGAGCACAAGACTTAAAATAAACCCCCACCAAACCAAACCAAAACTATAAAAAAGGAAGGAGCAATCCTGTTTCAAATTTCTCTGGCAGTTCCAATAAGATGAATGTTTTATTCATGACACAAGCAGGAATATAATGAAGTATTTTTCATGAAAGGCACTGTACTCCTACAATTATACAGAAGTCTCTGTATGATTTAGCTATCAATTTTTAGTTCCAAGGTCGCTTGAATTGTACCATTTAAGCTTACTGAGATTCTAACACTCTTTCAGGCAAATCATAGGAAAAGAATAATTTTCAGATTTCTGGCTTCCCCCCCCCCCCTCCAAAACTTTGGAAAATCAGTCTATTAGTTTTTCCATCCTGTTTCCATATCCCCTACCGGTATCTTCATTCGTTAAATTATTTTCCTGTTCCCATTCTTCTAAAAGGCTTAACACAACTCACTGTGAAAATGCATTTCAAATTCAGTACTACACCACAACCATCTAGAGGGGTGTGGAAACATCTCAGTTTTTCAATATTCTTCATTTTTATACTATAAACTTACATCTTAGACATATAATTCAGGTAATATAAAATCTACATTTTATATAATATTTGCATTTTGGGGGCTATGCAAGCTACACAGTTCCTACTCTCCCAGAAGCAGAAATCACAAGCTACGTTTGACACTATGAAGCAGATGAGCTAAATAATAACAACACAAAACAATTTAAATCTGTGATTATGAACTGTATCACTACAGAAATGTAACCTCCAAAACTTGAGTTACTGCTCTTTTGGTTAAGAAATGAAAAATTACCCAGTTAATGGGGGTATATTAAGTGAAACAGCCAATAGTAAAAAAAACACCTAGCAAAATCTGCAGTGCCCCGAGATGCATCTCCTTTCCTGAGTACGAGCTGTGCTCCAGCTTTTAGCGTTACATCCTTTCACAAATAATTCAAACTTACAGGTGAAGAAGACGATGGAAGAAGAGGGCGTCTTTCATCAAGGAGACACGATGACATGGGACTTTAGCTACAGCAACGGGATTAAGGCCACAGCAAAACTGCTGAATCTTCTGGATTCTAAGGAAACAAGTTGTAAAACGACAGAAGTGCAAAGAGCCTGTCACCTCCTGCCTCACTCACTGGTGAAGGTGCTCCCTGCCACCCAGACAATACTCCCAACCATGCCAGTGCCACTTAGTTCATTATTCACATTCATTTAACTGCAGCCTGTTACAGAAGCAGCATCACGATACTTTCTGGTATCCCTAGTATGAATGTTTCGCCATTAAAGAATGAGGTGAATTTGTGTCTATATTTTTATGTATATCTATACACATGCAAATCCTCATCTTCTACACTCTGAAATCTCTCTTGAAGCACACTCTGTATTTTAATTTTGTCAGGAAATTGTGATGACTTGGGGATTAATTTTAACTGTAATATTGTACCAAAAGTGAAATACGACAGTTGCATCTGTTGAAAACTCTGCTTGCCTTTCTGTTCAATAAGCAGCTCTCTGAAACACAGAAGGGGAAGGACAACAAACTGCAAGATACGTGCAGCTTCATTTTACGTTTTATATTATGGGAGTGATGTTCAGGTTTTGCAGCATGCCTTCTTCAGTCTTAACATACTTTCAACCTTCATGCACAGCTACTTTTTTTCCACTTTTAAAAATCTTGCTATTTCTGCAGCCTGACTGTCAATCATCGTGGTCAGAATATTTTGGATTAGAACTCTGCAAGACAGACCACATGCTACGAAAAATAAAAAGCAGCAAAGAACTGTACGCTGCTAACTCCTGAAACAAAAAAATGCAAAGGGTACTTGCAATAGTTCTTCCCTAAAAGATTAGTATCCAATCAGACCAAGTTTAGTAATAGATTAATCAAAGCAGATACTGGTTTCATCTCTATTTTCCACCAATCTTTAGAACAAATTCCAGTATTTACGTTCCTGTTGGTAGAAAAAAGAAAGGTTAAAAATTTTCCTTTTCACATAACCTTCAGCACAGTTTATGCAGGCACAACTCCCAAACAATGATAAAAAAAAAAATTTCTAAAAATCTATCCCTTGGCCAAGAGATCCAAATTAAAATATATTCTAAAGTTGAAAGAGTTTGACATCAAGGAAAGTCTGAAATTCACAAGTTTTACTGAAACTACCAAGGGCCCTAAGATTGGCGAGACTCCAGAGGATCCAAAGAGAACAAAACAAAATTCGGGAATTAAAAACTAGAGGGCAGCAAAAAGGGGAAAGACTGTAACAGCAGATGAAATAAGATCCAATGATCCAGGCTTCTCTTATCTCTCCTTGGAAATTCTGCATCTGATTATAAACTGGATTTTCTGAAACTCTTCAGCTCCCTGCAGCTGTCTTGCCCACCCTGGGAGGACGGCAACAGACACAGCAGCACTATCACACCTACTCAGAGGCTTGAAATGAAACCCACCTTCATGCTTCGAAAATCTAGATATAAACATATATTTTCTAACTGATCCGATAACAAATACAAGTCTGCCTTGTATCAGTGGGAGCGGTCAAAAAAACTCCACAACCATACAACAACCCTCATCAGAATTCTTTCACTTTTACTGCTGGTTACAAAGGGCAAGGTCAGAGGAGCTACAGAACAATCATTAACTTGTTCCTCTGCCCTTCTTGGCCAATTCTGTAGGTGCCAAGTTCTCTACGGAAGGATGCAGTTGGGCGTTCTTTAAAGGGCGTAAAGAAAACTGCAAAGCAACCAAGTAGACAGCAAAATGAAGCACTTAGGAAAATGAAAAATACGCAAAAAAAGCTTAATCAACAAATTCATCACAGGAAAACTTGCTCTCTTCAAGAGAACACTTCACTGTTGTCTTGTTATGTGATGATTTATTTAATGGTAAACAAAGAGTAGATTAAGTTAACGTATATCCTACTGCTCTTTGTTAAGGTATTATATTAAAAAAAAGTATTTGACAAAAAAGTGTTTGTTTTTTTTTTCTCCTCGGTTGCTTTTCCTTCCAAATTGGTCTACTGTAAGATCCTGCACTTTCTAACTGTTCATTTAAAACACAAAATCTTCCCACTTGACTGTACGAAGCACTAAAACCCCAATGTAAAATTGTAGCAATGAATGGATCATGTAAGCAGTTCTTGATGCTGATTTTAGATATTTTTGCAGAACCAATTTATACTCTTTATAGTATAGATGCAGATTAATAAATTAAAAAGAACACAAATTACCAAGACTAAAAATAGTTCTCACACCCCTTTATAGGGCCGCCTAATCAGGAACACAGGAGCATCAGAGAGACAGCAGTACAGAAACAGAAATACGCTGACAGCTGAAGAGAAATATATCAGCATAAATTAACGGCCAGCGTGCAAAAGAGGACTGAAGTCTGAATTACAGCTGAAAAGATATGATTTGAGTGAACTTCTTCCTGCAGAATTCTGAATAACTACTCAGTTCTTACCGGGAACAAAATTGCATTTTTATTAAGAAGTAGAAATACATTCTAGAAACTGATGGGTCTATTAAAAAAGAAGAAAAAAACAAAGAGTGGGCAAGGGGAGACACGAAAACATTCAAACACGTCCAAAGAACCCAAGATGACCACAGACGCGCAAATCAGCACAGCAAACTTTTCTTTCGCTAACGTAAAGAGCGACGTTAACTGTTCCGTTCGGAGCAAAGCCGCCTGCAGGCCGGCAGCCGCGGCACGGCCCGCGGAGGGGCCGCCGGCAGCCGGGACGGGGCT
>Ga0181612_107039_pt1 | contig 14099 bp, 5 predicted proteins | sample HoacroProtozoa21_FD_119630 | JGI IMG/M metagenome (GOLD analysis project Ga0181612, IMG submission 119630) | Hoatzin crop microbial communities from Cojedes, Venezuel. Combined Assembly of Gp0051906, Gp0051904, Gp0051908
CCCCAGTTCTCCATCGTCATGCCCCACATTTCGGTGTCGTATCCGATGCCGAACTCACCTTCACCTATGGTTCCTCCCGTTTCGCAGGCTTTGTAAGTGCCCGCTGCAAGGGTTCCGTCGGAAGTGTAGATGTCAAGGGCGAGATAGTTTCCGGGACCGGTGTAGGTCGTTGTCCAGGTGGATGCGTCATAGCTGCTGGTGACACCGTCAGTTGCCAATTGCATGGTGATGGAATTGGTGCCGTAGGTGGTGAAGTTGTTCTGGGTTGAAAGTACGCTCGAAAGTTCTACGTATTCCGTCGTAGGGGTGCTTCCTCCGTCGGTGAGGGCCTCTATGGGGCCTTCGTAGTATGCGACAACCACGTCGCTTTCAAGGCGTATGGACCATCCCGAGGAAATGCGTTTCACCGTTACCGTACCCGAAAGGATCTTCTCCGCCGTGGCGGCTCCTCCGGATACCGTCCACCAGCAGGTTCCCCAGTTTTCGAAGGTCATGCCCCACATTTCGGTGTCGTATCCTATTCCGAATTCACCCTCTCCTATGGTTCCTCCCACGGAGCAAGGCGTGTATGTCCCCTCGTGCAGGAATCCGTCGGCTGAGTAGAGGTCAAGAGCCAGGAAATTCCCGTCATCCGAGTAGGAAGTCGTGTAGGTGGTGTAGTCGAATGAGGAGGTGAGTCCCGTGGAAAGGTTCATGGTCACCGAGTTCACTCCGTTCCCGAGGTTGGATGCGGCGCTCATTACGGTGGTCAGCTCAACCGAGCCGTCGCCCTGGCTGAAATCCATCTCCCCGCTCCAGGAGAGTTTGTACACCGAGCCGTCCTCGCAGAAGAGGAGGGCGTCCACGCTGTAGGTGCCGTCACCGTTGTCGGTCACTATTATCGATCCGCTGGAAACCTGTTTCACCGATCCCCCCACTACGATGTAGGTGGATCCCAGGAGATAGGTCCCGTTCTTTGCCACGGAAGATTCGGTGTAGGTGTTTGCTTTCAGGGCGTCCCCGTTGCATGAGAGGGCCGCTACGAGTGTGACATCCGAAGATGAGAAGGTGAAAGTGAAAAGGTTCGGCTTTCCGCTTGTCATGGTGTATCCGTCAAGGGAAGTGAGGGCGACCTCTATGGCCCCGTCGTACCAACCCTGGAGAGGATCCACTGCAGCTTGCTTCTTGCAGGATGCCCCTAAGAGGATCACTGCCGAAGCCAAAAATATCAGTTGGAATATCTTTTTCATGGTGAACATGTATCAATAACCTGCGTTCTGGACTATGCTCGAATTGAGCCTGATTTCGGTGGCGGGATAGGGAAGTCTCTCGTGCTTACCAGTTTTGAACCCGTAGACCGTGTTGTTGCATGAAGAATAGGTGACCGTCCCGTTTGCGGAAAGGTTGGGATAGGATTTTCCGTTGTTCGCCATTGCGGAAGCGGCGTCTCCCCACCTCAGGAGGTCTTGGAACCGAAGGCCTTCTCCGCAGAGCTCAAGCCTCTTTTCGGTTTTCACCTGGGCGAGTGTTACGGATGAAAGGGAAGAAAGTTCAGCCCTTGAGCGTATCTGGTTTATGTACTCGGTAGCCTTGGAAGTGTTCCCTGCCATGAGGTGTGCTTCAGCCCCGCAAAGGAGCACTTCTGCGTACCTCATCCAAAGGGGATCGGCGTTGTAGACATAGTCGTTGCCCATTCCCCTGTCTTCGGAAAGCACCCTTGTCTTCCACATGAAGTATCCGTCGGAAATTATGCTTCCGCCGCTCTTAATGGAGATGCCCAGCTGCTGCTGGATTTGCTCGTAGGTCTTCATGGTCTGGTTGAGGCGGTAGCCGTCCTCTCCCTCGTCGGAAACGAACTCGTCGTAAAGGTTCTGTGTGGGTACGCAGAAGCCCCAACCGGTTGTCATTATGGGGGTGTCGGAAGGGTATTCCATCTTATCCATCCTCCAATTTATCATAAGGTAGAAAAGGGAGAAGTTCTGCCAGGAGTTGTTGTCATCGTGGATGCGGTTGCTCTCGAAGACGGATTCCCTGTTGTGCTTGTTGGCCACCCTTCTCATGTCGCCGTAGTCGCCCTGGAAGAGGCCGTATTTGCCGCTCTGCACGACTGCGTCGAATTGGGCTGCCGCCTTGTCGTATTCTCCCATCCAGAGGTAGGCTTTACCCAGGAGAGCCTGCGCGTACTGCTTTGTGACCCTCCAGGTGGAAGTGTCGTCGATGCCGGTCTTCTCGGCCAGTGCCCCCGATGAAATCGCCTTTGTGAGGTCGTCGATGACAAGGCCCCAAAGTTCTTCGGTGGTGCCGTTGGGCATGTCGTATTCCTCGGGGACGAGCTCGTGGTCCACAAGGGGAGGGTTCCCCCACATGGAGATGAGTTCGAAGTAGGCCCAGGCCCTGAATACCCTGGCTTCGGCTATTGCCATCTTCGCCATGTCGCTGCCTTCGGGATCCACGTGACCCAGGATCACGTTGGACCTGTAGATGAGCTGGTAGTAACTTTCGAACATTCCCTGGATGTAGTCCTCCTCGGCGTCGAAAGTGAATTCGTTGAGGGCTTCGAGGTCTATGTTGTCGCCCCTCTGGGCTCCGCCGGCGTAGAAGTCGTCGCTGAGCATGTTCTTGGTGAGGATGGCGTAGTATTCCCAACCGCGGACCGTCAGGTAGAGGGCAGCCGAGGCGCTTTCTATCTGCTCGTCCGTGTTGTAGTAGGTCTCATAGTTCAGCACCCCGTGCTGGGAGATGTCCAGCTTGTCCGAGCAGGAGGCACCCATCAGCGCCAGGGACAGGATGATTGCGAATTTGTATATCTTTTTCATGACGCTATCTTTTTTAGAAGGTTATGTTTACGCCGAAAACGACTTTCTTGGAAGTGGGGTAGCTTCCCTTGTCGACTCCCAGGGACGAGCCCACGCCGGTCACTTCGGGATCGAATCCGGGGTACTTGGTGAATGTGAACCAGTCGTCAAGGGAGCCGTAGATGCGGAGGTTGTCGACCTTGAAGCGGCGGGTTATGTTGGAAGGGATGGTGTAACCGAGCTGCATCTGCTTGATTTTGAAGTAGGAGCCGTCGAAGACCACTCCCGAAGAGGTCAGGAACTGCGTCCAGTTTGATGCGCTCGCAGCCGGCATGCTTCCGGAGGTGTTGGTGGGTGTCCACCTGTCCTCGGTGAAGTATTTGAGGCGGTTGGAGGCGTAGTCCACAACGGTGAGGCAGCAGAAAATCTTGTTTCCCGCGGCGCCCGTTCCGAAGACAAGGGCGTCGAATCCTTTCCATGAGGCTGTGAGGGTGATACCGTAGTTAACCTTGGGTATTCCGCTTCCGAGGTCGGTCTTGTCGGCCTGGGTTATGTCGCCGCTGCCGTCAAGGTCCTCAAAGAGGGCGTCACCGGTCGCGGGGTCTATGCCCTTGAATTTGTAACCGTAGAAATGCCATGCGGGATAGCCTTTCTCAAAACGGGTGATGGTTCCGTAGTTCCTCATGCCCGTTCCGTCGATTCCGTCGGAGAGGGACTCGTGGATGTAGGTCACTTCGTTGCGCAGGGTGGCGATGTTGCCCGCAATGGAGTAGTTGAAATCCCCCACGCGGTCCTTCCACTTAAGTTCGAGTTCGATACCCGAGTTCTTTACGTTACCCGCGTTCACGGGTGATGCGCTGACGCCCACAACAGTAGAAGGGGTGATTCCGCTGACAATTAGGTCCTTGGTCTTCTTCAGGTACCAGTCGAACGACAGGGAGAGCCTGTCACGCAGGAAACGTGCGTCGAGTCCGATGTTGGTCTGTTCGGAAGTCTCCCATTTGAGGTCCTGGTTACCCGCCGATGAAGGTGCATATGCGGTTATGTACTGCGTACCGTTCTGGGTGGGGTAGTTGCCGATGGAGGCTATCACGTTGGCGTAGGCGTACGAGCCGAGGGATGCAAGGGATCCGTTCTGACCCCAGGAGGCCCTGAGTTTGAGGTAGGGCACCGCGGTCTTAAGGTTGCCCCAGAAGGGCTCCTCACTTATTGTCCAACCTGCGGACACTGCGGGGAAGTAACCCCACCTGCGGGGTTTGGGAAGGATGGAAAGGTCGGCTGCATCGGCCCTGAAGGATGCCTGCACATAGTACCTGTTGAGGTAGTTCCATCCCACTCGCCCGAAATACGAAAGTTTGCGTGCGAAAGTTGGCTCGGATCCCGATACGCTTTTCACCGCGGTTGCGGTGGTGTAGGCGAAGTAGTAGAACAGGGGATCGTCTTGGATGACTCCGAGATCGTCGTCGGCCCCGCGGTAGGATCCCGACAGGTCGTTCGTCCTTGTCTGGCTGTAGGAAGTTCCCACCATTGCGGTTATGGTGTGTCCCTTGCCGAAGGTCTTCATGTAGTTTGCGAAGTTCTCCCACTGGTAGTACATCGTGTCACCCTCGCTGCCGTTAAGGCCCACATAATTCTGGTAGGCGTTGGTGTTGATGTAGTAGTCGTGGCTGAAACCGTACACGTCGTATAAGGAAAGGCGGTACCCTATGCGGGATGTGAGTGTCAGCCCCATTATCGGCATGAAATTAAGGGCGGTGGAACCGTTGATGTTGAAACCGTTTGTTTCAGAGTAGGCCCTGTCCCTCATTATGCGGGGGTTGACGTTCTCACTGGCGTTGAATGCGGAGGCGGCGTAGTAGTTGCCGTTCTCGTCGGTCAGGAGCGCCTTCCCCGAATCTAAATAATCCCTCATGAAGGCGGGGAGGGTCTCATCGGTGTAGGTTGTGGGGGTGAGGGGGTCCAGCTGGAGGGCCGAGAGCACCGCACTACCGTAGTCGCTCCCTTCGGAAACGCTGCGTGACTTGTAGTACTCGACTTGGTTGTTGGTCTGGATTTCCAGCCAGGGCTTGATTTTCCAGGAAGCGTTCACCATGCCGGTGAGCCTCCTGTAGCGGTCGGCGTCCCCTGCGAACATACCGTTGTTGTCGAGGTATCCCGCCGAGAGGTAGAGGCTTCCCCTTTCGTTACCGGCTTGGAAGGTCAGGTTGTGGTGCTGCATCAGAGAATTCTCATAGGAATAGTCCACCCAGTCGGTGTTCGTCACGAAATCCCAATTCCGGTAGAAGGTCTCCAGGTTGAATCGCCCGTCCTCGAGGTAGTACTGCATGTACTCTTCCGAGTTCATGACCTTGGGCACCTTGTTGAGGCTCTGCGAGGAAAGCTGGTAGGAGTAGGTTATCTTACCGTCTCCGCGACCCCTTCTGGTGGTGATAAGGACGACTCCGTTACCCGCCTGTGCTCCGTAGATCGCGGCTGAGGCTCCGTCTTTGAGTACTTCCATACTCTCGATGTCGTTGGGGTCTATCCCTGAAATAGAGGAGGTTATCCTGCCGTCGACAACGTAAAGGGGATCGGAAGAACCGTTCGAGGAAATGCCCCTGATCCTAACCGAAGGGCTGGAACCCGGGGCCGCCGAAGAGGAGAATATCTGCACTCCTGCGGTCTTGCCCTGGAGGGCGGATACCGGGGATGTGATGGTCCTGTTGGCGATGTCCTCGCTCTTTACCTGGGAGATGGCTCCCGTGAGGTCGCTCTTTTTCTGTACGCCGTAGCCCACGACCACGGTCTCTTCTATCATCTGCGCATCGGGTGCAAGGGAGATGTTCACCGTACCGCTTCCCGCGGCGGTCACTTCCTTGGTCTCATACCCGATGGAAGAGAAAACTATCGTGGAACCCTGGGGGACGCTTACGGAATATCTTCCGTCCGTGTCCGTTGCGGTTCCGTTGGTGGTGCCTTTTTCCACCACTCCGGCCCCTATCATCGGAAGGCCGTTCTCATCGAGAACCTGTCCGCTGACGGTCACCCTCTGTTGTGCCAGGGCGTTTTGTGTCCCCAGCGGAAGCAGCAGCAAAAGGGCCGCCGCAAAGGTGAGAAGGGAATGTCTCATCGCTTATCGTTTTAGTTGTTTGTAAATAGGTATGTGTTTGTTGTCATTTGCATTGGCTGTCGCGGTCTATGTGGAGGGTCTTGCCCCCTGAGGGGGAGTACTTCTCCCAAGAGGGCATCCCTTCAGCACCCGGGACCCCCGTCTTTGCGAAGGAAGTCCAGAGTGTGGAGACTTTGTGCCCGAGGGCGACGTCTTCCGCCTTTCCTCCCGTCATGTTGTTCATAAGGGCCACGTTGTCGAACACGAAGGGAATTTCCATGCAGTGCATGCTCCCGAGGCTGCCGTCAAGAACGGGGGATGTCCAGTCGAATTGGTAAAGGTAAACGCTTTGCCTGGCGGCTGCCCTGTCGGAGGCCTGTTTCACTGCAAGCGGCTTGAATATGGCGTCCTCTTTTCCCGGGGTGAACTCATCGTGGGTCGTCCCTATTATTAAAGGGATGTCCTTTGAAAGGGCTATGGACTCGGGGTCTCCGGGATGATGGGGGAGCGTTGCCCCGTCCACCGTGGGTTCGGTTCCGGTTAGGATCGCTTCCAGGATGTTTTCACTTAGGGCACCATCTCCTTTCATTTCATCCCTAACCTTCCCGATTGCCCTTTGGCAGGCGTCGTAGAGGTCCTTGTAGGGGACAGCCCTTATCTTGTCGGCATCGGAAGGGGAGAGTCCCAGCTCCTGCACCGTATAGGTCCCTATCCTTCTGGAATACTTCTTATCCATTACGCGGGAAATGGAGCCGCTCTGCACTACGGCCTTGTGGAAGAGTCCCTTTGCGGAAGGCATCGCCATGAGGGTGGAAACCTTGCCTCCGCCTCCGCTCTGTCCGAAGATGGTGACGTTGGAGGGGTCTCCCCCGAAGTTGGAAATGTTGTTCTTCACCCACTGGAGGGCTTTCACTATGTCGGTCATTCCGAGATTCCCGCTTTGGGCGTACTTCTCTCCGAATCCCGAGAGGTCCAGAAAACCAAGGACATTGAGCCGGTGGTTCAGCGTCACGACAACGACATCGTGTCCGCTTGCAAGGGCTGTTCCGTCATAGGATGCGTGTTCCTGCCCGCTTCCCGAGTGGAAACCTCCCCCGTGGAGCCATACCATGACCGGCCTTTTGCCCCCGTCCGATACGGAAGGGGTCCAAATGTTCAGCCTCAGGCAGTCTTCACCCTGGATGCCGTCGTTCCAATTGAAGGCGAAGGCCTGCTTGTCGTCGGCCCATCCCGTGCGGGGAGCCTGCGGGCAGACGGGGCCGTATGCCCTGCAACTCCTTACCTCAGTCCAGGGGTCGGGATCTTCTGCGGGGGAGAACCTTTCGGCCTTGGCGTATGGGATGCCCTTGTAGACGAAAACGCCTTTTGTCCTGTATCCCGCCACTTTCCCGAAGGATGTGGTTGCGGTAGTGGCCTCGGTCGAGGAGTCCATAAGGGAATCGGACCCGCTTTTGCTACCGCCTTGGGAAGGGCCCTTGCAGGAGCAGAAGCCGAAAAGGAGGACTGCAGCCGAGAGAATTCCGAGAGTTTTTGATCGTGTCATTTCGATGTGGTTTGTTCCGAAGGCAAATATCGCGCGTATTCCGCACATACGCTTTCCCCAAAAAACGGATGTTTTCAAAATCGTTTAAAACGTTTTTTTCCATACGTTCAAATTTTTCGGATTTTGTTCAAAACCCTTTTCCGAGGCCCTTAAAAACCTTATATTTACGCAGTAATAGAAAACCCCTGAAGATGCATCCCCTTAAGCACATCCTCCTACCGGCTGCACTTACGATAGTTGCAGCGGCCTGTACTAACCGTACCGTCCCCACCTATCCCGAGGGGTCGGTGGAGATAGCGCAGAGCCTTTCGAACCTAAAGGTGACTTCCTTTGCCGAGGATTCTTTCGGACACATTTGGATGGGGACTTCAAGGGGATTGGACCGCTCCGACATCCACGACTGTCACCAGTTCTTTTCGACGGTTGATTCCCTCACGATACCAGACAACCGTATCACCGCGCTGCACAGGGATAAGGGCGGTACCCTGTGGGTGCTTACCCAAGGGGGAGTTTGCACCTACACCGACAAGGGCACTTTCAAAAGGATACCTTTCTCTTCACCCGTAAAGAATATGCCCGTGCAGATACTGGAGTCTGCCGACGGGACCCTCTTTTTCGTGGGTGCCGACGGGGCTTACAGGTACGACCCCAAAGGGGAATGCCTCAGGATGGGCGTACCGTTCGGGACCCCGGGCTCCGCACCGCAGAGCGCACTTGACTCCCAAGGGGGCCTTTGGGCCGTATGGGGATTCAGGACTGTGAGGTATGACCTCTCGGACGGGGAACCAACCGATTCTCTTTCCACGCCTTTCATGGCCTTCCACGCCTGCAAGAGAGGGGAGGATGAGCTGTGGATATCGGGTCTTGGGAACCTTGCCCGCATCGACACAAGGACCCGCTCGTTCGTTCCGCTTCCCGAGGAGGTGTCGCAAAGGGGCGACCTCATGGGGGAGGATGTCGACGTCATGTACGACGTTGACGGTTACACCTTCCTTTTCGGGACCATAAAGGGAGGGCTTTTCGCCTGGCATTCCCCAAGCGGAAAGGTACTCCGCCAGGGGGAACCGGATTTCCCGTTTCAGGCTCCCTCTTTCAGGATAATATCCGTATTCTGCGATTCGCAGCACAATCTGTGGTTCGGAAGCGAGGACAGGGGCTACGCCGTTTCTTACCGATACAAGAGCGAATTCAATTCCGACACCTACCTTACGGACTTCTTCTCGGGGAAGACGGTGCTTTCCGTCTGCGACGATCCGGGAAACGGAGTCCTTTGGGTCTCAACGCGAAAAGACGGACTATTCACCTACGACAGGACTTCAAGGACGATTTCAAGGGTGGATTTCGAACACCTCATCCCGGACACAAAGATAGGATACATACAGGCGGATAATGTGATGGTGGATTCCCGCGGGGACGTTTGGCTTTTGGTGACGGGAAAATGGCAGATAATAAGGGCCCGCCTCCAAGGGGGAAAACTCACCGGTGCGCAGAGCTTTTTCCAGTTCATACCCGTCAGCATTGCGGAAGACTCCTCCGGAAACGTCTGGATAGGATCCATTTCAGATGCCCTTCTGAAGGTTCCTCCCGGAGGGAAGGATCCCGAGAGCGTACCCGTATTCGGAAAAGGAGGGGAGTGGAAAATCGCTTCTGCGCTTTGCCCTCTTCCCGGAGACAGGATGGTCGTGGGCTACAACGGGGGCATCCCCCTTGTAATGGATTGCAGGACTGGTAGTGCCGAACCCCTAAAGGTATCCCCAGCCGACAGTGCCGCTTGCATCGTAAAACCCGTCACCCCGACGCAATTCATGCTGGATCCCTCCGGGGAACTCTGGATGGCAACCATTGGCTGCGGACTCCTTAGGTACGACTTCACCGAAAGGAGGCTTTCCAGAGTCCAAGACACTTCCTGCGAGGACGTCATGAGCATTTGCTCGGACCATCAGGGAAACCTTTGGGCCGGTACCATGGACGGGCTTGACCGCTTCGACAGGACGGTGGGTGCGGTGAGAAGCTATTTCCAGGCCGACGGCATAGGAGGTGACCAGTTCTCGGGCAAGGCTTGCAGCTCCTCTTCAGACGGGACGCTTTATTTCGGGGGAAACCACGGCATCACCGTATTCAACCCCCTTGACATAAGCCACAAGAGGAGGATCCCGCTTGTGTTCGAGGACCTGAAGGTTCACAACAGTGTGGTGGCTCCGGGTGATGGTTCTCCCATAAGCACACTCCTTTGCTTCAATCCCGATGTCACGATCCATCCCCAGGAGAACGCTTTTTCCATTTCGTTTGCGGCCCTTGACTACAGCGACCACTACCGCTCACGTTACCAATATATGATGGAGGGATTCGACAAGGACTGGGTAGATGCTGGTACGACAAATGAGGCCTATTACGCAAACCTCCCTTCGGGCAGGTACACCTTCAAGGTAAAGGTTACGAACAACAACGGTTCCATCGTGGAGACTGAAAACTCTCTCAAAGTCAGGGTGTTGCCTCCGCTTGCAAGGTCTTGGTGGGCGATAATGCTCTATGCCCTTGCAGCCGGTGTGACCGGATACTTCCTCTTCCGAAACTGGAAAAGGTACGAAGACGCAAAGAGGGAAGGTCAGGAGAATCTTCTGAAAGAAAGGGCGGCCCTTGAAGTGGCACGCGCAGAGAAAAGCGCCCAGGAAAGGCTGATGGCCCAGCAGATGACATTCTTTTCGAATGTGGCCCATGAGTTCCGCACCCCGCTTACCATGATATCGGGTCCCGTTAAGATGCTCTCCGCCTCTTCATCGGTAACTGGGCACGATAGGCAGCTTCTCGGGATAGTAGACCGCAACACGGAGTGGATGCTCCAGCTTGTGAACCAGCTGCTTGACTTTTCGAAGATCGAAAACGGGATGCTCACCCTCTCGGTTGAGAAAATGGATGTAGTGTCCCCGCTGAAGGGCGTTACGGACCTTTTCCGCTACAATGCCGAATCCAAGGAAATCACCCTCTCAACATCTTCTCTTGACGATCCCTTCACGATGTGGGTGGACAGGGACAAGCTCACCAAAATCACCATGAATCTGCTTTCCAACGCCATGAAGTTCACCCCCAGGGGCGGACGTGTTGATGTGGATTTCGATGTGGTGACAAGGGAAGAGGCCTCATCCATGTTCCCCCTTACCGAAAAGGACACCGATTCGCAGTGGGCGCTTGTCAGCGTCACGGACACCGGTCCCGGAATTGACGACGACCAGATGGAGAAGATCTTCCGTCGCTACTACCAGGTGGGTAACACCAACACGGGAGTTTACAATTGGGGCTCGGGAATAGGGCTGTTCTACGCCCGCGGACTTGCAGAACTCCATCACGGTTACTTAAAGGCCTTCCACCGGGAAGACGGTGTGCAAGGATCGGTATTCAGGTTGTGCCTTCCCGTGAGCGGCACGTCATATTCAAAGAGTGAAAAGAAAGAAGTGAAACCTTCTTCCCAGAGCGAAGCCTATCCCCTTGAGGGAAAAGTCGGCACTTCGGCCATCCTCTCATCCGACCCCACGCCTTCGACAGGTCCCTTAGTCTTTGTGGTGGATGACGACATAGACATAGCCAACTACCTTAAACTCATGCTTTCGCAGTCTTACCGCGTGAAGACCTTCTTCGACGGGGAATCCGCCCTTTCAAGCGCACTTGAGGAGGCTCCGGACCTTGTGATAAGCGATGTGGTGATGCCGGGAGGCGGAGGATATGCTCTTTGCCGCGCAATAAAGGGGGATGAGCGACTTGAAAGCATCCCCGTCATCCTGATTACCGCCAAAGTCACCGTAGACAGTCAGGTGGAAGGGCTTTCCATGGGTGCGGACGCTTATGTCACCAAACCTTTCGACCCCGTGTACCTCATCGCCCTCATAGGATCCCTGCTTGAGAACAGGCAGAAGATTCGTCGCTCGCTTGCCAGCGCAACCACCGTCTCCGAAATAGACAAGGACGCCCTCTCTCCCCAGGACAAAGCATTCATGAAAGACCTCTACGCCCTTATGGACAAGGAACTTTCCAATCCCGAGCTGGACGTTTCCACAATGACAGAGCGCCTTAAGATCTCCAGAACGAAGTTCTACTACAAGGTAAAGGGCCTCACCGGGGAGAACCCTTCGGTATTCTTCAAGAGGTATAAGCTCAACAGGGCGGCACGCCTACTCCAGGACGGCCACTACAACATGTCCGAAATCGCCGACATGACGGGATTCAACACCCTGTCGCACTTCTCAACCTCCTTCAAGAAGCAGTTCGGGGTGCCTCCGAGCGAATGGAAGGGTTGACACGGACGTGGGGAGGTGGAATCCGAGCCACGGAGTAAATCTTGCCGTGAGAAGTCAGCAGAGTGCGTAGTAGTCGGAAGTCAACACCGATGAAGGCACGAATCTTATCGGTAACGGTGCAATGAAAATTACCTTATGGGATGTAGGAAGCAGAAAACATCAGCGGGCAGCGATGGCTGCCCCAACGGGAGGGGTGTCCTACTATCAGTGTTTACCTCCTACCCGATTTGTATCAAATTGACATGGTTGAGGTTTTGATGGGGTTACTTCTCCAAAATCCCGTCTACCAATTGCCTTAGTTCGTCTTTATTGGGGAGATATGGTTCATATTTTGAAACGAATAGCTGGGAATCCATCCCATAGGTTGCGTACTCCACCAACAACTCATCCTTATTATGTGCAAGAACAATTCCTATTGGTGGGTTATCGTCAGGCGTATTCTCTTCCTTGGCAAAATAGCCCAAATACATATTCATCTGTCCAATGTCTTGATGCTTGACCGAGTTCTTCTTCAGGTCTATCAGCACGAAACATTTGAGAATTCTATGGTAGAAAACCAGGTCAACATGATAATGACGATTGCCTAATGTTAGCGGATATTCTCTACCAATAAAGGCAAAGCCCTTCCCCAACTCCAACAAAAAGGACTGCAAGTGATCAAGCAACTTTTGTTTAAGGTCTCTCTCGCTATATCTCTGCGTTTTCGGTATTCCAAGGAACTCGAATGTATAAGTGTCTTTTATCGCATCCTTAGGTTGTCGCACTACAACCCCCTCTTGGGCCAATTGAAGAATTCCCTCCTTATCCTTGCTAGAGGCCAATCTGAGGAACAATCCACTATCCATCTGCCGTCTCAAGGTTCTGACATCCCACCCCGATGCAACACATTCCTTTTCGTAGAAACTGCGCTCCAAATCATCATCAATGGTTATCAGTTCGCAGATGTGGGACCAACTTAATTTGTCAGACATTGTCTGACAAATTGGATAAAGAAGATAGAACTTCCTCATATTGTTGAGATTAGGACGACTAAAGCCCCTCCCCACCTTACTTCGGAGAAGCCTCGCTAACGAAGATAACATGCTTGTACCATACTTTGCCTTGGAACTACCCTCCTGCTCGTCAATGGTAGCACCGATGTATTTCTTCCCGTAATCCTTATCCCCTGAAAGGTTGTTTGTGTAGGCATAAACAACAGCCGTAAACAATCCTTCGCTATTTCTCTCCAACGTTTTCATGGCTCAAGGCGTTATTTGGTTTGAAGAGAAGGGAAACGCCATATTGTTCTCTTAGCCTTCTTACCAGGGACTTGTATGCGTCTCTCTTTTTGCGTTGTCTTGGGATGATGGAAAGGAGTTCTCTCAGGGTAAATTCGATGGTCTTCCCTGGTGTCATCTCCCCATAGCTTTCTTGCAGTTTTTGGATTTCGGGATCGGCCTTCGGCTCCTCCTGTACAACCTCATCTTTTGGTTCGGAGTGAGGAATTGACAAGACTACCTTTTGTACCGTTGCATTTGTTTTTCTACTCTTAATGTAATTCGAGTCATTAAGTTGCAGTTCCAATTGAATAACTAAATTGTCATTCATATTCTCAAAGTGTTATGCCTCCCGGATCTCTGCCCGTTAAAGGAGGCGTTAATTGTGGCATAAAATCCACTCAATAGATGAACAGGCCGAACACGCAATAAAAAGTACTGGCCCTATTCACTTATTAGGATTTTGGACGGAAAGGACTGCGTTTTAGCGATTTGTGTCCGTCCGAGTGTCCATCCATAGAAAAGGGCCGAAAAAAAAGCCCTCGAACCTTCACGGCTAGAGGGAGAAAAGTCAAAGTGCATGATAACAAAAAAACGAAATGTGTTCTTACAAATATAAAGCTCCCGGATCTATGTCCAGGAGCGTGCGTTAATGTTGTAAAATTTATATTTTGTTCCGTTTGGGTAGAGCTAAGCCAGACTACCAAAACTTAAGTGGAAGCCTCGCAGAACTCCCGTTGAAGTCGTATTGTTCCTTTCCTCTTCGGTAGGTACGCTCAAACACCCTCACGGATGAATTGTAGTATTTTCTGTTCTCACATATAAGGCAATGAAGGGGTGTGAGAGGAGAAAATTTTTAAGAGGAGAAATGCTGTATATTAAGGGGAATTTTTAGTAATTTTAAATAATACTTTCCCAATATAGTAGTACTATACCTTATTTTTCCTGGGTCTACCCCTCTTGCGCTTCACCGGCGCCTGCGGTGTCTCCTGCTGTTCCTCCTCCTCATCATCTATCAGCCCCAGTTTCTTGAGCATATCCTCTGACCTCTTGGTCTGTTTGCTCAGGGTCCATTCCCTTGTCCCGGCCTCCCTGACCATCTGCGCCCTCATCAGGAGCTTCATCACCCTGCCGTACGTGTACTCGCCC
>Ga0181612_130854_pt1 | contig 14099 bp, 9 predicted proteins | sample HoacroProtozoa21_FD_119630 | JGI IMG/M metagenome (GOLD analysis project Ga0181612, IMG submission 119630) | Hoatzin crop microbial communities from Cojedes, Venezuel. Combined Assembly of Gp0051906, Gp0051904, Gp0051908
AAAAAAAAAAAAGAAGATAGCAAAATTAGCAGGAAAAAAGTGAGCTGGATAATGAAGGAAAACGCTGTTTACCAACTTCCTCCTTTTCTAAAGTTTCATCAGTTCGGTGCTTGTGAATAATCTTAAGCCTTCAAATTTGAACATCAGCATTAACTTCTATTTCAAGTCTACACGAGAGAAGACTTTGATCATGGAAAGAAAATAAGGCAACTAAACTGTAAAATTGGTGGGATTTGTAAATACATATGGCATTGCATTTTGATGCAAAATCTTTACTGAGACACTAGAGAAAAAATGTATTTTAAAATTTGTTTCTGAAAGGATGTAATGATTTTAGGAATTAAGGGGTTTTGAGTTATTTGATCCTCATAGCTTCTATGACAGCAGACACCTCCTGGAGGTATTTCTTTACATGTATTTCAAAATTTCATTTAGAGATTGGCAGAGCTAAAAGCACTGTCTGCTCCTCTTAGAAAAAGACATACTAAAAAATGTCATCTCTGGCCCTAAAAAGAAAAGCATCATCAGGGAAGACGAAGTGCAAGAAAATTTGAGTCTGTGGGAGCAGCAGGGTGAAGAGCAGCTCTCCACCACCCTCTTCCTCGGTGTCACAGTGCTTTTCCACGCTGCCGTGCACCGCTGTTCTCTCTCTGCCAGTGCAGCCCTGCCCAGGCACCTGCTTCCATCGCAGCTCCGTCACAGCATGGGTTTGGCACTGACTTCATGGCCAGGATGGTCTTCCAACAGCCTCTCTGTCCTTGTCTTAGTGATCTCTGATGCTATGGATCAGCAAGCAGTTAAAGAAAAGGTTTTCCTTCACCAATATTAAAATAAAATTAACTGCTCGTCTGCATTTGTAATTCCTTTAGCACCAGGAGATACATCGCTTGGAGAAAGTGGATGAGCTGTCTTACTCGCGCAATACCTCAGTAAGAGATGGTCCTTACTCTCCTCTGCATCTGGGGGTGCTGCACCACCCCAAACAGAACCAAGGAAGAAGATACGTGATGAGAGACTGTAAAGGTCCTTCAAACATCCTCTTTATAAATGGTGTTCTTAAGGCTTGTTTCTGCATTTCCTCCCCACAAAACTCACCTGAAAATCTTTTGTCTTCAGACATCTGCTGTCAAGGTCTGAATTCTTTATGAACAAGTTTTGTTTACAAACAAATAAAGCCCCTTTAGGGGAGTAGGTACGTGGCCTTGGTCTCCTGTAGAACTCAGCTGCTATCAAATGACGTTTGTTATCTCCAACCTTGTCTGGAGAGTGATTTTTTAAATTATTATTTTTAGTATGTTCGTGCATCACAGCACATCCATTAACGTTTAATGACTGTGATGCTGTAACTATTACGCAAAACAAATGCTGAGTCCGACACAAGCCTTTTAGGACAAGGTTTACCAGTCACTGTCTTGTCCCTGACTGCTTTCTCTTCCTTCTCACAGCTGCCCAAGATCGTAAGGAGACTTTGGTACTTGGCTAAATGAAGATTTTTCAGACTTTATTCCACCCGGAACAGAAGGTCCTTACTGATGGTTTCTTTGCTGCCCCTCTGGAGAAAGAGTGTGAGACTTTGACTGGAGGCTGTTTCATGCTTTGGACCGGCTGTTAGAAGGTACTTGCCCTTTTCCTTTGGAGATGGTCACTCCCATTACCGAGTTTTGCGCTCTGGCCACTCCTGTGGGACAAGCTCGTGCAGATTCTGAGGACTGCTAAAAATACACAGCCGGTTTTGATCGCTGAGCCTACAGAAATGGTCAGTTCTATCCTGATATGTGTGTAACCCTGTAACAGGCTTTGGACCGTATCTCCTTATGTTTGCCAAGATGCAGCTTCGCTTGGAAACATGCAATTTGTTTTGGTTTTTTTTTTAAACTATTACAGTATTGAGTGGCAGTAATTAACCACTGGAAATGAACACACTTCTGACGTCCATGAAAAATTCAAATTTCTTCACTACAAAAATAAAAACTGCTGCTGTGGGGAAACAGTCACCACAGCTCCATCTGTTCAGGCTATCACAACTAGTTGATGGCCACTGAACATATGGGAAATTCTTCTACAAACATCTGGGGGCTGCTAGAAGAGCTCCAAAAGAACAGCATTATACAGATAGATGAAGAGTGATGTTTTTCTTTACCCCAGAAAGTACTTGTCCTTAGTGCCTTTTACTGGCATCTGATTTTCCTAACAAAGTCTGTATTTCATTTATTGCTACCTGACTGTTTGTACCTCTTTCCATCAATCATTCAAAATCTTCCAAGATTTCTCTAAACTACTGCACAAGTAAGCTGGGTTTAGAGTACGCGCGCAGCACATGTGCACGTGTGCAGGTACAGTCAGGGGTACACAACAGTGACAGCACTCTGTGTATAAATCACTTCACAGCAGAAACTAATAAACTCACTTTTATTAAACCAGTTTATCACACGTGTTAAGTTACAAAAATAACTTCATCCATAACGATGTTAAATGTCAAGTACAAAGGTTAAACAGTTGTGCAGTGCTCTTAATATAGAATAAAACTTTTCATATATTTGAAAGGGGCAAAGTAGCTGACCCAGAAGTTCTTGTTTAAGATTATTGGTCTGCATTCACCAACTACGTTTAATTCTTGTTGATTTGAAGACACTGGAAATCAAATTACATGTTAGGGAATTGAACTTCATCTAGGTAGGACTAAAAGCAGTGAGAGTTTCTGTGCTGCTGAAGAAGAAAACCAGTGAAAGCCTCAACCCCTTTTATGCAGAACAATGGTACTTTTAAAAAATAAAACCAAACGCCAGCAACTGTTTGCAAGTGCGCAGCAGCTGAGAAATTTCATTCACTTGTCTTCCACATCTGCTACCATAGCCTCAATTGCATTCCAGTCCAGTTTGCTGAGGACACTTCCCGTGCTTTCAGAAACACCATCAGTGTCGGTAACGCCGAGAGGAGAGGAGCTCCCAGGATGCAGTGCAGAGGCCTACGGGAGGAAACGAAGGTGAGCTGAATCACTGCGTGTCATTCACGGACAAGACCTCTGCGCAGTCAGCAGAAATGATCCCACTCTTTTCAAACATGTCTGAATCAAGTTAGGTATCTTGTTATTCTTTGATTTATTTTCCTGTTAATGCACTCCCACAAGCATCTGTTGCCCAGACAGACAACATGCCTATACAATTGTTATGAAGAACATTCGTTTTCAAGGCTCACAAGAATGACTTTGCTTGTAAAGACAAAATGTAGCTCTGTTGAATCACCATCATTTAAGTCCCTCTGCATCTATCCCACCCACACATTTTGAGCAGAGAACCATGTTTTAAATAAAGCAAAAGTAAACAAGCATTAAGTGGCAGGTACCCAACCATTCCTAGAACAAGCAGACATCCTACCTGAAACAAGGAGTCATGACTATCTTGGAGTATTCTTTGGATATCATCGGGCACAGTCCAAGGACTCACTATGTCTCGATCAGTCTCTCCATCAACACTTTCTGTCTGAACTGCAGTGGTAACATGTGGAGGCTTTTGTTCTGATGTTCTGCTGACTCTGTGCTCAGCAGCTGAGGAGAAAACAAGCCAGACACAGAGCTGTAACATTTCCTGTTGTTTTCTTCTGGATGTCTTGAAACTTCTCCAAGAACAGAAGCTCCAAGTTCTGAGAGCTGAAGCTGTGTGTAAACGTGAGTAAAACCAGCGTGCCCTGTTATCTTGAACTGGTGTGGGCTTATGGAGAGAAAATGCCGGTCCCTTCCAGGCTCACGCTCTGGAATGTCTTCCCAGGACAGAAAACAAAGTGGGACAGGACTGTGCACAGTGCCTACAGCATCCAGGTCCTGTAGTGCAGTCCCCAAAAAGGGACATTGTTACATTATCTGATAGAGGAATAAAACTACATAAATCCTGGATTTGTGCCTCTTAGAAGACATGGAACTTTAGTGAAACCCTTAGCAGTGACGGCATATACTGGAGAAACAGATACAAGAAGGAGATGTGAAATCAGAGAAACACCAACCTGTGTTTAGAGTTTAAAAAGAAAATGTATGCGAAGGAGGAGGAGGAGGAGAACAGCCTTCCACACGTGTAGAGGTGAGTGATTCAGTAAAATAGCCTATCTGCTAACTATTGCATCCCTCCCTTTCCTGCGTTGCCAACTCAAACAAATTGGCATTTGACTAGCCAAACAGGATCTTTATTATGCCACTAGTATAAGTCTGGTGTTAGGGGGAATGAAATCAACCCACAGCATTTCCTAAGTTTCAAACCGACTGTCTCCTCAATCTTTTTCTGTCTGATCAGAAAATCTGCTCTTGTAATCAAGTCCTGCATCTGTTAAATCATTTGATTAAGAGGAAACATTTATGTGAGAAAAATTCTGTGGATCCAGACCTACACAGACAGGCATAGGGAAAAAGGATCACTAAAATTCAGATTATTTTTTTTTTTAAGAAAGTGCCGTCAGATTTTTCCACTCTAACATTATGAGAAAAGAGCATCTTAAATAGATACTGTACAGAGGGATAACAAATACAATTCCTGCTTCAAAGAGCTCAGAAAGTAAGTGGCACAGAAAGGTAAGGGAGAGGCACAATACCTGCGTACTGTGCTGCTAACTAACTCACTCTCTCTCTCTGCGTTTCAGCTGAAAGACAGACTCTAGTCCTCCGTGCCTCATGACTTCGTAATGCCTGTTTCAGGAAATCACTGAAATCTAGTACATTTGCTTCAATAATCTTGGAACTGCCATCTGTCCAAAACCATTCAGGAGGCAAACAGAGGTGATTGCTTAAAATATTTCACAAGTTCCTAGAAAGGGACTTTTATGAGGGGGGAAAATGACAGTTTTTATTCTTCTAAACTAATTCTGCATCCGAGGCCTGTGTTGCATATATTCTACCCAGGATATATTCTGAAATGTGTCCGCTGTGTCTTATTTTTCCCCTGTATTATGTAGCTGAACAGCACTATGTCATTGCTCTTTGTAACTTACGGTGTCTATAATTAACAGTGCAGTTTGCAGCATTTCTCGTTCTTCCTCTGGAACTGCTTTTCTGCAGGAGTATACAGGCATTTCCTGGAAAAACAAACCAGCATTTCCTCTGTTAGGTGCAGTATATTGAAACTATTCAAAAGATGCTTCAAAGTTTTCATCTATGAGCTTGCTTCCTGGATTACACAGTACTCTGCAATGGCAAACAAAGCTACTTTAGATTTAGAAAGAGATGATACAGAAAGGTAACTCATCATTTACAGGCCAATGACCACACAGTTGCAAAAGTCTCGGGACAGGAAACCTCCAGGATTACAAGTCTGACTTTCTACATAGGTATTAAAGCTCCTCCCTCCCAAAACCCAGCAGTAACTGGAAGATCATCTTCAGTATGTATCTTCATTAAGAAGGTTCTGTTCTTACCCTTGGACTGTGTTAAACCACGAGCTGGCATGAAGTGGTGTATTTTTTGACCAAAGCTGGGTTTGGCAGCAGTTCTGCTCCTTTCTACAGGACTGTTTGGATGCCTTCTACAACAAGAGAAAAAAACAGTTCAATGCTCTATCCTGGAACTTTACCTATTACAAAGAGATGCAGAAGTATTTAAGTCTGGAAGTTAGAGGATTATTTGAACTACACAGTACCTCCTTTTATTCTGGAAAACACAAAATTTTATGAGAAGAAGAAAAAGTATACTGCAATATACACCTGGATTACACACACACACGTGACATTAATGCCATCGAGTAGAACACACCTACCAATTTGTAATATTCAAATACCATCATCTTCTCAAAAGACAGTAAGTACCAAAGTGTGAAAGAAAGAACAAGTAAAATTCTTAGGTAATGAAAAAAATTAGAAAGTAAGAGGGTAAATCTAGAGTTTGCTGAACTCAAATTTAAGTAGTCTGTATTAATGCACCGTAGTGTTTTTATTTGCTTCTTGCTTGCTATTAGATGATCTTCAGATCACTACATAGATTGCTGACTATAGTTCAGCGGAATTGCTGTTTGGTGGAATGGGTCAGGACATGGTTTATAGCTGTGGCCCTAGAGTTGGCTAATCCTGTGCTCTGAACGGCATTTTTAAGGCTCCCTCCACGATTTGTGCTAGTGGCTGTAACAAGACTGGTACATGAACTTCAGACTCCTCTGACCCAGACAAAGTGTATCTTTGATTCTGCCAGAATATAAAGCTTCGCGCAAGCTAATCCTATACCAACTAGCTATAAATTGCAGACGAATCTGAAGTGTGGTAAAGACACCAAAACACCAGAGCAGGGTTAGTGCTTAAAGCCGTTACCCTTTAGTAGATGCCATATGCCTTTTTCTGTACTCTTGAGGTGATCTTGTCCTGGACAATGGTCTACGTTCACTTGCAGGTAACATCGCTGTTTCGGATAACATTTCGTTCATCAGAGAAAGTGCTTCTGATATTCTCCTACTATGATGTTCAGACAGCAGGGCTCTACGGCGAAAAAACAGTATTACATATTAACTCATGATATCACTCATTTAACTGCAGCTGGCTTGTGAGTCTTGTGAGGCTACACGGTAACCAGAACAGAAGAACATATTTTTGGAATTTCAGAGAAGACATACTAACCCCTTTAAGATCATTAGCAAAAAGCTAAAATATTTATTAACAATGGGTTTGACAGAATGAATGAATCAATGTTGGGGGCAAAAAAAAGGAAAAAAGTGGTATTTGGAAAGTGAAAAATACAGTGAAAAGACGAAACATGTTCAGAGTTTTCTTAAATGGTAAAGCAAACATGAATTATTTACGCTTTTGGTTGAAAGGTCATTCATATCTGAAGTTTCATAGACAAGATAGTTAAAACTTTAAAACTACCTCTTCCTTAAGACTGGAAGATTCACACATAAATAAGAATCCCACAAGTTAGATTTATAGCAACTTACTTATCTTTTTCTTCTTTCTTCTTCTGGAATAACTTAATATCCTTTGAAGTAGGACTACAATGCTGTACAAGAAAGAATAATAATCATTAACTTATTCTATATTGTGGTGTCATTCCAGTCTCTCTCACTCTCAAAATGTAGACCTATTTGACTTGAAAGTTACCATTTAAGACAGTCTCCAGAATGAAAAACATTATGAAAGCATATGATCCTACCAGGAAATTCAGATAAAATTGTCTTTACAAACTTCCAGTCTCCAAAAATGCAGTGAAAGCTTGCAGTCACACCTTCCATAGCTCATATGCTTGAAATATTAACATTCCAAAGGAGCTGTGTTTACTGTCAAGCTCAAAGTTTCAAATGGCCTCACCTTCAGTTTCCGAAAAATCAGTGATGTTCCTAACAATAATTTAAAAAACAGAGCAACGCTGCACTTTGACCTGTGTTTGCTAGAGTGCAGTTTGAATTTTTTAATGCTTTCTTCTAAAAAAACCCCACCAAAAGCTGAGAATCCCTCCATCCAATGATTTCAGGAGAAAAGTCTGTAACAAAAACATCAAGGAGATATTTATGGATTGGCAACACAGGAAAGGGAGTGAAGCAGGACCCATTTTTCCTGAATCACTTCTCTCTACACATCTATGAAAGAGCAGCCAGATTCAACTCTTTTGAAAGACTGTAAAACCAGGGGAAATACTGTATTTCACAGATGAGACCTGTTACTCTTTCTAAAAGTGAATACAATTGAATTATTTAGTAACAGGTAACTTTTGTGCATTACATGTTTGCTGCTTAGGAGTTAAAATCAGTAGAGTTTCAGCATGAAAGAATTTACAGCATACCCTGCATTCAACTGATGAGTAAAAAGTACAGGGATGTATTTGCTGTTGCTAGGTCTCATTATCTGCAACCCTGGAGTTTCCCCTGACTCAGCAGTGTCTTTTCAGGTCCTGAAGGTATTAAGAATTACTACTGACTGGGAAATTATTTCCGAACTACTTTTGCACCTTTTTTCCCCCCCATCAGTTATTTCCATCACTGTACACATCAGTAGAGATGTATCAGGCCATAAACATGTTTTTACTAATTAAACTTAAAAGATTCTGTGAGGGAGGGGATTGTTTGCTGTGCCTGTATTAAAACCAGCCTCCAGCAAAAAAAGTCATCAGATACTTAAGACATATGCCATATTCTAACATTTCTGCTGACCCTCTGTAATTGCACACACATCTGTGTGCATGAATGACAAGGACGGATGCCCTCAGTATCCTATTGTGTTTGTAAACGATGTTGGGATCTGAACTCTTCTTTGTAAATTCATTGGGAGTTTTGGGGAGGTGCAGGGGAAGATGAAACGAGATGTAAACACATCTCTACAACTCCTACAGTTATCAATCCCTGACAAAATACAGTGTTTATCAGTGAATGCAGCTATATCTAATAAAATCAGGGGAACTATACTTCCTGAAGCTGGAGCTGGGAGACAGGTACTAATTGCCACCTGCAGCCAACTGCCACTACTGCAGCCTGTGACCAACACTGGCACATTTTCTCACCAATCGCTTCTGACACAACTGTGGCCAGTTCCAACAGAATAAAGTTAGATGTATAAAAACCCCAACATTAAAACAGGAAAAAAATCACCGACAGTGTTTATACTATCTAACCTGAACAATCAACACTTGTACAATACATAACGGTTACTCTTCAAGACACCCATTATTCTTACCACGTTCTTCCTAAGTTTGAATGGATTATGCTCTTTCTGTCTTTGTTCATCCAGCTTCTTCATATACTCTCTCATTCTTTCCTTTTGCTTTCTTTTCATCCATGCTTGTATCTCTTTCTTCTTTTCTGTTTTTTGAGAATGTCCAGCAGCAGAATCATGAGCCCTGAGAGCAGATGTAAATGGAAAATAATCTAGCACAACCTTTAAATTGCAAACAATGACAGATGCATGACATAATAAAAAAAACGCAATCCCTTTGAAATTCTGACTCAGCTGAAAGCGTAAGTAATAAACAATGGGGAAATTTCCTTCTGCAAAATTTTACTTCATAAAATCCTGGCACACAAGTAATTTCCAAGACATATCCTAAAATTTTTCTTCTATTTGTCAACTGCATTCAGATAATATGACCAAAGCTTTAAACGTGCACCATCTGTTACTGTCTTTATAGGGTAACTGGCAGAGAAAAAAACTGCATTGCTCATTTTGCTGTGATCTTTCATTTTTAAGTGTGTATGGTATAAGTATCTAAAAAGATAAAAAAACCAATGAGATACTATCACCCTTCTTGTTCCATCCTTTCAACCTATGAGCTCCTTTCACAAGCCCATCTGTACAAACTAATTTTAAAAATACTAACTCCGAATACTAGCAACAGAAAAACACAGCCAATAAGAAATGCTAACACAATTTCATCCTCAGAGTTCTTCAGAAACATTTACTAACTCACCTTGCAATAGTCAATAAAGTAAGAAGCTGGGTAATAAGTATTTTTTTTCCACTGTAAAACTAAAAGCACTGACCTAAAAATTAAATACAAAATTTTCCAAAGGAAGTGTTTCAATTTTAAATGCCTCATTTTTTGCAGCCCATTTTGAAACTTCTCTCATTTTCAAGACTGGCAGGCACTAGTTTATGCATTGAAGCATTAAAGCCCTCACAGGATTAGAAAAACTTTGACACACTTGAAAGTGATTTACTTCATGGCAAAGGGAAGTGTCATTATCAGAATTATTCACAATCATATGTGAAAATAAGTATGTGAAACTGAATTGTCTTTAGGTCTTTGGTCAGGTTTGATTAAATACTACTTGAATACATTTCTGAAATTTGCAGTGATTTTGAAAGTATTCACATAATTGCGTAAAACACTCCAGCTAGCAACATTTATGTGTTGATGTAGTCAGCAGTACTGTGTTCGGCATTCTCAAAGGATCACAAGAATATTATGAGATCTGTCCATAGATATAGAGCTCCTGAGCTCCTTTTACAATTTGAATAAATGTTAGAACAAGTAAACCAGAGCACTTCACTCTAATGAGTCACTAGAACATCTCGAAACAGGTATCTTAAACTGGTGTGAACTGTTGCACCAACGCAACAGACTGGCATCCTGAACAGCTGTATTTTTGCCTTGTAAGCAACTGGTATCACAAACGGGAGTAGGAAGCAGTTGTAATTTCAACCCATCTCAGGAAAGAACACAGCTGATTTTACAAGTGACAGTCAGGAAGGTGTAGAAATCTCCAGGGAGGAGACCATGACAAGCTGGAGTCTGGGACTGGAAGCTTCGGAAGCTCCTTTGCCACTGACAAGAAACTTCTATTCTGTCTTTCAGAACTGCTTTAGAAGGCTCCAGTCCCCTTGGTTGAACTGAATCTGTTGTATATATAGAGTTGTGCTCCAGCCTACACTTGACAGAACAAAGAACAAGCAAATAGGAAGAAATTTAAAACCAAAATGGAAAAAAATACAAGTAGCACATTTGACAATAATGGCCAGTAAAACAGTGGCTATTAAACAGTTCTAATACTAGTCCCATTAACATCAACTCCAAACACGTGCTTGCTTCCATTGTTTACAGGGCGTGAGCTATGAAGAGAATAACCGAGGTTAAAATAATTTAACTAACACATAATAAAAACCAGCCATGGTATTACCTAGAAATTTTCTTAGCTTGCATTTTCGTAAAGCCCAGCTCCGATGGAGAGATGTCACCTTCTACTACAAGATCACTAATGATGTCAGTAACACCACTCAGACCTGTAATTTGCAGGGGATCTTCTAAAGAGCTTAAAGTCAGGCAGGGGAAAAAAAAAAGTTACTAATTTAAAGTCGAACATGCCTGTAAGAACAACAAGCTAAAACCCTTCCTCTTATGCTTAAAATGAGAATATTCATGTTGTTTTACCAGAAGCCTTTGGACTGCACACTCTTTCCCCTTCTTTCTCATTCATTTCTTCCCCCCTTTCTTTCTCACTGCGTTACTGCACACAAGCAATACCTGGACACTGTGTGCAGGTGCGCTGTCTTTTCTTTAAAAAGTTACCAGCCACCACATTAGCTTCGCTGTCACCTTGTACACTTTAGCCAACTACGTAGCTGCCCCATGTGAATGGGACAGAACGAGCGAGACCTGACTAACACCAGGGGTATTGCAGGAAAGAGAGCTTTGAATCAACCCTCCAGACATACGGCCCCATCCAGAGCTGAACTGCCTGAGCCCCGCCGGGGTGTCTGAACACGGCTGGCCCAAGAAGGCTGTGCCTGGCAGCCCAGAGGGCCAGGAGCATCCACAGGGTTTGTACTGCTGCCCATGCTGAGATAAGGCTGTGGGATGCTAGAATCAGTGTGAAACAAGCAGTTTCACTTAAAATACTTTAAAAATAAACGAAACCATTCAGTTTACTGCTATGCTTCAAGCAAAACAGTAAAGGTGGGTAAATGACCAGAATGATCAGGAAGAAAGTGAAGCAAGCTACTGTTTTCTACTGCACGACTGGATCCAGAAGACTAACAGCAAATAACAGTAAAAAATATGTATGTCAGAACATTGTATTTAATGTGCCAGTTCTGAAATCTTCAGTCTGTTGCTTTACACTGTTCATATGGTAACACTTCAAAAACTTTCTGGCGATAGCTGGCCTCAGTAGATAACTGCTAGCAGCAGTTACATGTACTTGTTGAAAAACAGTGTTTTGCACTAGCCAATAGCAACATCTACATTAACAGCTCTGTTGTAACTATAAAGCAACTTTGAATGCTTCCACAGCTTTTGCACGAAGTAAATCTAACCTGCGCTACCAAAGTCAGAGTAAATGCCTGAATTAACTAATAAAAAGGCTTTCTTTCAGTTTGAAAATTAATGCCTAGATTTTTATGTGATAGTTCCACCTCGACAGTACCGTTTTTGTTAAACAAATTTTCAATAAAACCAATTTCTAAATACATACCCATCACATAGATCTCCACATACATGAAACCCTGAAACAGAAATAGCCTTTGTTAATAGAAGCTTTGTGCTTGTAGGCAAGCTAGTAACACCCACATTAAACAGCCTGTGGGATAAAATACAGAAATATATAAACCTGAATAAGTTGACAATAAAAATAAATGACTATTGTACTTAGGCTTAATGACCTGTGAGAGAGCACGTCATCAACTGCCAAGTTAATACAGAGTTTTCAGAGAACATTAATTAACAGCTCCCTGACTGATATGGATAGTTTTGCTGGGAAGATGAGATCACTGTTGTCAGTTACCTGCCATGATCCAACTAAGCTTATCAGTTCCAATTAACTACACAGTGTTTTATGCAAAATCAACCATTGCCACTTACTTGAAGAATCCAGCCTACAAACTCCTGGAATTCAGGAAATGAGGCTGAAGAACAGTATGGATGTCTTGGAAGGAAGAGCACTATTATCCTTCCTAAGCTAAACCGTACTGTCAAAAAATTCTATTTGCAACTTAGTATCACCTACAGTTTTCTTAGCTTGCAAGTAACAAGTTTATACTTCAAGAGAAAACTGCAAGTGTATTACTGTTCATGGAATTTATCTGGGTGTGCACACCATTCGATATTCAATTCTCCTCTACATAGATCTAAGAACTGTGTTTTAACACCTTTCAAGATCGACTGCTGCAAATGTGACTGTCAAATGCATGTTCACCTGCACAAAGTATATATCATTTTTAGAAGCTTGAATGCAAGCAAAGCAGGCAATATGCAGACAAAATAAGACACTACGTTTCTAAACAAAGGGAACAGGTTGCTTGCATAGTGATTTTTCCTCCTCCTTTTAATACTACTGCAGTCTTCATAATTGCAAAAATCAATTAACTCTCAGTTTGCAAAATTAAATGAGACCTCATAAAATAATGTTTTAGGACACAGTTACTATATGAAACAAATTATTTTGCTGATGTAGTTTCGATTTAATTGAGAATTCACCTCTACAGCATAGGAGGACGACTGAGATGATAAAGACAGCCTTGGGAGGAAGCTACGAGTGTTCTGTGGCACTGCACCTATTTATATTCATATACACTTAATTAAATAATTACAAATCAGCACCGCGATGGGTTTCAGAAACAGACCCAAAGTTATTAATTGTCTTTCAGTAACGGCAAATTTGAGTGCAAGTATAATTCACTGCTGAACTGTTTTCAAGGCTTATTGATACTATTCCATCATGTACAATATGAACTCATTGTGAATGCACATCCATGAAGCCACAGTAAACAACGCAATCTAGAAAGACTGACAACTGACTTTTCTGAGCTCACTGGCATTACATAACATTCTGTATAACAGCAATGAGAAAGCATTACACCAGGAAGAAAAGGTTTACTTATTTTTAAAAGGAGAAAAAGGGAAAAATAAACATTAAAGATTATACCAGAAGATGACTTTGTGCGACTGGGAAAGTTAGAAGCAGGGGCTGCAGAGGCAGGAGAGTGTACTTCCAATGTTGTATAACTGGGTACAGGATATTCCAAGTTTAAGCCCTCCTTTTCATCATCTGCAACATCTTCAAAAATTATGCCCCTCAAATAATGTTCTGATTCCGTAAAAAAAAATAAATATAGTAATTAGTGCAGACCAATTGAAAAAATTCCAAAAAGCAAAAACTATCACTCATATATATTTGTTAGTGGCATATTTAGTGTATCTGTCAAACCTAGAACAACCTGAACCTACATCAGTTGTGTCTCCCTATGAAAGGGCACCACCAGAGCTGTAATGTATGTACCAGTCTTGTACATACGAACAAAACCTAAACTATGAGTTGCTCTGTGTGAGGCTGGCATCTTAAATCTTTTCTTAGGTATAAACACAACACAGCCATGATTTTGTTCTACCACTTGACATTGTATTAACTTCCTAAGTAGATTAGGCTATGTTTTGGTATGAATGCAAAATGGACCTCAAGTGTGTGCCCCTAGCATGCTCGTCCTTGGCACAGTACAGTAGCTGTAAGTAAATAGGTACTAGATAGTCAATTGTTATATAAACAATAAACTATTCAATTTATCAGCTCTAGCAAATAGTTAAACTGAGGTAAGCTGCCTTTATTAAAATCAGCAGATACCACAACTAAATAGCCACCAAAGATGCATGAAAAAAGTTTCTTTATATACACAGAGAAGACTTAGGACGAATTTCATATCCTTTTGTATCAGCAAGCGAA
>Ga0181612_146672_pt1 | contig 14099 bp, 9 predicted proteins | sample HoacroProtozoa21_FD_119630 | JGI IMG/M metagenome (GOLD analysis project Ga0181612, IMG submission 119630) | Hoatzin crop microbial communities from Cojedes, Venezuel. Combined Assembly of Gp0051906, Gp0051904, Gp0051908
AAAAAAAAAAAACATTTTCATTCTCTCCAGACTCCTAACTGCAGCTGGGGTTATTCACAGAATTAATTTAGCAATAATTTAAGTGCATTTGAGTTCTTCAGACAGAATTCTCATTTGTTACAATCTCAAGAGCTGGAGACTGTAAAATTTTCTTTTCCTATAAGCTCGTGACCTCCCTAGCAAATGTTGTTTCTTCCTACGCTACACAAATCTGTCCTGTTTGAGCAAGCCTGAGTCACTCTGCCCCATATCTACAGCCTCTCCCTGAAGTCGATACATCTCCTTCCAATAACATTTTTCCTCCTGAGGCAGTTCCTTCTTCTTGAGAGTGGTCAGAGAACTAACATTAGCTTGAAACTTTGTGAAAAAAGATGTCATAGTTTCCAGGATAATTACCCCAAAGCATACCGTGCTTCATATGTGACATAGCATCTGATGTGGAGTGAAACCGCTCAGTTCCTCCACCGTCCGGCTGAGCCATTGTGCAATACTCCCTAGGTACCAGAGGGATCATTTCTGCGGTCTAATTTAGAGCAATTGCTGACCATACAAGAAGAGAGACCGCCCCTCAAGGCTTCTGGAAATAAAAAACAGACAGAATTGGATGTTACCATCAGAAAACTCATTTGATCCCTGTGCATCCCTGGCACCTGCCAGGTACCTTCTGTGCAGGAGCCACTTGCACATGTGTGGGGAGCAGTATTGTACATATAGCCTGTCCACTATTTGGGCAAGCACCAGGGCTGCTACTCACACACAGCTGGACTGTCCTGTGGCTGGTCAGATCTGATGGTGAGGTAGGAGGAGGGCTAGTACATACGGTGTTTCCCCCACCTCTGCAGCAGCTTGAGCAGCCTAACCTGGAGGGCTGGGCACTGCTGATGCAGCACATGAAACCCATACTGCACATCAGCTATAACTGTGCCACACAAAGGGAACCACTGGCAAATGTTCAACCAGGCCAGGGTACAACTTCCTTTGAAAAAACACATGGCATTTCATCAGCTGAAGAGCTGGGACACCTGCTGCATGAAGGGGTTAAATATTTGTTTCCATTAGCATCTCAATTATCTTGTGGCACTGAATATTTACAACTTTGCCTCCCTTTGCTCCTCCTTTTCTGATCCATATATTCTTTAATTGTTTGTTAGGTGTTCATCTTTTGGCTACATGGCTTCTTGTTTGTTTGTCTTGCCTGATTTCCAGAGCGATCTGTCAGATAGGGATTCTTATCATCAGCCCGTAATCTCTTTAAAGTCTTTCCCAGCTCATGGCACTCTAGTGTGCTCTGTTCAAAAGACCCTAATAGCTGTACTAGGTTAGTTGGCTTTACTATTTTTATATGGTTATTCATTAACTTCACATGAGATTTTAAAAAAAAGTCATGGGGAAAAAAGCAAAGGAAAAAAACTCTCATACAAAATTGCACAATGTTCCATGCAAGTCAAATTCTGCCCTATACCATATGTCTGTAATAATGAGTTTTAAGTACATATCAAAGTCATGAATAGCTCTGTATTTCAGAGTGTGATTGTAATTTTCTGTTATTGCAAACTACTCTATCGCTTTTATTCTAGATAAGGATTTTCAGAAAGATCTAAATATGTGTATCTACAGCCAATTTAGACTCAATTTTATTTCAGATCATAAATAATTATGACTTTTAGCTTTATGGTGATGTGGAAATCAGGTCAATATTTAAATGTTGGAGGGAAGGTTGTCCCCTATGACTGGACTCTGCAATTAGATGCTCCTTCTGTGAGATGTGGGCTACACTTCCCTTTTGCAAGCTAATGTTCTTTCTCTAGAAAATTTCTGTTCAAATAAGTTAGGCTAAAGCTATAAAAATCTTTGCCAACTCACTCCCCTTGCAAAGGGGGAAAAGTCACTTCTGGAAGGCAATCATTTGAGTGCTTTAGCATGCCTGGACATAACTATATAGAACAGTGAAGAGTTCATCTTTGTTGCTGTATTAGGCTTGCAAAGACAAGCCAGGAACAACAATAAAAATCAAATATAGATGTTAGTTGATGCTGTTATTGTGATTGTGCAGTTCAATAAGTTAGAAATATTCCATAGCTTATAAATAGAATTTCATCCTGCTTTCACCACTAATAAATAAGTTGCTGTTAGTTTGATCAGCAAATCTAATTGTGGGAAAAATACCATAATACAGTGATGCTTGCCAAATGCTATTTGGACACTGACCATAGCTGATGCAATTGTTCTGACATTTTTTGTTCAATAAGAACTGACACACAGTTATTAAAAACAATCAAATACTTGCCAAGCAACAAACAGAATACACAACAGCAGCATTCCTCTTTGGCACCGGAGGACAGTGAAATACAGTCCTAAAGCACTTTGTGTCTCTCAGACTGTTCTGAAATATGTGCATGATTTGTCGTGTGTGCCCTTTTTCAGAACATTTTCACAGGGCAAGTGCTTGTGTCAATGGATGAGGGTACTGGAGAATGTGTGACTCCTGCCAAGCATCTTTTGAAGATGGGTTTCCAAATGAAACTTCCAAGAACTCCAGACGCTCTTGTAAGGAAATAGAGCTAATGAATTAGCTTATTTTTGCATTGTGTATATAACTATAAATGCAAAACAGATGACAGGAGCAGCACGCTACAATGTCATGGTAACGATAAAAGTGCATATGGAAAGATACAGTAATTTCAGCTTTATTGTGGTCATCATCTTTCATTCCTTCAAGAATGGGTGAGGAAAATGAGAAAAAAAGGATTGGAGTAATTTGTTCCAGTTAGGCAATTCTCTACTGCATCAAACCATTTTCATGAAAGTTTCAGAACCCTTACATCTGTTTAATAAATAAGCCAATGATGTATATAATCTTACAGTAATAAAAATGCTAATTATTTAATATTGGGAAATAATAGATCTGCTTGCAGTAGCCCCGTGTTAATTAGCAGGCTTATTTTTTTTTCCAATGCAGCTTTATTTTCATGAATACTACTACACTGTTTCAACAGAGAACGCTTCCTCTTTTGGATTTCACAATTCTCTAGGGCACTCTAGAGAGTAAATCAGTTATGCCCAACATGCAGACATTAAGCAAAGAGGAGGCTCATTGGAGTTATTTTGGTAACTTCTCTTTGATTTATGTGGAGTAATTTCAGCAAAATATCCTATAGGAAGAGTGCAAAACTTTTCTGCACATTATGTGCTAAATCGGGCTTGCTTAGGGAAAACATCTATGTTGTGCTCAGTATTACTGTGGGGTATTAATTTGATTTGGGAAACCACGTAAAAGATGTTATGACTAAAAATGTCTGAAGAAAAGAAAGGAAAATCATTATAGCATTTGGTATATATTCTCTAAGGTTTTGATTACACATTAGTAAAGCTTTATGATACCTCTGTTATGTAGATATTTTTGCCAATGTCTATATACCTCGTGGGTAAAGTGAAGATGAAAAAAATTTGCCTAAATTATACTGCTAGTGTTGAAGTTGTCTTTATTTCCCTTCCAGTTATTCAAGCAATGGGGTCCTTCGTAGTGTAAACATAGCCTCTAAATTCCTGCACACTTTTGTGAAACTCTCTCCTAAGTTGTAAGAGATACTGAAAATTATTATCTCTACCTTAATATCCTGGACTGCACACTGACATTTTTCTGGTCAGTTCCTCAAAAATATAAAGCCAAAACCCACCTCCATTTAATTTCAGTACTAAATGAAGTATACATTTTTAAATTTTACATTCTGTCTTCACTTTTTTTCTCTGAGATGGTGAATAACAGTTGCAAACTGTTTTTCTCTACTAATATCTACTTGTCTTGGAAAGGAGATGGACAGACAGAGATGATGTTGGTTGAAACAGAAGAACATTTGCGAATGTAATGATGATCCTTAACCAGAGCTATGGCATGCAACTCTAAGAAGTCCCTCCACGGTAGGCCAAACTTGGTTGTTTCACTGTAATCTCACTGACCTTGAAACACAAACTACACGATCTTTTCTATTGTGTAGATTCTGTTCCCTTGTGTGATCTGAATAATAGCAGCCTTTAAAAATGTAATGTCACGGTGCTATTCTCTAATGATAAATTGTAGTGTCGATTATAATTTACTCACAGAGAGAAAAGATAATACAATTTCAAACGAATATTATGGGAAAATATTCCATAACAATCAAGGAAAATACATATATTATGAGTGACTGCTGGTGGTATTATTATTACTAAAGCTGTTATGCTTATTATTAAGATTGTCAGACACTATCTGTTACAAACAGAGGGTTTTTTAATCTGGCAAACTTTTACTGAAAGGGCTAAAATTTGCCATACTAGATAGATATCTGCCTTGGTCCAAATGTGAAGTACAGCCTAAGCCACATGATCCAACTGTATCAGTGAATAAAGATAATGACAAAAAAAATTTTTAAACTTATGCTCATTGGGAATGTGAAACTTATTAGCGTAACTGTCAGTGAAGGGTAGCTCTACCACGAGGAAAGATTCACTGGAGGAGGAGACTGAAAAGCGATGCAGGGAAAGGGAGCTGCAGCGAGTTATCTTGATCTGATGTTGCACTGGATCCCAGAGAATGTTTAACAGGGACAACAGAAAAGACATAGGACAGAGTACAAGGAAGGAAACTCCCCAGCAAGCTCCAAGACAGAGTCTATGTGACTGGGAGCAGTGTGGTGTGGAGAGCGTGGGAACAAGGGAGAAACAAGCCAGACAAGAAACTGGGGGCAATGGACTGGATGTTGGCTGGGCAGGCAAGGAGCCCAGGAAAAGATCTGGGAAAGAGCTGGACCCAATTAGGGTTGATTCCAAGTCTTCTCATTTTTCTGCCACCAGCAGATAAAATCCAAAGACAAAGTGACCCATCCTGCTACAGAGCAGCTCTGTGAAAAGTTCTGGAGAGCATTATTGCTTGTAGACTATGATGCTGGTATTAACTAAGTGGAATTCCCTTTTTTTCAGTTTATTTAAATAAAAAAAAAGAGAAGGAGGGCAAATTTCATTGAGTTTCTTTCCCTTCCTTGACACTCACTTAGGTAGTGTGTCCTTCATTCACATATTATGTTAATTCGTATTCTTGTTCTTTTATTCAGCATTCATGAATACCATGGCATCCACAGCTTTAAAACTGTGCTTCGTGTCAGTAAAGCAAACTAATTCCCCCCTTGCCTCAAGAAGTCTGGTGAGCTCCATGAACGAATAGAAGCAGAAATCAAGAAACTAAAAAATTAAGGTGGCAGGAAGCAGATTGCCTAATAAGAGAGGCAGAGAGGTTGGAGTCAGTGAGGGTCAGACGGGGACTCAGAGCAGCTCAGAAGAGCAGAGAAATCACAAAGAAGTTGAAAAGCCAGAGCATCAAAGGCTGAAAAATGACCACAGTTATGTTCACGAGTCATCAGAAATGGCATTTGACAGTCTGTGCTCAGCATCGCCAGAAGGTATATTAGTACAAAAATGACATCATTGTGCTACTTTCTAAATTTGGTAACATGAAAATATAAACACCTCTTCGTGTCCCATTAAAATCAATGGCATTAAAGAAGGATTAATTACACGAAAGGAAGAGATTTACTACGGTGTCTTTGTGCCTAGCTCTAACTAAATAAGTGCTTTACTGCGTTAGACATCTTTGAGTATTTTATCATACATGCTCTGTTTCCAAGGCAGGGAGAATCAAGGACAATCTGCAGGCTTTACAATGGATGTTTTAATTGTATTTTCACATTTTCCAGCCCAAATGCCAATCATGCAAATATTTGTGGCATTTCAACTGACTAGATATCTTTAAATGAAATGATTTACAAAATGATTTATGCAAAAGGCTTTGAACAGTTCCTTTAGAAACATTATAGCCTATTGTAGAGAAGCGTACCTTTTTCCAAGTGAAATTTTAACACAATGGCTTTCAGCAGCTGCTCTCCAGCCTCTGCAGCGCATTGTACAAACTCTGCCTGCAGTACTTCACGCCTTATTTCCTCTAACTTGACATTACGTGTATTTGTTGAAAAATCGTTGAAAACATATCATCATTAAACGTGTTTACCGTTCTATTCTAATGGGACTAGCAATGAAAGGGCAAGGGCAAAAATATGTCATTTTACACAGAAAGCAGCACAACTGCACCCTTCAGAGAGGCCTCACGAGGAACTATGAAAGTCATGCTCTTGAGAAACTATTTGGCTTCTTTCAGATTTTCTTGCTGCTTCTTTCTTTTTTTCATGTGGTGGATGTTTGCATGAAAACAAGAGGTCAAGTTCTGCTCTCAAATCAGCATAAATTTGAAATTCAACAGAGTTACCGTAAACAAATTACAGTGTAAGCAAAAGAAATCCCACACTGGCTTTCTGAGCGTGTTTTATGGCCAATGACCTAGATGTTGGAATGGATTTTTACCCAAACTCCATTGCACTCAGACCTCTGGAATTAATCTACTTCAGCTTGATTTTTAAAGTAAACCTTCTAAGGTTTTTTCTGTTTCTTTCTTTCTTTGGTTTTTTTTTCACTTAGGATCTAGAGGGCGTCTCATTGCTTAACTGATGAACAGCAAGTGTTGTGCCTGGAAGTGCAGAAAGTGTGTGCTGGTGCCTCTTTTTGCCCACACATTCTGTCTGACAGCTGACAAGTCAGTTAACGTACCTCTGCCTTAGTTTCCTCATTTAGGTAGGAATGCAGAACACTTTTAACGAAGATTTCAAGGACCACTTTATGATGTGTGAAAAGTGCTTTGGTTGGAAGGCGCTACTGAACTGCGGAGTATCATTACTGGAACAACAGCAGAAAACATCCAGTCATTTTTTATCCAAAGCATCAGAGTAAACAATACCAGTCGGAACAATGCCTTGTTTCCAGAATGTGGTTTTAAAGAATGTGTTGTGAGATGATGATGTTGTTGCTATGGTTACAGATCCAGCTAAAGAAGCGAATGCGCTAAATAGATTAGGAAGATTAACTAAATATTAAGCAATAGTTTAAAAAACAGATGTGTAGGAGTCAATGTTTTTATCTTTGTCATTTTAATTGTGTTTAATGCTTGTGAAAGCATCGGACTGAAAGAGCTATCGAGAAAAGGGTCTGATGCCTGGTTAGTGCTTGCAAGGCAGATATCTAGGGAGCATCTAGATGTTGATAGCCACTTTGTGGAAATCCAGTATTCTCCACCGCTTCTCTTCATTTTCTCCTGAACTTCTTCAATATGCAATGGAAAATGGTACTATGGGAAGAACCATGAACACAGTGTCCTTCAGTAAGAACCGTTGTGCTAAACCCAAGATCTTACACGGCAGGTGACAAAAAGCTTGCTCTTTACACCTTACAGATGTGGATAAGAAGCACAGCAAACTCATATATTCATGGATATCGTGGTGTGGGTGGCATTTAATTATCTATTTGAACTGTGGTAGCACTTCTAGCCCTTAGTCAGAATAGCAAGGCCACAGGATATCCTAAGGGGCTTCTAACGCTGTTCAGTAAGTGAGCTCCCCAGCCCTGGTTGCTGGTTATCCATGCTGCAGGTATCACAGGGCCTTTCCCGGCTCCTTTCTGAGTGAGTAAACTTCTTTCCTCTGGGAGGAAACCAGGGCACAGCTGGCACAGCAGTTTGCTCCAGGGCTCACTCCCGGCGGAAAACACGAAATAGTGCCAAAAGGGGCTCCTTCTGCCTGGGACAGACTTCTGACACGATGCCAGAGGGCCCTGTGCCCGCAAAGACAAGCACGTACCCTCAGGACAGGCTGCAGGGCAAGCAATGCATGCTTCTGGCATCGCGCTCTGGAGACGCTGCTCTGGTAGGCTGCAGTACAGATTTCACCTTTTTTTTCAGATTGTCTCATTTTATTCTCACTTTGAAAATACAAAATATTCTAGTTATGTCTCAGGGCCACAGAGTCAGGAATTGCTTCCTGAGGCAGATGAGTTGAGTAATGTAGATGTAGCCAGACACACTTTGCACTTGTCTTGAACACCATCATGAATGTATTTCCTTCTATCTGAATACGAAAATTGCAGGAAAAGATGGAGCTATTGATTATTAATGAACCTTGAATGTTTAGTATGAGCGTTCACTTTCTGTGATCGTAAAAGGGATATGCAACTTACAATGCTCATATTCAAATCCACGACAGGTGGCTGTCTGTCAGAAACTTGCACGTTCTTTAGGAGTTTGTACCTAGAAGAGTTGAGCTTTGGGAGAGACTTGGCAGATGGTAGTTAAAGGAAAACTGTTTTTAAAAATTGTACTGCCACTATATCTAAATATAATCCTAAAAAGAGAGAGAAAAAAATATTCAAAAACAGAACTGTAATTACGCTTACCAACCTACTCCATTTATCTAAGCACATTATAAAATGAGCAGAGAATTTAACTCGGGGAACCTGTACCACTTTCAATTACCAGCCCTATAAATTACACAACCAGTGAAATGCAATGAGATCAAAGACTATGAACCATTCCATTTTCTTACACACGAGTGGAGTGAGTGGCTACTGGGCACACTGGTTACTCACCAGTGCTGAATAACTAGGACAATATTGAACTTTGTATATGTGGTGCTGCTGACAGTGGCGGAGGAATGAACCGGTGCATACTCTGGAGGTTTGTTCAGCAACAGAAGGCTGGTGTACAGATAAGCAAATGTCTTATGAATGTGCTAATGAGTTTGCCTTGCAACTCCATCAACTAAAAAAACACTGGGGCTAATTTATTTTTGTCTCTTTAGAATATGTCTCATATCTATAAGTTGAAATGCACTCTTTTCAGTATTAAGAACAATTTCTATTTTCTAATCTATTCAAGGCATCCTCCAAAAATTGGATTATACCAGTATCAGGTGCCCTATATTACTTCAGTATCCATGTTTTACAGACTATTCAACCTCACGCCTTCATCATCTATCTGAACAGAGAGGGTGGATTATTCCACAATATTTAAGAAACGATTTTCATAGAAGTTTTAGCAGAAAAGATAGAAAATACTGGCTTTAGATATGAGGCTGATCCAAGCCTATTAGTCGTCCTGATTTCTTCCAATAGCTTTTACTCTGGTCTTAGTTGTACAATTCTGCTTTTTCTTCACCACATACACTCCCGAATGACTTCTATGTATACTGTGGGAAAGAAGGCAGGGAGAAGGGAAGGAGAAAAAAGCCCACATGAAGGCCTTTGCTCTCCTGTCACTCTGAAGTATTTTGACACATACTTCACATGCTAAGTAATCTGTAAAGTTTTCCAGCAATGGTGGTCGTCCTTCTTCCTATTCTGGAATGGAGAAGGGCATTGTAGGGCGTATGGGCTCTGCACCAGCCAGCTCCACTGAGTCGGCTGTCAGGGTTTCAGATGGTACCAACTCAGCAGACAACTCCTTCCTTCTAGTCCTCCTCCACTTGGTAATAAGGAGAGTAACTGAGAAATCACAAGTCCATCCCTAGGCTTGTCACAACAGCTGTGCATCATTCCTAATTTATGGTGTACTATAAACTGACAAGCTAGCCTTGCGTTTTTACCTCAGACCTTAACCTTGTTTCTTTTTATGTATTTGCCAAAACCACCACGCATAAAAAGATAGAGATTTTTCTAGTCGCACAGCCGGTCTGTGTGAAAATCCATGTGTGGCAAATGAAGTTTTTTACTAAGGAGAATTTTAAAGCAAAGAGTAGACCAGAAGAGTTCAACTTAATTAATGTCAGAATTTGTACAATCCACTGCATGTGTAAAGCAGTATGTAATTGCTAGGTATTATTACTAGTCTTGAGTGAGTAATTCATGCTGAATTATCTGTTTGCCAAATGCCATCTCTCTGTTTGTGAACTGTCATTGAAGAAGCATGATTTTTCAAAACTCCTCTCTCAATAGCTTCTGTCAGTAACTCTTAGCCTGCTGCTTATTCATGAGCAATTCATTGTAAGTGTCTGATGGTTGTAATTTGAGCTGTTTTGACTGCCCAGTTAGGTATTTGATATACTTCCTTTCAGGCATTTGATGACTGTAACTTTGAACTGTCTAGTGTAGATACTCATCCAAGATGGTATTAAATTTGCTTTCCATGAGTACTGGACTTAATACAAAATGTAGCCCTGTTTTAACATTCATATTGTAGTAGCGACTAGAATTCAATCAATCTGAGAATACAGTTCTTTAAGAATGATACAAATATTGAGTAAATGGCAGTCCCTGTTCCAAAGTATTTGCTGTAAAGAAGAAAGAACTAATCTGTCTAACACTCTTGTCTACAGGAGAATAAATAGAGTCTGAGTAAGGTGATCAGAAATTGAAAATGAAAGTGAAATGTTTCTGCAAGAAAGCATTCAGTCCAATTTATCAAATAGCTACAGATAGCTATATTTCAGCAAAATGTCTGTATGTATAAAATACACCCTAGCACATTATGCTAACTGGTCAAAAACACATGGAAATATAGTTAGCATTTTCTGAAGGGAGGGGAAATTAAGATGTAAATCTGGAATGCCAAAGGGATGCGCACTAATTTCTAGAGCATTTACCTAATCATATCTCAATGGTGCTCCATGCTGAGTGCACCCAAGGTTGTATAAATGACTACTGTCTGCAAAGCAAAAATAGTTGAAAACTGTAAACAAGTCTAAGTTTAAAAATTATTTAATCTCTGAAGTCCCTAAAAATCCAAAAGCAATATCTCTGTGAAGATCACATTTATTATTAAACTAAGGGTTTTCTTTAAGAAATAAATAATTGTATAACAGTTTGCTACTTGCTGACGTCTAAGCAGCTAATAGACAAGGATATTGTGAGAGATCCAAAAGAACTGGATGCACTAGGTTCCTTTCACTCCAGTTAAACTACAGTTGGTGTAAATCCACAAAAAATCAGAACTTCTCTGCAGGAGAGACATTCCTTTTCAAGAAAAAGAAACAATATTAAAGCGATGGTTAAAATCACTTTGTCAATATATTACAGCATGCCTATAGAATGGAACAGTCCCATCAGCCTCAGTGTGGCTGGGGCTGTTTCTACCTAATGTTCTTCAAAATAGTGCACGTTCTCTGTTCTTTTTAATTAATCACTCATTTCAATCTAAATAATTTCATTGTTTGTTTCTTGAATTTGAAATAACAGAATATTTTGGAAAATCCATGTACTTACTCGATGTTGGACAATACCTGCTGCGTGAGCAGAAGGTGCCAGGGAAGGTGGAGAGAATAACCTGTTATAATTCATTCCTGATGTTATCATGCATCCTCTCTACTAGGTACACAAATACTCTATTCACTGCAGTTCTTTGTACAAAAGAGGCACAGAAGGCAGAAACCCTCTTCGTGTATATGAACATGAAAAAAACAGATGCGAATATCATTGGAAACAAGGAAAAAGCTACTGCTTTAATTTTACTGAGAAAGGTTATTTGCAAGAGCAGCCATTTGAATGGAAGAACTGGAAGGCCCTTGTGTGATGGCAGAACTTTCAGATTATGGAGGAACTCTGAGTTTCTGAGTACAATTTACTCACAGGCAGTGGAATTTCAATATTTCTGGATTATTTGTGCACCTAAAAAGGTGATAGACAGGACTGATATGAATTCTAGCTACTTGGACCTGATCTTGCACTCTTGGAAATGAGTGGCAAAACACCTGCTGACTTCGCCGGACATAAAACCAGGATCCGTTGAAAATATACATCAATCCATATTCTACCCTGCTGGATGGCTCATATTATTCCTCTTGAATAAGAATGTAAATAAGGCATTTATAAGTATTATGCCATCTGCTTAGAAGAATGAATAGATTTTTCATTTTAAAAATCCATTTCTCGTAAGTACCTGGAGTTTCAAGAAAGTGAAATGATACAAAATACCAAGCTAAAAGAGTTCATGCCCTTATTCTATCATGATTTATATCCAGTGCATCTCACTTGATGTTAGGGGGGTTATCCAGACATATGTTAAGATAATTACAGAGGAAAGAATCTAATTGTAGTGTACAGTGCTGGTTTAAGCTGACAGATAACAGGTTGTTATGTATAAAACATGTGCGTACATAGAGTAACAACATGTTAAATATCTCATTACATCTTGATAGATAGATAGTGTTGGGAGGATGTAAATTAGAGTACCAATTATTCTGTTGCAGTGATAATGAAGCATTAGCATCTTTATTCGCATGCATCTATACTTGTGCAGCTAACAATGACTCTCCTTAGGGAAGCAGATTTAATGGCTAGATGTTGACCTCCAAGCTAGTGCGCCCTCTTTAAAATTTTGTGTGTTAAAGATGCATATGTGTGGGAGGGAGGACACTAGTGATCGTGTAAGAAAACAGAACAGAACAGTATAAGCAGTATATTTCAGAGTGATTTATTACATAGGAAAACTAGGGAAGAGGGGACTTGGGGTAAAGGAGAACAAGCTATGTGAAATGACATACAGAACAGTGTTTCAGACAGGAGGAACACCGCAGAGAGCCAGGAAATTGTCATCATATGTAACATCAGTCTCGAACACTGATTCACTGCTCTCTTTAAAAAGGTTTCTTTATGCATCTGCATTCCACAATTATTTGTCAGTCTAACAAATACAAGAACAAAGATGAAATGTCAGCAAATATATCAAGCTATTGCCTTCTTCTATATGTTGTGCTTTCACAAACTGCCAATCAAGTCTACCAGTTTTCCAGCTTGAAAGATGTAGCTTATTTCAGATCTTGTAGGAGCAGATATTGCCAGTAGCAGCAAAGGGCTTATATTACGGCAAAAGCATGTTCGAATTAGATAGCAGGACCAGTTTTGCTCTTTCTAAAATTTCCTTTGAAATTTCAATGGCTGTTTTCCACAGATTGTAAAACCTTTTTTTAAATCTCTTATCTAAGTGACTGTTAAATCATGCCAATGAATCCCTCTTGTAATAAATAGCTCAGACAATGTTTTGAAATAGCAGAAAATACTTCATGCCCTCAAAGACATCAGGAGACCGTCTCACATGCAACAAAGCCTAGTGATATCTGGAAAACATCTTGAGAAGAGCAATGGTCATCCATGGGATTTGCACCACGAATGAGAGAGGCCTACAAGAGAGAAGCAGGATGCAAGAAGAAAGATTAGTAGATGAATCTCAAGGAGAAAAAGGGAATTTTTTCAACAAAATTAACTGAAACACTGGAGGAGAATATGCTGTCCAGCTAGGTCAGAGACCCAGCCAGGTGGGAGGAAGGGGCCACCCGGAGCCCAGAGACGCTCAGCAGGGCTGAAGGCAGAGCCCTGCCCCGGGGAGGATGAGCCCCGGTAGCCGCATGGGCTGGGGCCGGGCTGCCTGGGGAGCGGCTCTGCCCGAAGGGGCCTGGTGGGCAGCGAGCTGGGCATGAGCCTGCAGTGCCCGAGCAGCAGAGGCGGCCGGCGGCCTCCCGGGCCCTGCCAGCGGGGACACAGCCAGGAGCTCACCTGAAAGGAGGGATCATCCCTCTGCTCAGCGCTTGTTAGATCATACCCAGAATGCCACGTCCATTTTCAGATCCTCAGCCCAAGAAAGTCATTGACAAACTGGCACAGGTTCAGTGGAGAGCCACCATGATGGGTCAGGGGCTGGAGCACCTGCCCTGTGGGCAGAAGCTGAGAGCCTGGAGAAAAGATAGATTCAGGCGTCCTAACAGTTGTGGCTGTGCACTCTCCATCCTTGGGGGTAGTCAAAATGCAGCTGGACTCAAAACCCGACTCTGAGCAGGCTGGTCTGATCTAAAAGCTGACCCTGCTTTGAGCAGGAGGTTGGACAAGGTTGGACCTCCTGGGGTCCCTTCCAACATGACTATCCTTTGATCCTATGACTTATGTATCTCCCATTTGGATAATGTTTGAGACATTCTCATTTGTAAGACTTTTTAAGCATCCCTGCGCAATTCACCCTGTACCTGGAAAACTATGGCAGAGATGGTGCAATTCTTGTCACTGCACTTCTGCTACACATCTAACTTCGTAGAATCACAGAATCATAGAATCATAGGCTGGAAAAGATCTCTAAGATCATCAAGTCCAACCATCCACCCAACAACACCATGCCTACTAAACCATGTCCTGAAGTGCCACATCTACATGTTTTTTAAACACCTCCAGGGATGGTGACTCCACCACCTCCCTGGGCAGTCTATTCCAAT
>Ga0181612_112989_pt1 | contig 14098 bp, 6 predicted proteins | sample HoacroProtozoa21_FD_119630 | JGI IMG/M metagenome (GOLD analysis project Ga0181612, IMG submission 119630) | Hoatzin crop microbial communities from Cojedes, Venezuel. Combined Assembly of Gp0051906, Gp0051904, Gp0051908
TCGAGGGAGGTTCTCCTTCCACTCTACTCTGCCCTAGTGAGGCCCCATCTGCAGTGCTGTGTCCAGTTCTGGGCTCCCCACTTCAAGAAAAATGAGGAGCTACTGGAGAGAGTCCAGCGGAGGGCTACGAGGATGATGAGGGGACTGGAACATCTCCCCTACGAGGAGAGGTTGAGGGAACTGTGCTTGTTCAGCCTGAAGAAGAGAAGGCTGTGAGGGGACCTAATAAATGCTGATAAATATTGTAAGGGTGGGTGTCAGGAGGATGGGGCCAGACTCTTTTCAGTGGTTCCAGCAACAGGACAAGGGGCAACGGGCATAAACTGAAGCAGAGGAAGTTCCGTCTGAGCATGAGGAAGAACTTCTTCACCCTGAGGGTAATTATTATATTAATAATACTCTGTCTGAGGTATGTTTGTGCTACCCAGAGTAATACAAAGCAGCACCCCGAGGGCGTTTTTAAAGCAAGTGTAACAAAACTCTGTTAAATTCCCACATTGCACACTACAGCCAGCTGCCGCCTCCCGAACCCACGGAAAACACTGACACCTCCACCATCCAGCGGCAGGGAGCTCCTCAGCTCAGCTACGCACCGCGTGAAAAATCAGAGCCTGTTGCTTGTTCTGAAACTGCTACTTAGCAGTTGAACTGGATTCTCCCTAGTTCCGCAGTGTAAGTTCTAACAATACTTATCGCTCCAGTAGGTGCTAGAATACGAGAGTGGCTTCTTTCAGAGCATCAGTCTTTGCATGCTCATACTCTTTTCCACCCTTACCTGACAGGAATGGGGAACATACTTCAAAAAAACCCAGAAATACGCTTGTCACTGTATTGCTATGCAGGAACATTTCTTACCACAAATCAGAATTTAAACTGAACAAGCCATCTAAAGAACATAGGCCTGGTACTAGCTTACTTCACAGGAACTCACCAGTCCTGTACTTATGACAACTGTCATCATATCAATGACTACTTATGAAACTAGCATCAATACTGCAGGTGACAATCCCTTTTCACTCAGTAAAACATGCTAAAACACTACAAAGGAAGTGTTATTGTGTTATTAAGGTTATTTAACACACAAGCCAGAAAAAATGAGGACTGTCATAACAGGAATTGCCTCAGTATCCACAGCATTTAGAAATTCTACTGTCACAATGGTCTGTTTTAATATTAAGCATAAATTAATAAAAAGTACAGCACTAAGATGCATGTTTAGTACATGAAAGGTGAGTTAATGATTTATGATAAACCTAATCTCTCCACTTTCCTGACACATGACTGATCAAAACCAATCACTTTGATATTGCACTAACGATGCTGCGTTATTTCCTTGAGGAAGGCTCAAGCAGCAAATAGACTGAAGTTTGTTTTTCAGTAACAAGAAGAGTTCCAGAGAAAAAGGAACAGACACTTAAGCAGGGCTGTAATAACATTGTTGCAGGTTCATACCATGATGTAGTAACAACAGACACTGAAACTAAAAAGACTTCTTGATGAAAGAGTGAAAAAGACAAACAAAAGACCACAAAACAGCAGAAAATGAGAGATCTGCCATATTATGGTACCCAGGGTTTGTTCCAAATTCTGATTTTAGCATAGTTTTTACTCTCTCAGAAAAAGAGAGAATTGCTACGTCTCAGGGAGACGCTATTTCCTGCACATGCAAACGACTGGTTCAATAGTTCCAACTAATATCAACTTGCGTTTCAATGGGTAGAGACAACACGTTTTTCCTTTAGTTAACCAGAGAAAGTTTGCAAGATTAAGACAACTGCTAAGGCATTAACAGAAACCTTCCACATACTGCTTCCATTTCATCTCTCCCAAGGATCTCTGTCCTGTATCACCTGGCATAAACCAACAACAAACCATAAGATTTTCACCCATCTATTTAACAGGTTTTTCCTGCTGCCACCTCCGCTTTCCCCCAACATTCAACTGCTCGATCTTTTCTGAAAGAACTACAGGAATTTCTCCATTTTGCCTTTGGGCTAAGATCATGCAAACTGTAAGTAGTTTTATTAGCACACAGAAGTACATAGAGAAAAGAGATCTCAAGTACAGCGTTGTTTACTATCAGGAACACAGTTTAAGTGAAAACAACCTTAAAGAGGAGTCTGGGGAAAAGAAATACGTTCTCCTACAGAGCAAGATACTTCAGTGCCACTGAAGCACTGGACTAAACTGCTACTGATTTGAATTTATATTATTAAAAAATACGTAGTTCTTGCAAGGATGCTTGCTCTTTCTGTATGTACAATAATAAATGCTTAATATTAAGCTAATCATTACCTGCCAGAAAACATGAAATTCTCACCCGAACAACTAATGAAAGCAACAACAACAGAAAAAAAATACTCAGATAACACTCTCAGTCTGCCACAGAACTTGATGAAACTTTTCCTTAAAATATTTAAATTCTTATCCAAAGGCACTCTACACAGTAAGCCTCACAGCAGTGATCTTTTAAGAACCAAGAGTTAATTTGTGTTATGATTTCAGGTTGTTTATGACTCCCTAGATATTTCAAACCATATATTCAAATCACTGAACCACATGGCAGAGATTGTAAAATATTCAAGGCCTTGAGGTTTTAGACTCCTTCTTTCAAACATCCAGGAACATACCGAACACCTCTGGATTATAAAGTCAGTTTAAAAAGAAACACAAAATAACCCCCCCACAAACTACCACCAGAATTTTCAAGTGTGTCGAGGACACAACCTTAATAAACTCCTCAGTCATGGAGAATCCGGTGGTTTCCTGGAGGTGGACACGCCATGTGCCAGTGTCATTACCTTTCGTTCCAATAGCAAAATGAGATTCCAAAAGAGCCGCACACTGTGCTCACAACACGCGATTCATGACACAAACTGTATGACAATTAATATACCGTAAGAGCAGTGACCAGCTGACAAGCTGAAACGCTATTAGCTCTACATTTAAACACAGCACGAAGTTTCTTGATACCCAGTTCCTTCTTCACATGGAGTCCTACCTTGGTCAGTTTTGGTTGCTGGCTTCCAGTTTTCAGCACTAATTACTGGCAGACAAACCTGCCCCTTTTCATCGATGTTAGGGTGATAGATCTTTGTTTTAAATGTAATCTTAGGAGGTTTGAATGGATATTCTGCTGGGAAGTTGATTTCGATTCTGAAGGCTCCTTTATCATACGGAGGATTGTCCTGCAACAAGAAGGCAGAATGTCAAGAATCTGGCATGTTCCAACGGCTACAATGAAGAAAAACCACACTCCAGACTTCGATCTATCAAATGATGTCTTTTAAAGGCACCTTTTTCCAACACTTACTGCCATATCTGTGTGTCAGGAAACATCAAAGCCTGTTTGCTGAGAGAGAGGCAATGCAACCTCTACAACATTTGTATTCACCCTGGAAAAAGCAGATTACCATTGCTCTGAAGTTGGCAGACATTTCTACTAGTAAGAAAGCATCCAATCCCATTTACTCCAAGCTCAAGGTCCTACCTAACAAGTAGCTTTACTCCCAACTTTGTACTTCAAAAACTATTGTAAACCCTTTCTGAGATACAAACAGGAAGCCTGACAAGGAAAAATGGTTTCACTAAACCTAGTTATTTTAGGTGTCTCAGAACACAGTAGTACAAACAGCAAAGAAATTTGATTTGTCAGATTCCCCTGTATGTTCCAAGACGTTTTTGTGCTGACTACACAAAAATCTGCTGAGCATTCATTGGTACTAAAAATAGATATTCACTGCGTCTGCTGATGAGAACATTCTGAATTCGTATGCAGTTTTAGCACACACTCTTATCAGATCATTTTTGAAGGAGCGTGATGACAGAACCATGAAGTAAGCAACATAGTTCTTTATGCTGAAACAGAAAAACCAAGACCCAGAATTTCATTTAAAAAAACCTGTTAGACTATTGATACTGCTTCAAATACTAACTGCAGAAGAAAAAATAAACCACTGCTACATTTAAAAGCTTACGAAAATACCACTCTGCACTGAAAACAGTAACTACAGCATGAAGCCTTTGCAAATACTCTGGGAACAAGAATAAAAGGATGAGAGTCTCCAGTTGGTGTAAAGTATCATCACACACATTCTTCATTAGCAACCAGACCATTCCCTGCAATCAAACCCACTCCAGAAGTTTAACAAGGTTTACTAATATTTGGGGGTGGGGAGTGCTCTATTAAAATATTACTCAACAGAAAACATTTATTCTCCATATGGAGAAGTCTGGTTGTGTGTTTCTAGGAAGAACAGCAGAATTTTTGCAGTCATGGGAAGAGGTAAATAGAGTGGCTTTAAAATCACTCTCGATCCAAGCAATCCTAAAAGCTTTGGAAGTTTAACAAATAACTTTTTGGTGGTGGTGACAACATGAGCAGCTAGTGCCCTCTCCCCCCACGGCTCACTTGTTTGTACCTCCATCGCATGCTGTAATTTGTGAGGCCGTTCAGTGAACTGGGACGGAAACTGATCTGGCTTAAAAACGCCCATTTTCTGCTTGACTGTCAGTCAGAACAGTTCTTCACTATAACTCACCAATATACTGAACTGAACGCGTATGTAAAGGGTTGCTCATGTTTTAAATAGACAAAACACAGAATATTCAAGCAATTAATTTTCAATAATTTGTTGTATTTATTTTGACACTGACAAGGGAGAGAGTCTGAATTACAAATACTAAACAAAAATGACAAACACAACTCACATTCACCTGGAGTATTTTTGCTCTGCCAAAGTTTATCCACAGCAAACTGTTTTGATTAACTGAAATGAAATTCATGGTACACCAATAACACCTCTTACAAGAGCAAGGAGCCTGGGGTAGATAGTCTCATTTTGATGTTGAAATCAAACAAATAGTGTACATTTTCAACATACAGTACATCAACTATCTTATTCTACAGTTAAGAACAAGAAAAGAAGTTGACAAGCTATCTTTAAACTGCTTCTCAATTGAGCAAACACCCTTGAAAACTAACAGTTTTTCTGAAGAAGAAAATACACTACATACAAGGAAGACTTTTAAAGCAGTATCTTTCACAGTAATTCTGCATGAACACTGCTAAAAGTATTAACCTTTGTATCTTTCACACCTTCATTAAGAAGCTGACTAAAACAATGTCTAGTTATAGAGTTTAATAACCAGTAACTGGTTAGTCCTACTAAAGTTTGATTAATATGTCTTTAAATCCTAAGCAAGAACATTTTCTAAAATGGAAATAGCAGAACTTGCAATAGAAATACTAGAAATAGTAGAACTTCAAAAGCAAAAACTCAGCAAAAAAGTTAAACTTGCAACCAGCTTGTGTATTACACTTTTAAGTCAACTCCAGCATTGCAATAGCTAAAAAAATTATGCTAAGACTAAAGCACCTTCTCTAGTGTATCCTCAAAATAACCATACTACTCTTTAAACACACACCGCTTTATTCATTATTACAATAATTTCATGACAAAATTCCCTCTTAACCATACCAGTAATGAATTTAAGGCTATTTCCCTTGGAAAAGGGTACATTATAAAGCAAAACACAGGTATGCAGCCCCGTTCACTGCAGCAATGTTTAAACACTTGTGACGTTGTGAACCTTCGCAAAACAAACTCTAAGCTCATACTCTGGTGAGCAAAAACTGTTAAAAATAGACGCTGTACACCACATAGTGCTGATTTTAACAGGAATAAACAAGCATTTTGGTGCTGTACACCACATAGTGCAGATTTTAACAGGAATAAACAAGCATTTTGGTGCTTTGCTTTACTACTCCTATTTACCAACCTTATACTGCTTCAAAGTATTATCAAGCAGTAAACTGTTAGACACGAACCACAAATATCAGAGTGGCTTATTAAAGTATATTGTTTGTCAGCTCTGTCAAATTTTAATGTCAAATCCTGCTTGCTTTATTTGCAAGAGTAGCCTCAACCACTCAAAGAAATTACTTGCAGGAACATAAGTAAACAATAAACTAAACGTATTCTACAGTATCTAAAGTGCAAAGGCCTAGCCATTATCTCAGCCTGTATGATCTGAACTCGGGAACAGTCTCCAACCAACAAAGCAGAGAAAGTGCTAAAGAGATGTTCCAAAGTCTTACAAAAAGACAGATTTACTCTGGTCAGGGGCCCTTTTCCTTAGCACCCAAGGAAAAGCACAACTGATGCCCTAATGGCACAGCCTCTATTGCTGCAGACTCAAAAGCAGCTCACGTGACTCATGGGCCATGGCAGTGGGAAACAAAGAGGGTGAAATTCAAAGTGACTTCAACCAAGGAATTCAACACACTAGATTTCCTGCTTTCCCTCAGTAATAAATCCCTCTCTATTTGACTAATACAGTGGTTATCTACTTCTATTAAACTTTCTCTTGAAACACAGTAGAGTTTTATAAAATTAAAGTGGTGGTGGGGGGGTGGCAATAATTAATGCCTACATAAAGAGACATTCTTTTAAAGAGCTCTGAAAATTCTGAAAATCCAAACCTTTTCCTTGCTTCAAACTTTTCCCAATACTCAATACTTTATCCTAGAAGTAAATCTAGTGGATTTAAAAATATATATACTCAGGAATAAACAAAATATTCAATACCTCAGGCTTTTTCCTATGATAATGTAGATTTTGTACTTTTAGCTTAATGTTGTAAACTACAAACTTCATTTGCTTCTCCCTCCCAACACCTCTCCCAAGTAACCCAGTGCCACCACTGAGTCCCCAGCCCTTGCCAGCTGCAGCCATGCGTCAGACCGGGCCTGCAATGATGAGGCATCCAGGCAGGTATTGATTAGAAGTCTAGAACACCTTTTGATTACATATGGATTTTAATTCACACTAGTTATAAGAAACACCTACTAACATTATCAAACTTTGACAAAACAAAACACAGAAGACACTTGAACAAAATGAGACAGGAAGTTACACCATTTGCCCAAGATTACACAAGATGTCTGAAGAGAGACAAGAATTAAATCTGGGACCACACTTCAGCCGCTCAGAGCATGTTTAAGATGCTGCAGTATAATCTACATAAACTTACGTTATATTTATAAATGACTAGCTCCTGCACAAACCCGCAACTCTGAAAGCCAGGTTTTATAACCATAAAACAGATTCTTGTCAGGGTGCAAAAATTATCTAACGGTCGCTAGCAGCACTACTAAACCGTGGATTTACGAGATACAAATAACTCTGATTTTATTTTAAAGCTCATTAGAATAAGGAATAGTCTATACTCACAGGAACAATAAGCCCTTGCCAGGTCAATAAATTAGCTTCATCAACCTGGATATTACGGAAGTTTTTCATTCCACATTTGCGGATTTCTTCAAGCTCCTGAAAATCAAGCAAAGTGTAAGTTAATAACAGTATTAAGCAAGATGCTCATATTTATTTTTCAAAATGCTTAGAGATCAATGCGGGTTTCTTTAATGTTAAAGAAGCCTGAGGTTACAGTGGTGGCAACCCACACAAATAAGAAAGAAAATTTTGCACCTGTAAGAAGTAAAATTCTCTGAGACAAGGTATTAAAAAAAACCCATTATTTTTGGTATATCAGGAAAAGACAAAAATGCCTTGCTATTAACATCATTACAGATACAATTATGTGGAAGTATTTAAAAAGTGCATGTTTTCATATCTCAAATGCAAATCAGTAGCTTTGGTAACAGACTCCTAGTAACTCTGCAAAGCACAGAAATAAAGGGCATCTTAGGACTTGTCTGAAGGAAAATAATGATTTGGAAGAATTACTTGAAAACAGTTTTAAACACAGATAAAGTCACTCAACAGGCCAACTGTTTTAACTTAAAACTAACAAGTTCCTGCATTACCAACTTAAATTGATGCAGACACAGAAAAATATCAATCTAAGCCAAACTAGCCTTATTTAGACCAATAACTTGAACAGCTTTATCTCCATTTAGTACCTCAAAGTTAACAGAATATATTAAGATACCTCTCTTTATAGCTGTTACTGCTCTTGAACAAGGTACCTTTCTGCACCAGTCAAACAATTTTTGATCAGCTAGTGATCTAGGTATCACCAAAACAAGTATTCAGGCATTTTGTATTTAAAATAATGTATAAGCCCTAGTGTAGCAACTGCTTCCTGGACTATTTCATAAGACCAAAAGAAAAAAAAACCACACCTCAAGGTTCCACATTTTCCCCTAACAATTATAGCCCTTTGCTGTTGAATTTAGAAGTTGTATCTTTAAAGAGAATTTAACTGAATTCAAATTCAAAAGTCATCCACAGTAAACCACAAAACTTTCCCAGTGCTTTCAAAACTGAAGCACATGCCTGTGTGTCTACACAAGCTAGGAAAAATGTTGCTTATATAGCAACACTGGTGCCCCCTGCCAGCACACAGTTCTTTGCTGGGTGCTAGCGTATTTGCAAAACCAGACTGAATATTATTAGCATAAAAACATCAAGTACAAGCAAAGGCACTATACACGAAAAACAAAAAAGATCAGTTTTCCTGGTACAAGTGCTGTACTGTCCAGGTTTTTTTTCCCCCTAAAATAGCTCTATGTTCATCTTAGACCAAACCTTTCTGCATCTGACTGGCAGAGATTTAATATGCGCAGTAATCTCTTGCATAAACTTAGCATCATGATAAAATGCAAACCCAAAGGGAAAATGAGATTTCCAAATGCACATGAAGCAAAAATCACATGACAGCCACACATGAGAAGACGAACATTTACATTCTCACCCACTGCACCTATGAAAGCAAGAGAGTACTCAGAATACCCAAGTTTAACCTTGGAGTCCTGGATATTGAATTGATGCCCAACACAGTCTGCATGACACTAACACCGACTATTTAGTCTAGGCCTGTGGATTAATCCTGAAATTCCACTGCTGCTTGATTTATGCAGTATCACAGACAGTTTGGGCTGTTTTCTAAAAAAGGCTAAGAGGATTATCGTATTTCCTGAAAGCAGGAACACATATAAAAATCACATAAAAATAATCCCATGAAGCACCTTTACAGGGATACATAGCAACCCAAAATATTCAAAAGAAAATAATCTTTATTATCTCAGCTTTGCGAGATCCTTTACAAGCATTGAACCTGCACATCCACAGCGCGCTGTCGAGCTGGCTCAGTGCACAAAGCAGCAGCTCCGGCGGCGTCCGACTGGTACCAGAACGGCTCTTCCCTGCCAGGGTCAGGAGAGCAACTCACTGCGAACAGGGTTTTGAACAGCTCACGCTCTACACGTACAAAACTGCCAAGTCCTGGCAAACCACTACTCCGCAGCACATAAAAAGGATAAATCCCATTCCACACTAGATGTCACACATCAAACATTGGGAACAAAATAAGCTAATTAACCAGTACGTATTTAAGCATGAATAAACATCATCACAAGTGCCTTCACTCCAAAACAAGGAGAGGAAAATGGGTTTAGACAATTTTCTAGCTACTATAGTAAAAACATCACGCATACGACGGAAGTCTCCCCTGTAATGTCCCAGTGGGAGTGCAGCTTCCCTGCAGAAGCTTTTATCACAGGTTCAGATGATAGCATTACGCTGCTCCTGGCCCTGAGAACAACTGCCCAGACACAGAAAGGGAGGACTATGACTACAATTTAGGTATGTTATCAAGGTAATAAAACAAATTAGAAAAGCACGGCTTCACATTACTGGAATATTAAACACCTACATTATATAATTAGATTCAGGTTAAAAAACTGGATGCTGAACCAAAAAATGTCAGAATCCAGTACAGAGATTACTACAAAATTGTAAAACTTTATCCAAAAGCAAAGAAATTTTTTTTTTTTTAAAAAAAGCAAATCGGTCCCTGTTTTTCCTCAAGTTCACCACACGAGAGAGGGAATTAAACAGCCTAAAAGACACTAAAAAACTAGTAGAAAATGATTCAGGATGTCTTCCTCCTTAAACTGACATGTGAAGCCTTTGCAGGAATTCACTTTCAAAATCAAAGAGTGGTAAATTACTGCAGTGTACCAGGACTATATCGCGTGCTTCTCCTTCTGCCGCCTTGGGTCCTGCGGTGACTGACAACCAACAAGGGGAACAGATGGGGATAAAGCGGGCAATTCTTTTCGGCACACACAGGCATGGCTGCAAAGGTCTTGGAGAATCAAGCCTACCTTAGCGGAGGACTTGCTGCTCAAGACGGGTTCCAATTTACAAAAGAAATTACTCTTCTTATACTAGAAGTGTTTAGGACTTCATACACCACTCCATATTAATTGAATCCCTGCTAGGCTTATTTACGAATAGGTGGGTTTTTCATTCTCCTATCCGCACAAATACAATGTAACACTGAACTCGAAAGTCAGGCTTTTAGGGTTTTTGTGCCTTCCTGCATCAGTAAGAGATTCAGCATTCACAATTTAAGGGGGTGTGTGGGTTGTTTTGGTTTTTTTTCTGGCAACTGCCAAAACCCATAATAAAGATGTAATTGCCTCAGAGCTACAGAGGCAGACACAACTACTGTATAAAAGTACTGTTAAAGTGAATGAGCTACTAAATACTTTCAAACAGCACTGATTAAAAGTTAATACTGCATTTAATATGGGCTTGAGCAATTCCAAAGGGACAAAAATTACTTTATGAGGTAAAAGGATATAGTCCAGATATCTATTTCACAATAATACTTCTGAGTCTAGGCAGACAGTAAATAGATTAATTCCTTTTCTTGTCCTCCACCCCTTAATTTTGTCAAGTAACATAATTAAGGGAGTACAGGAGGAGTGTAACTAAAGGTTAGAAGACTACCGTACAAATTTTAATCAGTCTTCCATTCCCCACTCTGTTATCAACCTTGCACGTGACCTTGCTGCAGTGGTTTTCCCACTTGTAAAATAGAACATCTTTTTATTTCACAAGGCTCTCTTGAGATGTGATGTTTGTAGTTTGGATATGTTTAAAGAAAGTCTTATACAGAGCACATGAAATGGAGAAAATACTGTTTCACAAGTAGAATCTGGTCTTCAAGTACAATGCTGAAGGTAGTCACAAAAACACATACTACTCACGTATAATCAATAAGGAGTTAAAATTTTGATTTTCAATATTGTGTAATCATTTGCGCTGTTCAAAACAAAAATTACACGTTTGAAATAAAAAAGAAAAGTTAGTGGCATCAACTTAAAATGTACTAAGTCTTTTAAAAGCCCTGCAACTGTTTGCCCACACATCTTTCAAGTTTTGGGATGTCTCTAAAAAAATCCCAAGCCAGACAGGAAAATGCAGTGAAGACAATCACTTGTAAGAGTGCAGTTCAAGAATATGGCAATAAGTGTAAGAGCTCACACTGACATTTCTGCATCAAGCCCAAAATGCTATTATATGCACAAAGAAAAACAAAAGTCTACTGAAATAATACTAAATCGTGTTTCTCTACTGTTTACAATTTATGCTTACCTGTTCATAAATGTATTATCTAAGAGAAGTGTGACAAAGTTCAACAGGCTCCAAGACACTGACAAGGAACTGGCCAGGTTTACTTTCTGAATCTTATACAGTACAGACAAGTGTTAGGACACCTTAAAATCAAATTTAATAGAAAACAAACAAACGAACAAACCCCAAAACACTACAAACCCAACCAAAAAACACAACAAAATTCTAGCTCTTCTATGAACTATTATTAAGTTTCCACTGCAACATTACAACCCTGTATACTCACAAGCCTTTTATTCACTGAGTAATGCTACTTAACAGCAAAACTACTTTCATTTGATTAAAAATCCTTTTGTCAATTCTCAGTTTCAAAAAAGGAAAATGAATCAGTATTCTCACTTCCCTGTAAGGACAATCATGCATTGCTCAAAACCACATTTCCCTTGTTACTGATAGCCAGTGTTTGGATCAATTTAGAATTGTTTTTCAAATATCAAAGTAGTTTACAACCCCTTTATTTGGAAGGGTTATGGTGTTTACAAGACCACAGCATACTGGAGATTGCAGGCCATCTACAGCAAGTGCCTGGGTGTGACCTTGTGTTTGTATTTTATCATGGAGTTCAACAGTGGGATAAATGTTTCACTATGCAATTATGGAAGCAGAGTAAAAACAGTAAGATTAAAACAACTGTCTACATACCTCACTTCATATGTGACGTGTTATTTACTCCTTAAATCCATTTTCAGTTTTTAACACTAAAGATACTTCTGAACATCTGAACACCAGGAAACAGAAGCAGCTCCACACTGAGGACACGACAGCCTTCTCAAACCCTACCTAAAGCCGCCTGTTGAAGGTGCATCTCAGTACCACGTGTTACTACACCACCAAGTAAGTACTATGACTATCCAGCACCAAAATAGCCTTCCCTTTGCAACTACCCACTACCTCACCACACAGCATTCAGCTGCGGATCTCGCACGGAAGACGGCTTGTTTTACACTAGTGGGTGGCAACTGTGCAAAGCGTCTCATTGAAATCTCTGGCATGTCTCTTGCAAATCTATGTTCCCTATCACACATGTTTGGAGACAATTTGCTTTTTACGAGAAAGGGTCGTGAAGCAAAGTAGCTCCCTTAAAACAGAAGCCTTGGATCCTTTCCTAAATATCATTACTCCATATTTGCCTGTTTTTACCCTGAGAAACTGTCTGCAACAATATATCCTTGACAAAGGCTGCTTTATTCCACCTCTCACATTTCATGAGGAGTCAAGATCTGACAGCTGTGGCTCTCTGAAGAGGTGTAATGGTGGCTCACAGATCAACACTTCACCTCACATGTTGCTGGAGTATGATTCATTAGCTGTGTTTACTTCACATTTTTGCGAACCTAGGTGTGCTCCTAGATGGGCACACCTCTGCTGATTTTTTGTAAATCAGTAGAGAAAACTTCAGTTAGACTATCTGAATAACAGGCCTGCAAAAACAGGCCATAAATAAGGTCCTGGCCGAGGAAACGTAATTCACTCAGAGCCTGAGAAAACAAGACCATCTTCTTGTTATAACTTGATTTCATGTTTAAAATCGAACTGTACAAGTACAATGACAAAATTCGTAATACTTCTTTCACAAGGAGGTTTGCAAATTGAAGATACAAATGGCTTCCACAATATGAAAAGGACACCCATTTCCACCTGGAAAGCGGAAACTACACCCATACTCCCAGTTGTCAACAGGTAGACAGTGTCTTATTACGAATTTACTACATTCCGTCTCTTTGAGCCACTGTGATTAATATGAATAACTATGATGCATGACACGAGTCCAGAAAAAATGCAGTACTTCAAAACATTGGCAAGACCTTAAGGAAATGGGAATTGCTTTATGTGACCTATAAAAGGTTCAAAGTTTATTCTCAATTACCAAAGACAAACTCGACATTTAGCTCAAGGCAAATACAGTTAATGCTTATCCTAAATTATTTTAAACATGAGTGACACACTGAAAACCTTTTGTTTCCCTCAGTTATAATCACTCCTCATTCTGCGACCCCAAGAAAGACACAACACCGACTCTTCTGTATTGCAAAACTCCCAACAGTGAAAGACTTTTTAAAGTGGATCTGTGAATTTGGAACTTAAAATAATGGTATTAGGTTGACACACATGCGAGTTTGTACCTTCCAAATATCATGCTGCAGTAATCCAGATTACATCATCTGTACCAGAGCTCTACTTTGCTCCTACTGAGATGAATGGCAGAACTCAAAGGCATTTGGGCTGACTCGACTCTCCAACAGGCACGAAGGTAGCTGCTTACTTAATAGCCTCTACAAATCGTGACAAAGCATCTCACAGCTCTCGAGCTGGCACCAAACCCGCACACAACACGCACAACCCACAAACATCATGCAATAAAAATGAAAGTAAAAATGTAAGAAGGGAGCTATCGATACTTCCTTCCTTCCTACACCACTCCCTCTGAAAAGCAACTGCCACACTGCTTTTCTAGAAAAGGAGGAGGTCACTTTGTCAAAAACCACTTTTATGACATCTTAGTGAAAGATTAAAGTACTAACACTTTAGAAGTATAGAGGAACTGAGGTGGGGGAGCTGAAAAGCAAGAGGCACTACAGATACTAAGAACAATTTTTCTGGCCTTCAGATTTTTATGTTCCATTTTAAATTTAAAAAGAAAAAAATAA
>Ga0181612_169232_pt1 | contig 14098 bp, 5 predicted proteins | sample HoacroProtozoa21_FD_119630 | JGI IMG/M metagenome (GOLD analysis project Ga0181612, IMG submission 119630) | Hoatzin crop microbial communities from Cojedes, Venezuel. Combined Assembly of Gp0051906, Gp0051904, Gp0051908
GACAACCACTGTCCATGTTGTATGGTACTTTCTGACAGTTTTTTAACATTATTTAAATTTTCTTGTCATGTATTTGAAGCTTAAGGAACAGTTATTGAAAAAGCTGCCAGTTTGTTCCTTGTCACAAGAATCCTGCATTTGCTTGTCTGAAAAGGAGAAATTCGGGTAGCACTGAAGACTGAAATTAATGGTTGCACAGTATATGCAGAGAATAAAGGTGTGTTATTTATTATTGGTAAAAAAAATAATTTAAAAACTCATTTTAAAGCTGTATTTTCTTATCACACTGAGGTGCTATAAGTTTTTACAGAACAAAGATACAGCTTATAGCTTCTTTTGACAAGCACATAATCATTTTTTTAAATTGTTATTTTTAAAAAAGAAGTTTTAAATGGAAAAAACCCACTTTAAGAACGATTTAAATTGCAGATTATAAGAATTTTATTTTCCTGAAAGTATCCACATTTCTTTCCTCAGCCAACATGTACTGAACCTGTCTTTCTTAATATCATCCCAGCAGGTTTTCAGAATATATCTTGGAGGATGATTTGAATACAGAAGCTAGGCAATACAGCATTCTTACTGAAAATAAAGGTGATATTTTGTCATAGGACATCTTACTATTACAATATCTCAAATAAAACCTTAGATTCCAGTTTAAAATTTGTTTAATAGTTTCTAATGAGTCCATAATATTAAAGCTATTACAAAAGAAGCTCCATACTATAAGAAATTTCAACAGCTCTTACCTCTTAACAAGACTAAGTGATAAAGCCAGGCTCATCATTGATTTCTGTTAATTAGTGAGATTGATTTAATTTTCAAATATATTTAAACATACATGTTCACATATATATGCCAGAAATAAATATATATTTTATGAAAAGTAGTTGCACTGTAATGACAGAGTCCCTTTAGTCTGGCAAAAATTAGCTCTGTACTATGATGCACAATGTGAAACTGTTTCCATCTAAAAGTAAGTTTTCTGAATAAACCATGATCCAGACGGAATCTCATAACCCCTTTTTTTAAATTTTAAATATACATATATGTCTTCAGTTTTGGTGTTGCTTAACCAGTGCAAAACTATTTTCTATCCTTTTCTTTTAAAGCAAAGGAGAAATGACAATTTAAAAGAACCAAACTATTCACACACTAAAATTTCAACTTTGTCATCCAGTGTAAAAATATAAATCGTATAAGCTCTGTCTTAAGTGACATTTCCAAATATTAAATCTGCTTTTTGCCCCATATGAATAGGGTTAGTAAACTTTAAAACTTATATAATATATAGGTATTAACATCAATGAAATATGGTTTTGATGGCTAGAACAATATTAAAGCACAGTTAAAAGTTAATAGGCAAAGAAGAAGCAGCAGCAAAAGGTCTCAAGGAAAAGAGTTTGTTTTGCAAAAATGAGATATAGTAGAAAAAAGTGGCAAAAAGGAAAATCCACATATTTTTACCTACCAGATTGGCAGATGGGCTGCTTTAGAACATTTTTATGACTCACCAATATGTTAGTACTACTGCCAAAGGCAGATGGATAAAAATGCCAAGCATATGTGAAGAAGGTCAATAGCAAAGATTCCAAGAGAAAGAAAATGCAACTTTCTTGTTAACCTTTTTGTAGCACTCTGTGATAAAACTACAGGCAGTTTTCCTCCTAAAATGGCTAGAAAAAAAAACCTGAATACAATGTCATTTTTGTGTTTTATCTTATAAAGATAAGTTGACTGTACATTAGCACTTCTGCTTTTGCACAGTGTCAATTTTATTTCCTTTTTCTCTGAATTAGTAGTTCTGAACAGAACTACGAGAGATTTGTTTATAGATCTCCAATTTACAAGTGTCACATAAACATGGACTTCTGAATATATTCAATAGAGAATGCTGGTGGAATTTTAATACTAGCTAAATTACATCACTTATATGAAGAGACATCTTAATGTAATATGGTCTCTTATTTTACCAAAGTGATGTGTGTATGCTTTTGCTAATTGTTTATGTTCTATGAAAATAAGATGCTCATGCACACACATGCATATCAAAATATTTGTAGCCTAAATCCTCACACTACAATAATGAAGAATTAAGTGTAGTATTAAGCTTTTTGTCCTTTTTGTATTAGTACCTCAGTAGGAAGATTCTGGGCTCAGATTGCCTATGCTGCCTCTGTGGAGCATTTAGACACAAACAGTTATCCAAAAGTTTAAAGAACAGAGACCTGTTATTATACTTACATTTAGAGATTTTCTTTTTTTTGACAGCTCCAGCCTCAAAATAGTCCTTTTCTGACTGATTCACTATGTTATCACAGAGGCTCTACCACCGTTGCTGATTGGCTTGGCATTGGCCAGCAGTGGGTCCGTCTTAGAGCCATCTGGCACTGACTTTATCAGACATGGGAGAAGCTTCTTGCAGTTTCTCACAGAAGCCAGCCCTATAGCCCCCCCGCTACCACAACCTTCCCACGCAAACCCATAACGGTCATATAGTGTATACACCACTGTTCTCTGCTTTCGCCTGCCTCATAACTTACTGAAGGAAAAAAATAGAGTATTACTCTCCTACATACTAGAGAAGCATTTTAACTAAAGAAAAAAAGAAAAAAGAAATAAAGGAAAAAAGAAAACAAAAAAGTGGGAACGAGAGAGTAAGAACACTTCCAGCCTTGTTGAGTGCTAGGGGAAGAAGAAATTACTTTTCTCTGAGTTAGAGCTAGTAGCTGTTTTTCTGGTCTCTGGATCTCAAGTGGAGCACCTCTGAATGAATTACATACGTGTGGAGATTTGAAGGAAAATGTCTGTCACCCATACTTCCCCAGTTGTTATCTTTGGATCGCATCTCCATGAGAATGCTGCCTGTTGGTATCTCCCAACAGCTGTCCTGCTGGTCCTGGACACCGTTCTGAAGTATGATGGATTTGTCCCCATATGCTTTATAACAAGAGTCTAAGCTCTAGTATTGGATTCTAAATTCTAGCCTGCGGAAAACAATTCTGCAAAATTCATCATTACTTGCACCTTTATAGGTACTTAATTCCCTCTAACATCAATCGGAACCAAATTTGTTGGTAGACTTGAAATTCTCACCTAGTATTTGCATTCAACAAAGTGAAGCTTGTGATGCTTGAAGACTGTGATTGTTCCACTCTACAGAACACTAGTGCCATCCCATCATGTATTTATGTATTATGTATAATATAATATTGTCTGGTTTAACTATATATAATGAAATGGTGAACTGCTACTACTCTGGAAAGTTTTTTTTTTAGGAAATGCATGATTTATCTAAAAGGGGTGGATGGGTGTGGGTGTGCCTTTTTAAAGTAACAAAATCTGTATAGAATCTTAAGTTTGTTCTGGACATGCAAAGATAGTAGCAAACAATGCAAACATTTAGAGTCCCAGGAACATTAAATTACTTCTCTGGATAGGAGCAGGTTTTCTTTAAGAAAATTTCACATTCTGGTGGTTTTTCGTGGTCAGAAGAGGGAGCTCTTGAACTATGGCACAGTGATTCTACTAGTCAAATTCTCAAGAGGACACCTTTATTCCTTGCATTGTTAAAATTAAATTCTCAAATGCTTAAAATATTTTAAAGTAGCCCACTCAGTCAAAACAGTGTATCCAAAATGTTAATGGTGCCTTTTAAATACGTATAAACATGTAAGAAAAAAGGTTAAGAATAGCAAAACCTGAAACCAAACTTTAAAGCAGAAATAACTTGTATCTCCTATTAAATAAAAATCACATACATGCATACAATCTGAGAGAAAGTATTCAAGCATTTAATAAAAAGTTTCTGTAAGACATTGTTGAGAAAGGTTATCGTTTGTGGATAATAATAATTAAAAACTCAAAGCTTATCACAGAGTGTCTGTATGTTATTTATCTACAATCAATCAATAAATACATAAAGGAATCCTGGTTACCTATTTAGATCCAGACAAAAATTATCAACATAAATACATTCATAACACAAATTGAATCAGATATTCTAGTGTCATTTCCCAGGAAGATTCTTCAAAGCCATGGGTAGGACTTAAGCTAATGCTACTGACATATGTAGGTCACTCAAGATGGAATTTATTTCACCTGCCTCAGCCATCTAGAAGTTAGGTATCTATTTGTTGAAGCCCTCCTTATCAGCAGTGTAAGAGATTGGTACTATTAACGAAGGAATGATTTACCCATCCTGACACAGGTCTCCAAGATATGAAACACCCATTTTGTGAACTTCATTCTTTTCGTTCCTTGGACAGCTACCTCTAAATACTTCAGTTTTAGACTGTTCAATCTGGCTGAATACAATGTGGTTTTGTCATTGATTAGACATGAACTCATCCTTAGATTATCCAGGCCATCTACACAGGGCTGTAGTACATCGTAAGACCTGTGAGAGACCCATGTTTTTCTGGCCTCAGGTCTAGGGCATATCAAATAACATCAGATGCCTCTGTTACTGAATTGTACACCTGAATTTGGTTACCTGAATCAGGAATGAAATGTCAACGTAAAGAAATGTTAAGCTTTAAAATGGCAGTCTGCATTTATCAATGTTTAAATTCCATAAAAACCTCTTTCAAATGACATTATTCACCCTTATCTATCAGTCCACTTACTGAAGAAATCGTTCAAAGAAATAAAGTAATTTAGTACAGCAGCAATGAAGGCTAATCCTATAAAAGGCTGCACCAGCAATAAGGTTCCCAGCAGGTCAAGGGAATGATTGTTGCCCTCTGTTTGACACCTGTGAGATCTCATGTGGATTATCAGGTTCAGCTTTTGGTCACATACTACCAGAAGGGTGTTTACATGCTGGTGCCAGTCCAGAGGAGGGTCACCAAAATAATTACGAGGTGACACACACAACATAGAAGATATTTAAATCTTAGCTGGGCAGGATTTTAGGCTATCTGACCTACTTTTGAAGTTTTCCCTTGCTTTGAGGAAGGAATTGGAGCATGTGACCTCCAGAAGTGCATTCCAGTCTAAATGATTTTACACGTTTATGATTTTACATAGATCTTGAGGGCTGATTCTGAACTTATCAGGATACTCATAGCTTATCTGAATGTCTGCATGGCTTCTCTGCTTTTTTGCTGGTAAAAACAGGGGAAATTAGGTTTAGAATAATATCAGCCTTGTATTTCCAAGTACTTTCAGTTGAGAACATGCCAGATGGAGATGTCTTCTTCTTTGTAAGCACATGAGCAAGCAGGGATGGAGAGGGCTTACTACAACAGCTAGCTGCTTTCCCAGGCAGTTTAAGTCGCCATGTACTTCTGCAGGATCTGTTTACACTATAGCTTTTCTTGTGCCAGTGGCAGGATCAGGACCAGACATACTAACCTCTTTTCAAAGATGTCAGTAAAAGAATTAATTTATTACTAGACGTGAAGTAGACTTACCTTTTCTTGAAAGACGATTAATACAAGGGCAATTTCCCAAAAGGAAGAGAAATTCTATAAGGTTATATATCAAAGAACTCTTTTAAGCCCAGCAAAAAATGCACTTGAGCAGGAAAACAAGTGGCCAAGTAGGTCCATAGTGTATGCCCAGTCTCCTGAACTATGAAGTCATCTGTCTAACTTATTACAGTTTATAATACAAAATATGTGCATAATGGATGATAAATAAATAACTTCAGAAAGAAATTCTTTGATATAGTTGAGAAAGATATTCAAAGAAACAACCCATATAATGACAAAATATGAACAGAATGATACAGAAAATTAGAAAATGTACCTTAAGTTACCAGGAAGAAAATCCTCAGTGGGTTTGCTATCTTAGTGGCTTGTAAAAAAATAAGTGATTTCTCATAGATACGAACATATGTACCTAATCAATATTCTACTAGATTTCACAAGAATCAAAAAACCCTGGAAGCTTTTGTTCCTGGAGCTATCAAACTTTGCACTAGATGGCCCTCTGCCGTTCATATATGCTAAAACGACATTTGTATCATTCATTATGACAGGACATCACTGGATTAATTACAGGCACTGTTTACTGGTAAAATGCATTTTTAATAATTAAAGCAATCTAAGAAAAGCAAAGAGGCAAGTTAGCAAATCTGATTGGCAGTGTCTCCAATGACCATGAAGCACAGTGTGAGAGCCACTGTACTAAACTGTATTAACATTTTTTCTGACCTTTTTGTTTATACTGTAATACTTTGTTATCTAGCATCCTGTTGATGTTACAAGGATTAATTACTTCTTGCATTTGTCAAAGAAACATTCTCTATCGTACGGGAATTTAACTCCATTCACCACCACTCTCTGCGCTCGGCCATTCAGCCAGTTCTTTATCCAGTGAAGAGTACACCCGTCCAAACCATGAGCAGCTAGTTTCTCCAGGAGTAATATCATATCAATGCAAAAAAAAAAAAAAGAATAATCACTCATATTCAGATAAGGTTATATTCTGTCAGTTCTACTCAACAAGGATGTGTCCTTTTTTTGTGTGTATAATTGAAATCACAAGTAACCCTTAGCCTAATTGCAGTTACACAATAAGAGCTCTTGCAATGTTCCGTTAATCACAACTTCTTAGCAAGCATAATAAAAAAAAATAGACTGAAAGATCTTAGGGAACATTATCTCTTTTTTTGACTAAGTTATTGAACTAATTTCAAAAACTTTGTTCATTGCCCGTGGGTGGGACCCTCTTGGCAGATGTGCTCCATATCTTAGGAACCGAGGAATTTCTCCATGGCATCTGTGCTCTTCTAGCAGTTGGATTATATGTCTAAGCAGCAGAAGATGTGCCAAAGAAAAATGTGGTTTTATGTCAGAATTATTTTACCAAGCAGCTGTTACTGGAAGATTTTTTCTCCCACCAAAGATACAATTCAGCATGCTCATCAGCGATGTTACACAGCAACCCATTTTTTCATCCTTTACTTAATGAAAACTAAATAAATAGTACACACTTACCATTGTGACACAGAGGTCATTATATTTTAAGCTACAGAAAAAGAAAATGCACCAAACCTAAGTCTAATAGTTACTGTACACAGTGTTCTAGCGCATCCCAAAACATCCTAATATTTTTGTATTTTTCTTTGTGTGATTGTCTCGTAACAGTGTCCTTTTGTCAGTGACAAAAGTTCTGTGAAATATTACTCTGTATTTTCTAATTTCTGTAAATCAGATCTAATTTTTTTTTAAAAGTCATTTTTATTTACAACAAGTTACGTCACACAATGTGGATGTTTCAGAGTCAGAACATCTAAAGAAGAAGAAAAGGACTTGGGGGTGCAGGCTGATGAGAAACTCAACATGACCTGTCAGTGTGAGCGCTCGCAGCCCAGAAGGCCATCAGTATCTTGTGCTGCATCAAGAGAAGCATGTCCAGCAGGGCGAGGGAGGTGATTCTGCCCCTCTACTCTGCTCTGGTGAGACCCCAACTGGAGTACTGCGTCCAGCTCTGGAACCCTCAGGACAGGAAAGATAAGGACGTGTTGTAGCAGGTCCAGAGGAGGCCACAAAAATATTCCGAGGGCTGGAACACGTCTCCTATGAGGACAGGCTTCATAAGTTAGGGTTGTTCAGCCTGGAGAAGGGAAGGCTCTGGGGAGACTTTATTGCGACCTTCCAGTAGCTGAAGGAGGCCTACAAGAAAGTTGGAGAGGGATTTTTTACAAGGGCATGTAGTGATAGGACAAGGGGTAATGGCTTTAAACTGAAATAGGATAGATTTAGACTGGATATAAGCAAGAAATTGTTTACTGTGAGGGTGGTGAGGCACTGGAACAGGTTGCCCAGAGAGGTCATGGATCCCTACTCCCTGGAAGCATTCAAGACCTGGTTGGATGGGGCAGCCTGGTCTAGAGGAAGTAGTCCCTGCCCATGGGCAGGGGGTTTTGAACTAGATGATCTAAAAGGTCCTTTCCAGCCTTTCTATGATTCTATGATAAGAGTTAGGAATTCCAGCATGTGAGAAAGAGAAACTGTGTAATTAATTATTGTGAATTTGATGTTTTCCTGTCTTAAATATATTGAACAGTGTGGCAAAATAAGCTAGACATGTATGCATTAAAGTGTAGTATAAGACTTTAATTTATCTTCAAAAGCAGTTCATTAATAATCCTTAATAAAACCACATTGAAAGTTATGAAATGAATAATTTTCGTAAATTCAATGTATTTAGTTTTATTCTTTTTTTGATATATGTATAAATAGAACTAGATATACAAGTTAGCAATAAAGTTTGCGTTTCAGTCATACTTTTCCAGTTCCTTTGAGTTTATTGCCTCATTGAGTATGACTTCATGGTCATAAGGAAGGTTTTGAGGAAAAAAAAGGACAAAAAGATTCCTTAAATACAAGAAATTTTTTTTTGCTTGGTCATACATCAAGGTCAATTTTAAATTACCATTTAGTGCACATGCTAGAATATATAGAGATGTAAGATACGTTCAGTGACACTTCTTACTCTTCAGTGCCTCTGTAGGGACTGTGTATGCATACTTTAGGAATATTACTTTGTTAAGCATGCCGATATTTTCAGGAGTCTGGAGCAGAGAGATCAGACTATAACTTAAATTTGAAGCTCCTGTTAGATGAATGATACTATAAGGAAAGGAAATAATCCAGAAGTCCTCAAGAAGTTAATAAATAAGGAAACCAAAAAAGCTGGAAAGTTCTACTTATGTGTGTTGAACTGCATAAATTCCATCATTTAAGCTAGTGATAAATTAATGGAAACTCAGTACTTCAAATATATAGTGCCTGATATTCCAAGCTTTATAGTGTTATTACTTATAAACTGAGAGTCTTCAAGTGAGTCAGACACTTCATCTCATCGAAGGCAAAGCCCATAGCAAGTGTAAATTTTAAGAGAGTGGCTTTGAGTGATGTGCCTTAATACATTAATAACACATTTCTCATGAACAGACAATTCAAGCAGCAACATCTGGAGCATTTCCCAATTTAATGAGCATAATCAAAATGGCTTCTTGAAAAGTGTTCCTCAAAATAGGGAAAGGTCCTTCAGGTTGGCAAAGAAATGGCATTGATATGATTGTCACAAAAACTTTTAGATTATGACATTTGCAATTTTACAGAAAATGTCTTTATGTATGTAGAAATCATTAAAGAATATACTTTGTCCATAATAGTTATAAAAATACAAAATATCTTTTAATCTCTATATTTTGATGAGATACATTTTTAGATAATCTGGAGTATTTCATCAGAATTTAGATACAGTCTTTTGGGGTTTGATACATTACACAGCAGTTACAAGGTATAATTCCTTCATCTCATGCTTTTATTCTTTTCACTCATCAACTCTTTTATTCTGTTTATTGAACAGTTAATTTGAAGTGGTAATCTATAAAGTTTTAAAAATGAGAAATATTTTTTCTAAAAAAAATTAAAACCCCTAAAATTGGAACAAAATAGTTCACAAATGCCTTTACAAAACATCAGGTAAACATAAAATATTTTTATTTTAAAAGTAAATTTTAACTTTTTGAATAAAGAAATAAAGATTGTAAATGCAATGAAAAATGTGTCTGAATGTTAGTTTGAATGTTTACATAGCTTTTGGTTATAGAGTTGTCTGAGACTACTGTTACACAACCACTGTTCTACTAATTTCAAAATTATTCCTTTTGACAGTAGCCATTCTGAATAACGGAGGAACTGGTTGCAGATATTTCATATGTCAAGCAATCATCATTTGGTATGCATGAGTTCAGAATTATTCATGAATACACAAAAATATTTGAAAGGTAAACTCTTAAAATTTAAGCCGGACTTTACTGAAGTCCTATTCTTAGGTGAGATGATTAAATTTATGTGTGCTAATCATCTGGTCCATTTTTCTTCTGAAATATTAGGAAGGATAAATAAAATATTCATAACATATATAAGGTAAGATAGTCTTGAAAAGTAGGAGACCAGAAAGTAATAACAACGTAAGAAAAGCACATTTCTCTATCTAGTAGGGTATTCCCTATGGTAATATTCTTGGAAGGAAATTTGAATAATGATAAAACCAGTCTTGCAGCAAGATTTTAATTTTAATGTTTGACATCCATCATTTGGATCTTTCAGTTAATCCTGCAAAGAGTTTGTTTCTTGAGCTACCCTGACAGTCAAACTCATATATTTCTTCTGGGAAAAAAAAAAAAGCATTAAAAAAATTACCAGAAGAGTAAAAATTGCTTTATATAGTAAGGTTATAGACCTTGATAAGACTGATAGAATTGGGATTTTGAGCAGCTTTAGGTGTCTTCTGCTAGGGACATCCAAATACTTTAAGACTGTATGCAGCCGTAAAAGGAGTTTTACTCCTTTGACGTGACCAAAATTTTTATTTGCCTTGCATTAAAAATACATTCTATTTTTTGGAAAGGTGTTTTAGTTACCAAAGTCAAGAATCATGGTAATGACTAGTTAATTTTTTTAGTGCAATAAAGTCCCTCTAACTTTGTGTTTTGGGTTGTAACATCAAATATTAGGAAGTATTTTTAGACTAAACAGGCAAACGGGACAGGGAAGTGAGATCAGGAGCAAGACTGAAAAGGCTGGAGCAGAGTCCAGGGATTAGACAAGTAGAAGAAGACAGGACTGGAGCAGGAAATGGACAAAAGACAGACAAACAGTGAGTAGTAGGAGAGAAGTGGATGGGCTTTACAAAACACATGGAAAGGCAGAGAAAAAGATAATTTAGTAATGAATTAGAAAAAAGTTAAGAGAACTTCAGGGGAAGCCTGAAGGTCAAAAAGAAAAACTTGTATTATGACAAACGTGAGTAGAATTATAAACAAAATTAAAAAAAGTAGCTAAAGTTACTAAAAAGAAAAGTTCTTGTTGGATTTGCTTTCTTGGTGACTTGTGAAAAAAGATGTGGATATTTGACAAGTTTTGGACTTCGGCATCAAGTATGTGAGTGTGGTGGGATGGAAGGGGAAGGGAAAGGTAGCTTCCTGGCCTGTAAATCTCTTCTTTAGTTTTGACTCTGGTGGATAGATTCCTGTGACGTCGAGCAGGTGGAAGAGGGTACAGCCATACACTCTCGGAGCAAAGTAAAGAGTAGTTCAAGTCTTCTAAGACGATATTTGGTATACATGCGGAACGTATCTTAGAATGAGCCTCCTCTAAGAGTATTTAAACCTGAACTTGATCCCAACAAAGGTGAGACCCACAGTCTGGAGCATGCTTAACTTTTGCATTGGTCAGTCAGACTATTTCAGTCTTCTTTCAAATCCAATGCTTGCACAATTTTTATTTTTCACAGAGACAGAAAAGATTTATAATCTGGTCAATTATTTTTCTTATGTATCCATTCCTTTTCATAGAACTAGTTTAGAATGGTATAATGGCCCTTGATTGTAAAGTAAGTGAGTTTTGGATCACTAGTGGCACTGGTCGAGGGAACTTTGTATCTCTGCTTATTTTTTCTTAAATAGTGAGGATAATTATACTAAAACAAGTTAAACAGATATTTCTGTCATACTGTTTTCAAACCAAACAGTCATAATCTTGGAAAAGAGCTGAAGTTTAAAAACTTTGTCCTTAAATCTGTTATGTATACTGCCACTATTTTCTTCTAAACACAATCTTTGAAAGGGTGTTCACAGTTGCAGATTTAAATTTACTTGTACTGGGCCTTACATGGTGTTTTTGTAATTTGTCTGCAAGAATGTCAAAATATTTACTATTTAAATCTATGTAGTTTTGCATAAATATTGTTTTTTAGTAATTTGGAATAAATCTGTTCTTTTAAATACAGTTCTCTGGCCATACATTTTATTAATTCATCACACATATTTCACTACTGTATTTGCATTTTTCTTCAAATTAGAACATTCTGCTTGTTAAAATACTTTGATACAAATTACACCAAATATAGACTAGGACCACAAAAGTAAACAAGAAGCAGGCACAAGACAGAGTTAATCAGAAAGATTCAAATGCATTAATTTGTAAGTACAAAGAAGTGTTAAGTTTGCACTCACCTTCCAAGAAATGCTTGATTAAATAGTTACTAAGGTAACCGTCTTTTTTCATATGATAATTAATCAGTCTAAATCCTAGAACTCACCTTGAGGACAGTTTGGGAACAGATAAGAAGACATTGAGAAGACAGGGCACAGGGAACCAATGTATGCAAATAACTAAAGCTCAAATGTAGTAGACAGCAAGAGGCAAAGAACATTCTTGGTAATGTACATGTTGACATGTGACTTAGGAGACAGCAAGCCAAAGCAATAACATTGTGTTTAAGACAACTTCAAAAAATGTAATATCCCTAGCAAGTGGGAAAAAGGTCTCTTTGTCTGGATTTTTTGTTTGTTTCTTTTTAAATCGGGACATAAGTAATGGCGTAGGTGGTAAGTTCTAGCATTTGTTACAGGTATGTCTCACTGCTGGTATCCAATTCTGTGTATATTCAATCATGCTAGCAATTTTTCTCTCACTGGGGAGTGAGTTCAGACATCAACTTAGTGTCCAGGGTTCGGCCAGGATAGGTTTAATTTTTCAGCAGAAGATAGGAGGGGACACAGCCGGGCTGGCTGATACAAACTTGCCAAAAAAAATAGGATGTTTGATACGATGTGTCATACTGGGTTCCAGGTGGGGGAGCTGGGCAGGGGGGAAGTGAGTCACGGGTCAGGAGCTCGCAGGGCATCAAGCGGTGGGAGTTGCTCTGTGCATTTCCGCTGTTTCTTTTGTATATTCTTCCTATCAGTATTGTTGTTACTGTTTGCTGCCTTTGCTGTTCTGTTAAACTGCCCTTATGCTGACCCACGAGTTTTGCCTTTTTCTTTCCATTCTCCTCCCCACCCCAGTGAGGGGAGGGGTGGCAGGGCGACCGCGTGGTCCTTTGTTGCCGGCCACAGCCAAACCCACAACATTTAGCCTTCTCATATCTAGTTCATATAACTTAACACAAGGGTATTTGACACTGTATATAACTATGAGTATAGTTATATATATGTGTGCATATATGTGTATGCAACTATATTGTATGTATGTATATATAACTATGTATATAGTATATACTTGTGTGTGTATAAAGTACATAACTTCTCATTTTTCTACATGAAAAGCAGTCTGAGACTCCTCTGAACACTGATTACACTGGTCTGAAACTCTAACACCAGTAATCCCAGAAACTTTGTTAAAAATAGTCACGTCATAAATACATTTTGTTTAAGTGATTACAGAAGTGAACTGACATAAAATGTGAGTTACGTAACACAATGACCTTGAAGTGACTGACTAGGAGCTGCAACAAATAAACTAAACCAAACAAAAAAAAAAACAACCCCAAAACGCCAAAAACAGCCAAATGAGAGTTTCTGCAGTCTCATCTGATAGCTGAAAAAGTATTTTCAAATACTTGGTCCAAAAAAAAGTTGGATCTGTGGTATCAAGTTAACTTAGAGCTGCCTGTTTGAAAAGGTTGGAACAGCTTTGGAGTAGCAATTAAATTGTTCCTCTGCCAAGAGTTACTGAAAAAATGGTAATAAGAACAAAATGTTTAAGGCAGAAAGATGTGATTTAAGTTTTATTAAGCGAAGGGAAAATGTTTTCTTTGTCTGTAATGTCAAGGCGTAGATATTTACTGAGTCAGCCTATTAATTATCTGTGTTTACCAAGAGATCATGTGTGGAGCTGAAGAAATGACCTGCTGTAATTGGTCCCTATCTCATGGGAGCAAGGGACTATTCTTGTAAGACTGGAATGACACACATCTGGATCCAGACCAGCTGGAGCAGACTTTCCTCTTATAATATGCCTGTATTTCCCTGCTGAGAGGCCTTCTGCCAGAAGAGTCCCCTGCCTAAGTTCTCATGGTGGCTTGTCCATCACCGGGATGAATATGCATTTCATTCCATAACAGGTTTGTAATGAGAATTAGTTATTTAGCTGGTTCCATCTTTAACAAAGAATGGATTCTAATTAGTTTGCTTAGGGAGCTTCAAAACAAAATTCTGAGTTTCTTATAATGCTTTCTCTCTTGCATGTTGTATATACCTAACTTACAGAGAAACTTCAAGACAGAAATCTATCTGGATTTTTGTAAAGTCTTTGACACAGTCCCCCACAACATCCTTCTCTCTAAA
>Ga0181612_120301_pt1 | contig 14096 bp, 9 predicted proteins | sample HoacroProtozoa21_FD_119630 | JGI IMG/M metagenome (GOLD analysis project Ga0181612, IMG submission 119630) | Hoatzin crop microbial communities from Cojedes, Venezuel. Combined Assembly of Gp0051906, Gp0051904, Gp0051908
AGAATCATAGAATGCTTTGGGTTGGAAGGGACCTTTAAAGGCCATCTAGCCCAACCCCCCTGCAGTAAGAAGGGACATCTTCAACTGGATCAGTTTGCTCAGAGTCCTGTCCAACCTAGTCTTGGGTGGGATGGGACCTAGCACTTTGCAAGAAAGACCCAACAGTGGTATCTGAATGTTTCTCCGTGGAGCTACACAGATGTTCATACACTCCCAAGACCACAAAGGAGGAGAAAAACACCCTTCCAATAGCCCCACAGCAATTATTTCACCTGCTGCTAATGCCTGAATCATTCCCCATGCAAGTAGCACAGCACAGCGAGGAAGGCAACTCTTTTCCTTCTGAATGAGGAACATTTATTCCACAGCAAAAGAGAGGCAAAATTGAGTAGTTGAATAGTTGAATGGAATGGGGGACCTCTGCCCTTCGTATGTCCCAAGTGACATAAGAAGAGCTAGAGGGACATAGGGCCAAACCTGTCAAGTATTGCCTCCAAATAGCAGCAGGTCTGGATCCCCTGAACATGACCATTCCCTTGCAGCTGGGCTGATGAATACCATTGCTGCTTAATATGTGATTCATTAGGCCTGGACAGGGAAATGTAAAAAAACCTCATACATAAATATAGCTATATTGTGTGTACATATATAAAAATATACATAAATATTGCTAAAACATGGGATTTCTTTCTGTAAGCAGACCGATTGGGAAAGAGTCCAATTTGAGACAAGATATCAGAATATGGCTCTTCATGGGACCAGAGTCCGGTGACAGTTTGGCACTGCTGAATCACAGCTCAGGCCCAGCAATGAGATGCCAAAGCAGCAACGGCAGCCCAGACAGTGAGGCAGCCTCGGTGAACTTTAGGCCTAGAAAGTATTTCCTGAAGGCGTTAAAATCAGTCATTTTCAGTGAAAGAATTGCAGATAGTCCTATAAGGCAAAAGGGAGTTGCGTTAGTGACTGCGCTCGTTTATGCTGAAGGAGGATGGGGTCCCTATTGACTCGGACAAGAAGCTGCACTCAGATCTTGGCTGACTTAAAATTCAAGCTGCAGAGCAGAGTTTTTCTTTTCTTTTCTTTTCTTTTCTTTTCTTTTCTTTTCTTTTCTTTTCTTTTCTTTTCTTTTCTTTTCTTTTCTTTTCTTTTCTTTTCTTTTCTTTTATTTTCTTTTCTTTTTTCTTTTCTTTTCACTAGATTCTCAAAAAGGCTTGTACTGAACAGCTTCCTGTACAAACAAAGTGAGAATTTGCCATCTAACACTGGAATTTTCTTATCATCTGAAGGAAAAACTGTATTTTTTACTCTTGTCAAAAGTGGTTGTTCTGTTGGCTCAGTAGGACTGCATGACAAGGTGACTTAGGAAACTGCTGCCACAGATTGCTAGTGGAAGATATTTGGGGTTTGGAAGATTTGGAGGTAGAGCTCTGAGGACATTGCAACTGTCCTATAGGATAATAACTATATTGAAAGGAAGATTGACATACTGGTGTCATTGTTGTGTCTTTCATTAAACTGCAACAGGAAAGACAATACTGCAATATTGATTTGATCAGCATGATTAAATTGAAGTTTAGTATTATCTTCCCAGCAAATAAGAAATTCTTGTTTTAGTTATCCAAACGGCAGAAGCCCAGACATTTCATCAATAAGACTGAACATTGTAGAGTTATTCCAAAATACAAAGCAAATGTGTATTTTTCTCATTTTCTTTCTTTTCATACCTAGCTTATAATACTACTATACGCGAAGGTGTCTTATTTGTCTTTCCAGAGATCAACTATTGAAAAATCTACATTCTTCGTGTGGAGAACCACATACCTCAATATGAAAAAGGGTATACAACAATTTAATATTTTTACTACTTAAAATGTGGATTTCTCATACCAGATCTGGACAACAGGCTATGATTTCTGCTAAGAATACTACGCAAGTCTATACAGTTTCAGAATACTACAGTTTTTCAAAAGCTGAAATTAAATGTGTTGTCTGTGACAAACACTAGATTGCAACTCTCAAAGACTAGTTGTTAAAAATTTGCTGTATTATCATAAAGAGTGTTCATATAAGATAGCTCTAAAGAATCATGCTGTTGTTTGTCATAATTTCTATTTTCAGTAATCAATACATACATTATGTATAAGATTGAAGGTACGAAGATTTTGATGAATTCACATCGGCTTGAAGTGCAGTTCACTTAAACCCACAAATATTGTAAAAATATTCTAGATATACTAAAAATTGCTCAAGCCTTTTTTCATTGTTTCTTAGTAAGGCACAGACAGCTTTTTATTAAATTATTTTCCAAATGTTATTTTGTAAAGAAATTTAATAAAATTTACTACTCTGCAATCCATTGAGTACTTCCTAATTTAATTTTCATATTCTGCATTTCCTGGGATTTACAATTAAAATTGTGATGAGCCAGACATTCAAACTCTTACATGTGTGAGATTTTATTTATTTTTTTAGCTGAACAATATCAGAAGGATTTTGGTTTTATAAAATATTTTTTAAACAAAAAAGTGCAAGCAAATGAGGTGTTTTGTACACAGATTGTAAAGTTTTTACGAAGTTTAACAAATGCTTTCTTCTTTTTTTCTTCTTTACCCACTCAACTCTTTGGCAAAGTTGACTGTTTATGCCAATGCCAGATACAGTTAATAGAAAATAATAGTTCTGACATTTTATACTCTCCAACATTGATCAAATAAAATTTAAAAAATCCTATTCTCAAGAACAGACACTGTCATTAAAATTCTTGCAGATTTATTTACATAAAACTCAGCATGTGTGTAACCAAGAATAAGCCATTGCGTTTGAGAGTTAGTTCATTTTACTAATAATTTATTATACAGAGATCTTGGAGTTCACTACAGATAAATGTATTTCTTTGTTTTGTAGCAGTCGTGTTTATTTTTATTTTGTTTTTGAAAAGCCTTTTGAGCTTTGCAGCATATTGCAAAATTTACACTCATTATTTTATCCATTCTCTAAAACAATAGGTTATTGTTGTGCCTCTAGCCCAGAAAAAGAAGCGCTCCAAACAAACCTTAAGGATGTTGGGTCACCTGCACATTCTTATGATCATGCTAGATGCAATCTTTCTCCTATACTGAGATTGGTAAGGCTTTTTAACTAGTCCCTGGGCTGAGTCCTTGTGCTGTAAACACAGCAAGTGCAAAAATACTTGAATTTACTCAGTGGTTCTGCCAAAATCTATCATACAGGCCTCCCAGTGGTAGCTTTCAATTTATGTTCAAGCCTCCACCATTTTCATATATAGAGGCCTCTTCTCAAAATTTTGCAGTACTTCAAACTGAGATTATATTGTGTGAAAAGTAGCTGCTCTTTAGGCTTTTATCAGAGCCAATAAGATTCCTAATATATAGGAAGACACATCTGAGGATTGAGAGCCTTCTAGAACATCCACCACATGGCAAAAAAGACATAGAGGTTTTGTCAGTGTCACTAGGAAAAGCATCACAAACCGTTGCCTCCAAAGACTGTAAAAGCACACAGGGTGGTGCAGTGCCAGGGAAGACATAAGTTTAGAGGGCTTCATAGTTTGACTCCCATTATGAAACAGCTTTTGTTACAAAAAACGGGTGTATTAATTTTCAGAGCCATCAGTCTGTCTAGTCTCCTCACTCAGCATTGAAGGTCAGTACTGTATCAGCGGCTTTCTATCAGCAGCACGTTCCTTCCCCCTGTATTTAGTAGGGAAGGAGCAAAAGACGAGTCCCACCCATCTGAGGACTGGGATGAGGGATGTCTTGGTGCAAGGGGATACTGCTGGTCCTCTCTGATGCAAGACCCTGCTTGTGGCAGCCTGGATTTGGCTGTCTAATGGGAAAAGGTGTCAGAATCAATAATATACTTGTGCAGATAATGTGGCCTCCACTGTACTGTTTCTAGACTTTCCAGCCCCTTTTCAACATCTGTTAAAACAGGCAAGCTTGCTGAATTAAAAAAACAAAAAACATCTCCGGTAATAAAGGTATATACTAGTTACAGTTTCAGCTACAATTCTTAGCAAAGTTATTGACAGCAGACTGTGGCTGTTTTTGACTATTTTTCTGGTTAAGAATTATCCTTGAAGGGATCTTAAACTTTGCCTAGAACTTACAGAGTCGAGTTTGATTACAAAATCTTTGCAAGCAGTTTGCAAGGAAGACAAGAATCTACAGCATACTTGTGCTAGATTTCATTACTGAGTAGCCTTTTGATTTCCAAGAAAGTTCTCACCTCCGGAATTTTCCAACAGATGTGATTATAACACCTACGAAGGAGATGACATTATATGACGGAGACATAAATGAGCCAGGGGAGCGAAATGATCACTAGCAAGTGACTATTCATATTATAAACAGACCTTCACGTTACAAGCAGAAGAAACTTTTTGTTCATCTCTAATCACCGTCTCTGCCACAATAGCCTAAAAGGAGGCTAGAGGACAGCTGCTTCTAATAGTCTCCGAGTTGTATGCCAGCTTTCTTACAACTCTTCTAAGAAAAAAATCTAAATAACAACAGCACTGTCTATTAGAGATGTGATGGTGTTCAGTATCTCTCTCTCAGCTTTCCATAAGCCTGTTCATACAGATTCTCAAGGACTTATACTGGCATGCAATTAAAATGAAATATTAATTGGTATTAAAAAAAAAAAAAGATTGTGCCTGCAGAATATAACTCAGTTCTAATATATTTCACAATACATTTATTCAGTGAAGGAAAGTATTCCTTTAGCCAGCAAAGTAAATTTTCTGATCTCCAAATGGACATTTTATCCTCTTCCAGCCTGATCTTGTGATGGCATCATGAATTTCACAGACAGCTTGGTTAATCAGCAGACTACTCCAGAAGACAGCTTTGTTGGCGAAAAGTAAAGTTCCTATTTCTCTTTTAATATCCGTGTTCAAAGCTCCTAAAACATTCCTTCAGATCTCACATTCCTACACCATCCTTGTATTTACAGTGTGCAAGAAACTAAGCTAGGTTTAATTAGTTCAGAAAATACCAGTTAGTTCAGACTACAACTTATAAGGACTATGTCAGTTTTTTATTAAAAACTGTTATATATGCTATTCCTTTTTCCATCTCAAAGTTCCTTTGCCTTTGCTCTCATATTCCTCAAGTTTGCTGAGATGTCTGTGTTACAGCAGATTAAGAGAAATTTAAGTTATACTCCAAGTGCCAGTGATCTGCAAAATAAAAAATGTTTTGAAATGTGTTTCCATTGAATTGCTGACTTTAACCTTTCTTCTTTTTTTCTTTTTTTGTTTCTGTGATTTACTGGTGAATGCTGCCATTTGTTCTGGTCTTCTGCTGTTACTTTGATATAAGCATTGACATTAAGCAATTCTTAGAGAAACTTTTCAACTTAGAAGGAGGAAAAAAATGTTCCTATCTGAGAACATCTTAATAAAATGGTTACACATACTCACATAAAATGAAAGTTTATGTTTTTTTCACGCATTGAAAAGTTCAGTACTTCTGTAATTGTCACAGAGGGCAAGAAAGAAACCTTGTTAATTGTCTACAGATCAAAAGTAATCTCAAACTTTTGGAAGCCTTCAATGGCATCTGTGTCACACAACACAATAATGTTGTGTGACGTGGCTTAGGTTACACAGGTAGACTTGTCTCCAAACGTAAGAAAAAAATGGGAAACAAATAGAAGTTTGGGAGTGACTTTTTAGCTAAATTAGGAACATATTCGCAGCTAAAATATAGACTTCCATGAATAAAATCATACTAGCACTTCAAAGGCTTATGATTCATCTTTTATTACTTTTTATTTCTTTATTTTCCTCATTGTGGATAAAAACTAAGGAAATATCCAAGTTTTTCCCTGAGAAAAATTATAATAATTTTCAAAACTTCATATCTATCTTTATCTGATTACATATTAAACAATATTCTTGTTCTCTTGTCAACATTACTGGGTTTATTTCTACCAATATGTTATAACTATGTACTAAAAAGTATAAACTGTACATTGAAGTCTATGCATTACGTAGATACCAGCAATATTTATTTCACAGGGATGGGGTTTTTGTTTAGTTTTTATTTTTCTTTTCTGTGAGACTGGAATAAAGAATGAACAATTTAGTTTACAATCTAATTTTGAGGGAAATGAGAAGTGATGAAATGTCATGAAAAGAGAGAATCCTGAAATAAAGCAGAACTATTTCACAACACACATAACTCCTTTGTAGCTCGTAAACAACATTGACATCCCTTGCCTATTATTCACTTATTTGCAAATAACTGACATTATGCCTGTGCTTAAAGTCAAGCATGTCACTATTGCAGTAGCGTAGGCACCTGTTGCTCCTTTGCCCATAATTCCTACACTGTAGAGCCTTGTAAAAGAGACCTGATACATTTTGCTGGGCAGAAACAGCAAGGGCACCCAGTTCACACTGAAAGTAAGGGTACGACTGTCAAAAGAGAAAGAGCTAGAGCCCGCTCACTTCCCCTGCCTTGTGATCTTTTCCTGCAGCACAGCCAGTGCCTTTCCAGACAGTGGGGTAGAAAGGGCAGACAGGGTTCAAGTGTGCTCAAGAGATCATGCAAATATTGCCAGTACTGGGAAAACTTTGCTGAAGCTGACACTTCTCCAGGCAGATTGCTCAGCCCTGTCCAGAGTGAGCTGAAGAACATGCAACAAAACTCTGTAACAAGATCTCTCTGCATCTCATCAAGTATGACAGAAATCTGTAATACTTTTAATTGCAGTCACATCATTATAAAAAATGGCATCAGGCATCAAAATCCAAGTCTTCATGAACCCAGTTTTCAATGTCTATATCACACCATTGCAACTGCAGATAAAGTATGTAACAAAAATGGAAAATGTTTATTTCTACTTTGAGGTTGTAGGTACATACTGAGTAAGTTCGTTCTGGTTACACAGATTTCCTTGGTGTCAAACTTAGCCTCGGAAATCATAAGCCTCAGTAACGGGGAAGGGAAGGAAACACGTGTTTTTGAAGCAGGGCTTGTTAGAAAACTTGCCTTTGAAACTCTCCTAAATATATTTGTATTAATTTCTTTCATTTTCATCTTCTTTGGTATTTAAAAATGCACATGTGGTTTATTCCACAGACAATTATTCCAAAGTTTTGTTCTTTTCAAATCAGTAAGAATACTTTTATTTACTTCATTAAAGTAATAATTTTACCCTTAAAAAGGTAATCATTCTACATTTCCCCAACTCAGTTTGGGGAAAGAATTTCTAAGGTTGTTTCTTTTTTCCCGATAATTAATTTAGCAATGGTTTCATAATAAGTGTACTTTAATAACTGTGAGAAAATATACAAATGCATCAGTCTTCAATATAGAATTAATTTCCTGTCTGCTAGAAGTTGTGGCACTGTCATATGAGATATACAAAACTTGTAGTCTCTGTGTCTTGATGTGACATAATTTGCTGGTCTGTTCTAATTTTTAAAACATAAAATATAGAGAGCTATGTATCAGATAAGTTGTAAGTACTTGTGTCTTTTGGCAATTTTTATTTATTTTTTTAATTTATTGAGTAAATGCATAAAAAAATTTCTGTTAAAAAATTTTAAAAAAATTATTTATTTCTGCAAACCAGAAAATCTGGCCATTTTTTTGTGTGTCATGACTTTGTAATTGCCTTTTAAGAAGTATATGTAACACAAGAATTATCTTTGTGATACCTCTTTTGTGGAATATAATTTTATAAGGTATTTTGTCATAAAGCAAATTCCTGTAAATAAGACTTTTGCTTAAAAATAGTGATAACAGCCCCTTTTGTCTCTATCAAATTGAATATTATTATTTTTTACTCTGTCAGGCAGTCACTACATGAAAATAAACCATTCAATGCTATGGTTTTAGTTTATTTTATGTCTCTTTTTCATGGCACTATAGTTTTTTCATTCCCCACCAAAGAACAATCAGTCGATCAAAATTTATTAGCTAGTCTTGACCTATCTGGATCAAGTTAGAAACTGTGGTCTCCTATGCAAGCCATTTAGTGAAATTTTCTATGTAGTTGACCAGAAATACTGTTATGTTTGAGAATTTGCATCTACTTCAGTCTTCCTCTAAATTTAAGGGATTAACAATAAATTTTGGACTTCCTGTCTTGCTATTAAAGGAGAATGAGGGTCTTTAATTTATTAAAGAAGATGGACTTGCTTTATTATTAGAGCAGTAGTATTTTATATAAAAGCCAAGGAAGGATGTTCATTTATAAGGACAATTTTTTTTCTTTTTAAATTGGTGGTAACAGATAATGGACAGTTAAAGTGTGGTGTTAGTCACCACTTAACATCATGAGTTATGGCTGAAATAGGTGAACACCTCGGAGTGCGCTGTTAAATGATCATTGGAGTAGATGATGGAAGAAACTTTGATCATATTCTGCAGATACCAAGACGTATCTAAAATTTACATGTAAGTTAAAATAATAAGGAAATCCTACAAGTGTGTGATTAACAAATGACTTGGTTTGACTCCATGTTTTAGTAATGAAAAAGCAGGAAAAACTGAAAAATATTTGACCTATTCATCAGGAACTGAATAATCCTTGTATTTTCATTGACTGCTATTGACGAATTTAGTGTGACTGACTTAAAATCTGTTCTGTTTTCACACTAAGCTTAGTTTTGTCCTTAGAAATACCTAAGAGGATATAAATTGCTCTTTGTAAGGACACTAAAAAAGATAAATTCTATTAATGGTATGTAATAGGTAGGTTTAGCTCCTTGTAATTAGACATCTGTAGCTGAAAAACTGTTAAACATTGTCACTGATTGAAACAGTCTGTCTATGAGTTTGATAATGGCTGTATCTGGCTCTCCCATCTATCAGATGGTACCAGCATGCTTACCAGAAGATGCAGAATTTAGCTTTCTAGATAGTTTGTTCAACAGTTCAAAGAAGCCCTTAAAATGTGATGAAGTGTATCAAGAACACCATGATTAGCTGTGTTCCTCCAGCCTTTTTAATTAATCAGCTAACATTAAGAGTGGAGAATGAGATCGTACAAGGCAGTATGTCTTGCACTTATTTGCAGCTTTCATTGTCCAAATCAACGGTGTGAAAGTCATTATGCTTTGGCAAATTTGTTACTAGAATTTCCTGGCCAGCCTTTGCATTAAAGCCCAGAGAAATCAATGGAAAAGTCCTTAAAGCCCATGTTTTCTGAAAGCACCACTGAAATTTCCCGTGGAGCATAGCTCACTTCACTTCTCTAATAGGCATAGCTGTCATGTCTTACTGACTCGATAGAAATATTTCTGAAATAAAATAGTATTTACTTACATGGCCCTAATTTTTAGAAATAAATTATCTAATCTGGTCTTTATCTCATGTATGATTCAGTAAATACCTGGTTAGGTGACTCCGCCTGATTATTAGCGTGAAACCACATATCTTGTAAAAACTGCCTTTTGTACTCTCGCATTACTACTTCTCCTTTCTTAAAAAAAGTGTGAAAAAAGCTATCATGCAAGTGAAGTCCTGGAAAGTATTTCTGGAAGTAATTACGACTTTGGATGTTCATAATGAACTTTAAATCAGATGATAGATACCTCAAGACTGAGTTTTGTTCTCAAAAAAAATAAATATACTAAAAATTATCTATTTAAATTGAGAAATAATAAAAAGTATAGAAGAACAATTCTTTTCATTCTAAAATAGACCCCAAAATGACCAGGGGCATAGTGATTATTTCTCAAAAACATTTGCTAGCAATCGAATACCTTGCAGTTTTTCCTGCTATGAGTCTATACAGTTCTCCAGTTGGAGATCTGTGTTCCCAAGGCTTGCATCTTTCTTTTATTATTAAGAAAGTACAGTTCAATTAAAGTTTATCGATATTTGGAATAAAGGAGCCGGGGAGAATCTCCCATTGAATAGGCTTGCAACTATAATTTCTTTCTGTTCTTTGCATCCCTTTCTCACCCAGAAGTACATGTAGAGTGCCTTCTTGCAACATATCAGCTGCCAGATCTGACAGGATTATTGTCATTAGATCTTTCGAAAGTTCATCTGCGTGCAAATGAGACAGATCTTTATAAGAAGCCTGATTTTTGTTAACATTATCCAAAAGAAAAATCTCTTTCTCTTTAGGTAGATAAATGCACATATTGTAAATGTGTGATAGTGTGCAATGCAATACTCAGTATAAAAGGAAGAACTAAGGACTGTAACTGTTTGTAGGCATGTGGTAGCGAACGTACAATTTCTCCTGCAATGCAAGCAAAATGAAGCTATTCACATCGTGCAGTAGGTGCATATTCCGATGTGCATTCACATTTTACATGTGTTGCCTAATATGATACCTTCGCTGTCGTGTAGTAATGGAGGAGTATTGGCCTCTCAGGAAGGAGCAGCAAGGAGGGTTGAGCAATGCCTCCATCCCCTGCTCCCATCAGATGATCTCACAGAGGAGCTCAGCTTGCAGCAGGGCTCGAGTCAATGCATTGTACCAGCATAGCAAGGTCCAGCCTGGCAGTCTGCAATCTGGTCATTCCTGTAGTTTATTCAACGCCCAGGAACAGCACCAGCACAATCTGAACATCCGGAAAAATATCACAATGTATAAATATGAATTCTCAACAAAAATGTGAACTGAGTTCCAAAAGGTTTGACTGTTTGTTTGGTTTATGTTAGTAGTTTTTGTCTCTAATTATATTTCCTATATTTTCTCTTCAGGCATCACAGGAAATTTGACAAGATATTTGTTTACTCAAGACTTCTGTTCTCTGCCTACATCAGCTAGGCCAAGCAAAGTCACAAGTTTAAAAATTTTATGGTTCATATCCTAATCATATGAGCCTTTTGAACTTTATTCTTGAAGATTAGCTAAAGAAAACCTAGGGAGAGGAAGAAAGATCATCAAAAGTAAGCAGGATGCCTAAAAAAAAAGTGTTTCTTATTTCTGAAACCAGCAGGACTGATCATTTTCACACGAGACCTCAGTTACAAGTACAGAGATACGTTTTAAAGCCACGATTCAATGTTAGTGGGTGAAACACACCATACTCTGCTCACTCTTGACCCAGCTGCAGTTGTGAATAAAGTTACTGACAGAGGACCCACAGCCTATTTTTCCAGTTTATTTGTTGGTGAATATTCTAAAACACGTGTAAAGCTGTTGATTCTTTGAGGTTTTCTTCAGTCTATTATAAATATTTTTGCTAACAGTATGTCTCTCACTGTAACCTACAAAAGTTCTTGCATCAGACACATATGGTGGCAGCAGGGTCCAAGGTAGCTATGCACTAACAATATAACAACCCTTCCTAGTTAATTCTAAAAGTGTTGCATTGCAACTGAATCCTGACTAGTTCTTGCACTATGAAAGACTCGGAAAGGATCAGATTTGCAGTCTGAATACAATGTATTATTTTATATACTCCTGTGCCTGTCCTTATATATATCCCGTCTTAAGTAAATTGCATCAGTAACCTCCTAACTGATATCAAAATTGCTAACTCATTACAAAACTACTATAGTTTGTAAGTATTAATAGATTAATAGACACAAGTTTGTGAAGAAAGTAATATATAGATAATATGGCAATCCAACTCCAGAATCCACTGGCACTAAATGGTTTTATACCAGTGGTGAATCTTTCTCGGGACAAGACAATAGATAGAGCGAAAGAATATATACTGCTCTGCTCTCCCCCAGTTGCCAATCAATTTTAAAAAATCGTTAGTGAATGTTCATAAACCAAAAGAAAAATAAATTTGGAAAAGAAAGAAACAAAGTTTTTGCTTTATTTTGTTTTATTTTATGTGTGTGGTGGAATTGTTGAAACTTTTAGAATGTCCTGAAATAACCATGCAAGAATGTGTCAGCGTTCTTCTGGCAATGGCTTAGAAATGTTAAACTATTGTCGTCTTGACATTTGCCTCTGATAAACATGCTATACACATTAAATCAAAATTGGGATAAAACTGTGCCATGTGACAGGATAGCCTTTGCCAACTGGGCTGACCTGTAGTGAAAAAGCCAATCGTCTTCCTCTTTTTTTTTTAACTGAAAAAAATATAGCAGCAATAATATGGGTAAAAGGCTCAATAAAATCTGTCAGAATTGATTTCTAGTGACACATAATGTCTGGCAATCTAAAGCTTTATTTTGCCAACTGTTTAATCTGTACTACAAGTAAAAGTGTTCCATATGCATAACTTCCCATTTCAGTGATGATCCTGTTTAAAGATTTGTTCCAGCAGCATTTATTTAATGGCCTTTATAAAGAATTTTCTCATTCTTCTGTGGGTTATATTTAAACTAGGGAATAATAAAAATAAAGTGCACAATGGGAGAAAAAATATCTCCATTCCCCATTACTTTTTTTCAAAAATATAATTACTTCTTAGGCAGCATTAATGAGGAAGCCTGGGAATATACACTTTCCAATGTTAGAAACAACAATAAACCGGTAGTCATTATTTACAACCTTACAATGTCAAATTGTACTTTGTCTTCACATTATACCTGTGAAGAAATCTCACACACACTGCAATATCCACAGCTATGGCTCCCTTATTCTGTTGATTTAAATACCTTTTGCTTCTCCCTCCTCAACAGGAAGTGTGAGCTCATTGCTATAGCTCAAACACGTGTCTTGATAGAACACTGTTCAAACCAGATACACACCATACTTTATATCATGTTTTGAATTATTTATCTGTCATGGGAAATAACAGGAGAAGAAGGAGTTAGCTGGGTGCTTGAAATGAATGTGGCAAAAGCATTAACGTGCAGGTCCAGCTGCACAAAATCAGATGACGAGTCCTGGTACAAAGGGTCAGAGTCAGCAATGGCGGTAGAGCTCTTGGTAATACCAAGAGAGCAAAGAGGCTCATAAATCTGGAGAAAGGCTATCACATCCTATAAACTAGGTATAGGTGAAACAGAGTACTAATTTCCAGTGGGCCAGGGAGGATGGCTGCCTGAAACATGTTTAAAACTGACATGTGGACCAAACCCCACCATTCACAAACTTCTATATATAGTACTGAGGAAAAGGTTAATCAAGAGTGCTGTACAGCTTAAGGAAGTGTATAGGGTGACTGACTGATTTGATTCATATGTCCCAGTGACAAAATCCTTTCCTGGAGATCCATAATGTCTGGATTCTTAATTATCTGGTCTTTTTTTTGTATGTGTGTATTTAAAAAAATGGCCAATAAAATGTCAGCCAAGAAACACACTGTTCATTCCTTTCAGGTTTATTTTAAACCTATTGCACTTAGGCTCCAGCAAAATCAATTTTTCATGAATATCCACCCTAGTAGATTACACCTCAAGCCAGTTCAGATCTCCAGAGAATTTAAAAAAAAAAGGAGAGATTTATCAAGTAACAAGTAACACCTCAGGAAAAAGAAACAGGGTTTTTAATTGCTTTGTGTGCTCCATAATTGAAGGCAGGCACCTTCTTGAGGCACTCACTGCCAGGAGGAGTGTGACTCCACTTGGCCCTGCCTAATTAATCCTGTGATACAAACCTTCTGGCTTCAATTTTCACATTTTTGTCTCTTTTTAGAGGTGATAATAAAACTAAAAATTTATGTTGGTTACTGTATGACTATAACGGTGCCAGCAGAACACAAATAAAACCATATGGATACAAGAGACCTTGTACTACCATCCCTGGCTTCTCTGTTTTGCGAGATGTACGGGGACACACTTTGTGCTAACAAGAAAAGGTAGAGAAAGGAAGTGCAGGTCAACTGATTCTTGTGATAGTTTGCTCTGCTCAGATGACTCACTGAAGCATATGTCTTATTTGTTTATTGACAAGATCTCAAAATAGAAGTATACACTCTGGAAGCTCAACTGAGCTGGCTACAAATCACAAAACTGCACAACAGCTCTTAATGAAAGACAAATTGTGCAGCTTACCCTTTAAAAAGCAGTCAAGGCTATTTGCGCAGATGCCTTAAATCTTAATAGCTTACACGCTGTGACCTGTGCACACTCCCTACTAGTGTCTATTGAAAGAAACAGACCATCTTTATTTTCCATGGAATGTAGTGATCCCATTATTATTATTATTATTATTATTATTATTATTATTACTACTACTACTACTAC
>Ga0181612_122852_pt1 | contig 14096 bp, 6 predicted proteins | sample HoacroProtozoa21_FD_119630 | JGI IMG/M metagenome (GOLD analysis project Ga0181612, IMG submission 119630) | Hoatzin crop microbial communities from Cojedes, Venezuel. Combined Assembly of Gp0051906, Gp0051904, Gp0051908
GTAATTTAAATATATTTACACTGAAATGTTTTTGCTTTACCTATGATTGTACCAGGTAAGAAGAAGAAGAAGAAGAAGAAGAAGAGGAGACACAGGAAGAAATTGCCACCTCTGCAGGGGTAGATACAGTCTCCAGAGACTGGAGTTGCTTTAGCATGTTCTTGGTTTTATATAAAGCAGCAGCCCCTCCACATGAATTCAGACCTGTGCATGAGATTGTCTCCCAACATTAAAGATGGTGTAAAATACATATAAAGAGAACAACAAACAATAGAGTTATGCAAGGTCACTCATCATACTTATTCTCCATAAGCTTATTAAATTTTTACATGTCTTACAGCCTTGACTCTTTATTCATACTTTAAATTTTTGAGCTGATAAAGGACTGAATTCCAGAACTATCCAAAAGTCCTGCTTAAATTTATGATTCCTTAACACGCATACCTCTAGATATGTAGCTGCTGTTGTTCCAAAGTGAAATGCATTCAAACCACTCTGGATTTTTCAGTACGTAAGGATTTATCTGCTCCATGAATTGACCGCAAGTTAGTTTCCTCTTGTAGCAAATCTATGTGGAGTAGGGTTTTTTTTGACCTCTTTGATAGACATAATCAGCATAGCAACCTGAAGGGCTGCTTTGACGCACCAGGATAGTTTTCAATGCATAGAATTAACGTAGGCGAAAGCAGGAGAAAAAGATTACTAGAATGAACTTGAACCTGCAGTGCCTTCTTGAGGGTTATCAGTGTGGTAGGTTTGTTTGCTTGTATTTCAATGTTGATTCCAAACCTGAGGTTCAAGAGATTGAGGTGAATAAATAATTCATAATCCTTTTCCTTATTTAGCTTGTTTCATTCTGTGCAGACTGGGTATAACTATACAGCTGGTGAAAAAGTCTCTGAATCAAGAATTTGGAAAACTTAGAGAAAGAAAAGAGAATACAATGTTTAGGATAAATCCAGGCAAAGCAGCCTCTTTCCCTGAGCTTCAAACTCTAAAATTTGTTTTTATCAGAAATCAAGGTTTCATTTACATTTCCAAATTTAGACTTTGTAAAAATAAGTACTTAAATCCTTGAAGTAGATCAAAATGTTTTAGGGTTTAAGAGCTTTTGCTCTCTCAGTTTACAATGGCAGCAGATATTTTTACATTTTAAACACTCTCTTGCAGTATCAGCAGTTCAAACATTCCAGCACTGTGTGTTTGAAAGTGAAATAATAAGCAATATTAAAGCTGATGTTATGGATGTTTTCTTCTTTGCAAAAACTGAGGGATTTCATGAAGAGGTAGGGAGATTTGAAAGAATACAAGCCTGTACATTGACTTACAATTTAAAATAAATTAGTCACATTTTCTTATCTCTCAAAATAAAAGTAACAGTATATAGTATCTTTAAGAATTTATTCCCAGTTACAGGGGATAGCTTACAGGCTGTGGTGCAGAAAAAGGAATCCAGCTCTGCTTTCTTAGGTGGTCTCTGCAGACCACCTGCTGCTCTAAACCTGTGACCAACTTTTGTTGTGGCTTCTGAAATGAATTATTCCTTCCACACTGCAGGCAAGCATCTGGTACAGAAGGACTGCGTTTTCCTCAAAAATTGGCTGTTTGCAACTTTTTGGACTTGCTTTGTTACCCCATCACAGATTTATACAAGTTAAAATCTCAGTTACATAGTATAGGGATTATTGCTGTGAAAGCTGTATGAAATATTCAAAGTAAAGAGCAACACCTTGGTGAGCCTTCCCAGGTGAGACCTTTGATTGCAAATTGAAAATATAGACTGTCTACAGAAACACTTGAAGGTAACCTTGGGTCAGTCACGCTTTTGTCTTCAACTCTGTGAAATGTGCCGTTGCCAAAGGTTCAGACATGGAATCTGGAAAGAGCCAGGAAAGGCAAGTTTAGACAGATCATCAGGGCCCAAGTGATACGAGCACAAGTTCATGAATGAAGGCCACTGTGGTAGTTCTCCTAGCAGCCTGGAGCTGCTGTGTCAAGGGGAGGCATTTGCAGAAGAAGACGCATCCCAACCTGAGACAAATATCTAAACATCAGTTGCTTAAGAAGTCTTATCTTAGGATGGAAGGAGCTGCCCTCCTAAAGTGCCTTCCTTTCTCCTTCCCACAGAGCAAAATTCTAGATTTGTCTAGATTAGATGCTTGACTGTCAGATGGCTAGTGTTGGTGGGCTGGGTAGGCTGTGTATCTGAAGCAGTTATGCTACCAACAGCCACAAATCAAACCTAGCATATGAAGAATGATAAGTAATTTACTTGTGCATTCCTCCAGTTGTGAAGGTGGGAAACGGAATATGTCATGTTCTTTGATGAAAGAACAGCCACTGCAAAAAAATAAGGCTGTTATCTTGTCTCTCTATCTCCCGCAGCTTCATCTTCAACGCTGACACTTCAGCCCATTGCTCCTAGGGATGATTTGTGCAAAATGGCCCCAACCTCAACTGCTCTGTCTCATTTCTTTGCTCGTCTGCTGGGGAACATGTGGTGAACCAGGACAGCAAAATGACCCATAGTTTATGCTGTGTCTCTTTTGGCTTCCCAGAGGAACTGGCTTTAGCATTTCACAAAATCAGTGTAGCAGCTTGCTGTATGAAGCAGAAACACCAAGATCAGTTTTAGAATATAATGACGAGATTTAAATGTTCTCAAAATACCATTAAATCCTTGTTTTCTCCTAATATGCTACAAAAAATGTAGGCTTGAACACTCTTGTTAGTTTGTGTGATGAAACTGATAACAATAACCCATTGAGGGATATGTCCATGCCAAATCCTTTTGTAGGGAGTTTTCACTTTCTTTTCCAATTACACATTTTCACTCTTCTAATAAATTAAGAAAAGCTTGGATTCCTTAATAGGTGTCTGCACAGCATGTGGTCTCGACAGAGCTAAGAATAACAATTGCTGTGTTTTTAAAATGGTATGGTTTGTGAATTGTTAGATTAACCCCCATTTTAATATAAATTTTTTTTGCATGTGCGGGTTTGATAGTTCACAACAACCTGTAAAAGTTAAATTAAGCCAAGCTATTTGGTTTTGTCCTGGCTTAATCTCACAAAGTATGAAGCCATTTTTATAACAGCATGGGGCTAATACACTGAATATCTTTCCATATAGAGACAGAAAAAGGCAAGCCAGGAAAGAAGTCTGTGAAGATCATTGTAATGGAGTAAGCTTAAAAGTAAAATTTCATGCTAAGCAATTTCCACCTTTGTTTGCAGTGGCATGCTGTAGTTGTAAATGAAACTTGTTTTCAAGTCTTTTGAGTAATTTATTGTGCTTATCACAACACACGATTGGGGTGTTCTCACGTGTACACAGAGCTGTAGATAACCATGTGCAGGAACGTATACCATTATGTCACTTCACGTATATTTTATTCTCTGCAGCAAGCAGGTGAAAATAAAAAAAAAAAACCTTTTCCCTCAAGAAGCAGTGACATTGTGGAGGAACTCCAGAACTTCAGGCACGTCTGGTCTTCTTGCTCTGGGCCAAACTCATTGCTTTTCTCTTCTCTTCCAAATTCCTTTCCTGTGTCGACACAGGATTTACTACCTTCTGGAAACAACTTTGGCTAGTGGCATTCCTCAGGCATGTTTTTGCTTCTCAGATAGTAACTTCTGACTCCCATTTCAGGAGAACCTTACAGGTGTGACTAATCCACCAGTGCTTTTTTTATGCAGTCAGGGCCAGTTTATTTGTGTCCCATGAAAGTGGCAGAATTCATTTTTTGTTTGAGTAACACATCAATGAATCTCACCGCTACCTCCATGTTTAGGTAGACTCAACTGTACACCTATAGGTAGCCAAGGCCCTATTCAAACTTCAGAATAGACAGTGTAGTTCCTGTATTATTATTTTATTATTATTTCCCCCGACATTTCATGTATGCAGCATCAGTTCAATTAGCTGTAGGTGAAACAGTAATAGAGGGATACAATAGGGGAATGTGGTTCGGAGCAGACGCTCTTTGATGTTGCTGAAGGGGGTGGAGGGAGGTCTAATGCTGTCCCAAACACAATAAGAAGCTCACTTTACCAGGAGTAGGTTTCGGTAGATTTGTCACCGAGAGTTGCACAGCCAGATAGTGTCAGCTGAGGATATGTTTGCTAGCTTCTATGATAGTGCTGTTGTACTGTGTATCTTTTAAAGCACCAGAGACCTGACACAAAGCAGATAGACCAGTACTCTGAGGTGACACAGATGATTATGTCAAGTGTTTGGCTGGACTCACTTTAGCAGAGGAATTTCCTTGCAGACCTAGTTGGAAGGAATATCTGAAGATCTGTGGTCTTTCTTTGTAGCATGGGAAATGATTTGGCCACAGGACATGTCAAATCAACCCTGCATCATTTTTGCACTCTTGTCTGGGTTCCTGGTCATTGTATCTGTTCTTTGCTTCAAGGAGTAGAGACAGAAGAATCTAACATTGTTTTGGGCTAGTTACAGGATATCTGGATGACACATTTACCAGAGAAATACAGGAGAGATTAGATGATCTAGAAATCACTTCTCTCCTGAACTTCTGTGAAGTTTGTTAGAAAACTTCTTGTTTTCCACAGCATGCTGACCATTTGTCAGTGAAGGAAGGAGTGGTGTGCTCTGCATTTTGACTAGAGCTTGCTGATTTATTAAAATTTTAATTCATGTGTTACATCAGCATTTCTTAGTAGTAGAGGCACATCATGAGATTCTGTATTTTCCCAAGTCCATGGAACATTTTTGGATTACTAACATGCTTAGCTGAAGGAAGCATGGTGGAGGCTGTTGCGCAAAATGCTAGAGGAAACTTTGATCCGGCAGACACTATGAAAATGTAATTTGTTCTGAGAAACCTGTGTCATGGTGTCACTAAGGGCCTGAGCCAGTGCCCGTTCAAGACAACATGAGCTTTTGACTGAGTGTAGAAGACCATGAGCTAAAAGCACTTGATACTTTCCTGGACCTGGTGCTTTGCTGGTCTTCTTTCTGCTTCTCCTTACTGGGGCAGTAGCTGAGAATGGATTGATGAAGAAACAACATTTGTTGTCTCAATGGCAAATTTTAATGCCAGCAGCTAGTTCTGGGGCATAGTCTGTGCTAAGAATGTGGTTAGAAAGCAACCTGGGGTGGCATTGGGGGAACATAATGATTTTTTCTTTTCCATGATACAGCTCACTGGTTTGCTCATCAGTAAATTGACTAACTGGTCATATTTGAGAGTGTTTTCACAAAAATGTTTGAGCTTTATGATTCCCTCCCATGCACTTCTTTTTCTGCAAACTGCCATCATCAGTGATTTGGAAGTGTAGAAAATAGTATTATAAGGGAACAGATGCGAACAAAAGGGGTGAAATTGAATGTATTAGTATTCAGCAGTCTGCTTTTGATTACCTCTGACTGGAAAATATTTGGAAGCCACCAGGGTCCCCTCAAGTGTTATGATCTCGCAAATTCAGCCCTCGTGTGTTGGGATTCAGGCTCTCTTATTGAAATTGAATTGATATTTTGTAAACTTCATTTGTGAATAATGTGATCTGACAGGGACAAATGCGAGGGAGAATTGTTTTCAAACCTTCTCCAAATGAAACTTATTATTGGGTAAATACGGATTTCTTTGTCTCTTTTCCTCTCTTTCTATCCTGAGTGTCTTCATGGCCTGAATATGTATCAACTTTTCCAAGGTAATTGAATTGATTCAATCATGTGTGGGCAACAGAAATGGGCAATAGAATATATTCCTGATGGGGAAAAATTGAAAAGTAGAGGGATTTCTACTCAGGTGAAAGACTGGGAGGGTCACAGTGCTATCAGAGGAGAGAGAAGTGCAGGAGCTTCTTTCTGATTATCTCAGCTTTGGCCATTCTCTCCCTCAATAATCGCCCTCTGATATAACGCCGGCTTTCCAATTTTGCTGGCCAGCACCAGGCCTCAGATGTGTTACATATTAATTTCCCTTTGCAGAAAATTTGCCAAGCTTTAGCTCAAATTCAGTTAGTCGGATTGATGAAAGTGGCAAAAGGATACGACATTTACTGATTCTCCCTTTTCACCTTTGATTAGCTCAACCTGTGAATTATTCTTGCCCTGTCAGTGTGCCATTAAACGAGCTGGGGCCAAGGTTGCAAGTTCATACTTTCTGATGTAACCGAGAGAAAATACGTTGAGCCATGATTTGTCTGACAGAGACCTAGGATCATTTCAATGCTGTGTTCCCATTATTTTAACGGGTCAGCCCTTGGTGAAATAAAGAAACAAAAATAAAAGCTGCATCTTCCTCCTCATAATCCTCAGTTCTAGCCCATATCTCTGGCACCTGCTCATTCCCAGTGGTTCTCAAGTGGAAGAACTCATTGTGTTTGCCCCAAGTAAGCTGGAATGTCCGTCCCTCCTTCTCCTGGTTGATATTTTCAAATTAAAGGCTGCTAGCCTGTAGTGTTCATACCCCATATGGATTGCAGTGAAGCATAAGGGAGAGAATTTGGTTTCCCAAGACTTCCTCTGTCACTGCACTGCTTTGACAAATCATGCCCCTGTTTTGGTTGCTGTTTGCACTTGATGACGGTCTTAATTTGTCGACTGTAAAGTCAGGGCTTTTTTTAAATGTTCCAGTGGAAACTTTGTTGTTGTTGTTACAGCTTGTTTGGAAGACTGCTGGGAAGACTGTCAGTTCTGATTGACAAGTTAGTCAACATGTGTTTAAAAGACATTTTTCATAATGATGTTGGGCACATGTAATGCCTTTTAAAAACTCCAGATATGCTTCAATCCATGCAGAACTGGTGGCTGTGGCCCTGAGCAAAAAGGAAAGATGAGTTAAAGTGGAAGGAGCCAAGTAATGAACAACATTCACCTACCTGTTTCCCTGCAAAAAGTGCGCCACAAGTAATTTGCTCTCTGGCCCACGTAGTAAGGATAGGCAGGCAATCAGCTGACAAACCATCCAGTTCTGTCTATCTCGCAATGTACTCATGCTGTCAGGTGCTCTTGGAAAGCACCTCAATCCAGTCATCATGGTTTTTGGATACTCTCAGGATCTGAAATAGTTGTGAGAACCAGTGACAGTGTCTGCTGTCATTAGCTGGCTTTTGCATTATAATTCTGGGAAAATGTTATCAAACACAGGAGAGATGAGGGTTTGGTCTCTTCTGTGCATGGCACAATAGCATGTTCACCAGAAATACTTTTAAAGAGGTTTATCATCAAACTCTTCTCACTTCCGTTTTTTTAAGAAACTAGGTTTCTGAATAAACCCAAAGGCACAATTTGGCGCATATCTAACAAGGATTTTCTTATTGTTTCTTCAGTGCACAGCCAACATTTGAAAGCTATTCACTTTGAAACATCTATCATAAACCTAAAAATGTGGATTTTAAAATATCTCCCTTTCTAGCAAAATCAGGGTTATGTTGGGAACTGCAGCCTCGTCTGCCTCAGTCTTTCCTGTATAACACATATGAGCTTATAGCCGTTGAGTAGAAACAATTGTTGAAAGCAGAGAGCAGTGAGGAGAGGAAATGGTGTGCTGAACTCTTTGTGAAGGTCTTCCAGCTGACATGCAGCAAATATTGCTTATGGCTCTTCCATCACTCAGTGAACACAATTGCGTTTCTGCAATTTTCCACAACCAGACTGGGCTTCCCTAGGTCAATAGCCCGGATGTAAAGAATTGTCAAGACAAATCACAAAAAAAACTCACAATAACCTGTGTGACTGAAAGCGTAATGTAGACATACTCCTAAGAGCCATTCCTTGTAGAAAGTCACCTTTGGAAAGTACTAAAATCACTGACCATTAATAATGAGGCCTACATTTCAAATTAGGTAATTTTAAATCCATTGAACAACTTTCCCAATCAAAAGAAAAAAATTATATATAATCATGGTAGTATTTTCTATCTTTATCTAAGTTATTAATTTGTGTACTTAAAAAAATATTGAGTCTGTGCACAGGAACACTTTATATTCTCTCAGCCTTAAAAGTGCTCTAGCTATGGCCTGCTAACTCTTATGGCCATGAAGAATGCATGTCTTGGTTATAAATGGTATCCACTTTAGCTTCATAGCTTAGAGCTGAATAAACACAGAATCACTGAATTGTACTCAATGGCTCTATTTATACTGTATTTTGTTAGCATCTGACATAAATCAAGCGTGATTTGATTGACTATACCCAAAGTAGAGCTGGAATAAAGTAATGAGGGCGTTTGTTAGCTGAGCTGCCAGTCTTTAGTAGTAATGACATTTAACGTAATAGTTAGCAGGTAGGTTAAAATGTGCTTTTTATTTGTTGTACATACATTTTATAAAAGAAAGATGTAGTAAGTCCCAGGGTGCAATTTTTCACACTGCCCCTCCAGATAGGAAGCTAATTAAAAACAAGGCAAAAAACTGAACATGAAAGAATGCATTGGCCATTGTTTAGTGTTATACAGAACTGTACAAAAAAGATCATTAAATTCCATTCATCACTTTGGCTTTAAATTGATGCAGAAGACTTGTACTTCTGTGCATAAGGTAGAGGCTAAGTAGGAAGGGTATTAAATCAGTTTGAGAGTCTTGGGAAAGAAAACATTTAACAAGAGAAATAATATAGAGCAGAATATGATAACACTGCTGTAAGGAGTGTTAGCTCGTTTGTTTTGAATGCAATTCTGAAAGGGCAAGATGGAGGTAATATAAATGTTAATACTAAAATCCAGAGGGTTTGAAATTTTCAGTGGAAGTACTTGGTCTTGCTGCAATAACCAAATGCATTTATATCATCTTCATGTTTAAAAGTCTGTTTTAAAGAAATCTGGTATTATAAATTTTAGAACTAATGACTTACAAAACTGTAAAACAGTATTTTAAAGTGTACTTTAAACTAGAACTTTCAGTTTTAGATTTTGAGTGACTACTATTTTTTTTTAATACAGTAAAATTCTCTTTTGAAAGCTTTTCCAAGTATTGGATGGAACAGCTGAACAGTCTGTGAGAAAGTGCATTTGGATACTAATTAACTGATTTGCGTAAAGCTATTTTCTGCAGATGTTGAGATGATACAGTCATTATGGTCATAAAAATTGACTTCTGTTTGTTACACACACTTCTACAGGAGTCATAAAAATTATTCTCAGCTCTGGTGTGTGCATGTAGCTATAAACTGCTATTAACGCTGCCACCTGCACTTTGTCATAAAATACTAATTGCTTATTGACCAGGTCACAGAATTCGTTCAAAAAGTATACCTAATACAAATAATGAAGTCCTGAAGCCGTCCCGCCTCATCTAACACTGCAGAGTGTGGTTCAAACCCTGCGAAGCAGTTCTCTGGCCCAGACTCGTATCCCACACCAGGGTCACGGAGGGGACTGTTTGCATGGTTTCATGCTTGAGCTTCTGTTTGCAGGATCCGGGCAGTCCTCGGGTAAACATGATTTCCCTGAGTCTTAGAACTGCCCTACAGAAGAGAGCACAGACCTTGCAAGGGATTTGAGGTCAAGCAGCTGAGCAAGCTAGATTTGTGTTCCTCCCGCTGCATTTCATCTTGTATATTAAATATTGTCTGCATCTCTGACTAAAACCTCAGCGCCAAGGTGCTGGAAAAGGCAGGAAATTTCAAGGAAATCAGAAGATATTGCGAACTGGATTGCCAGTGAATTAGTGCACAGGCTTTGAATTTCTCTGGTATTTGCATACGTAGCAAAAGCTACTTGTCCCCAAGAGAAGAAAGTGCTTCCCCAGAGATACAAGTGAAGATGAAAGGCGAGATGAAGAAGAGGAGAGAACAGAGAGAGGACAGCGAACCTTTCAAGATGCTAGCTCAGCAGCATGGTAGTCTGTGCTGCTGTCTATCTACATATACTTTATTCACTATTGTGATGGCAGTGGGGCCAGCAGATGTGTCTGCAGGCAAACTGCATCATAGCAGAGGTGCAAGTGGGTCTGCATGTTAATGAGTCCTCATGCAGCCAGGAGGGCTGGGGAGACAGATGTGGTCAGGAATTCCTGTTTAAAGGAAATATAACCACTCAATTACAGTTTTGCTGGCTTGAGAAGTGTGGTGGAAATTACCTCAGTCCCAAAGTTGATGTAAAGCCTTGCACCCAGGTTGGTCCTCACTATAGACATTTGAGTATGTGCACTTCCTTGGTTCATAGTGATGAACACCAGTCTCTGTGCAGAGTGCTGGGGCAATCAGACTGCCTCTGTGTTCGGAGGACAGGGAAAAGACCAGGGCCCTGTTCTGTCCTTGGCCCATCTTTGGTTGCTGGTGCTACAGGAGAGATCCAACAGGAGATAAGACCACACAGGAGAGCTGGCCACAACCCTGGTGATGTGTGTTTGAAGACATTTTAATGATAACATCAGCCATTTGGCACTACTTTGTCCATTTCAGTGAGTAAATAGGTGATTTTTGTGATGATTTAATGTCAGCTGTCTGAGGAAAACCTGAGCAATGTCCAAAGATGGGTCTGCCTCTATCAGAGGTGGAGATCCCCTCAGCTTCAGGGAGGCAGTGGAAAGAGAGCAGCTTTGGTCTCTTCCATTCAGTTGCTTCTAAAGCTGCTCTACATTGCGTACTATTTTTTATTATGGCTGGAGGGAAGCTGATCTGATTTCTGACTGTCTAATAAGCCATTTTTATCATACCCAGCAATGGACTGAGCAGCAATACCTGACCACTGAAAATGAGAAAAAATGCATAGAAACCTGTTGCCATGCTGTTCAATTCAATGCCTGCATACCTCTGCAGTGAGCAGCTTCTCAAAGCAATTTGAAATATTTTGATGGTAGAAGTATCTAGCACAAACATCCCTGGATTGAATCCCTTCATAAAGATATTTCTAATTCATCCTCCAATACCAATCTCATTTCTCATACACAGACACTGTAGCTGCTGCTTCACAATCTCTAAGAGGTTAAAAATAGAAGTGCTGCAGAGAAATTTACTTGCTGGTCAAGACTGAGGCATCAAGGGAGATATGTAGTGCTGGGGTTTTTTTGGGCAGCAACGTAACAGATTCTGAAGTTTATAACTTAAACTCATCCTTTGGGATCTCCACTTTTCTGCTAACTCAACAGAGTGTTTCAGAGCTGGCTACAGTGCAGACAGTGGCGTATCACCTATACGACAGTCCTAAAAAACCATGATTTCAAAAATATATTCTAAAGTTAAAATCTATTTCAACACTTTATTGACATAAGCTGATTTCTATGGGCTGAACATCTTCCTTGTTTCCCTGAAGGTAACAGAGTTGTGTCAGGATGTGGTAAGCACCAGGAAAATCTGATCCATGGAAGCAATGGAAAAGACCATGAAATACAACTCTGTGCGCTATTGTGCTTCTATCTAAACATGTAAGTCTGGCCGAGCAACCAATTGCCTTAGTGATTATGGTGAAGCAGTGGAAGTTAATGCCTCTCACACTCAGTGTTTTGAATGATGAGCTAAGTGGTCTGCACTGCACATCTTGCTATCTTGCCCAAGGTGCAGGAGGTGGGGAGGTGCAATTCCAGGTCTCTCTTTGTGGTGTCGCAGTTAGTCACACACAGCTGCAGATCCTTCCAAGATATCTCATCATCAGGGACCCTGAGAGGTTGTGTTTGCTTCCAACAAAAAAAAGGAAATTCCTTCCTGAGTTTCATTGGAAAGCGCTCACGATAATAACTCAGGGTTCAGGTAAGCTCTTGGTCTAAGAAGGCTTAGCTTACATGGTCCTTATGATTTTATTGCAGTGTTTGACTGTCCTGTTTGTTTCTCTAAGGTCTAAGTTTTCACATCAGAATTCTGATTTGGAGATGTTGGTCTTTTTTTCTGACTAATTTTCAACTGCATTTAGAAAGCCTGCTTTTTAGCCCAGGTCCCTGTGCTCCTAGAAACCACCCTCCATTAAGATGTTTCAAGTTAGATATCCATGTCTTTTAAGCTTTTTAACTTCAGGTGGGCAGCTAAAGTGTTCTTGAAATTCATTGTGCCATAAATTGAGCAAGATTATAATGCACCAGTAGCTACTGTTTAAAAAATTGTTTTGATTTAATTTAAGACAGAATTTGCAAAGCCTTATAGAGTTATGTGTGTTTGAAACACGTTTTTTACTCAGAATTGGATATCTTATTCTTTTAGGTAGTTTTGAAAATCTCAGCATAAATTTTGTTTAGAATTATTTGATATTTCCTTCAAGGAAATCTATTGATCACCCTTTTAGTGGGTAAAATGCCTCTCTCAGAGCTATGTGGTAGAATTCATCCTTGATTTTATGTTCTCCCCACCGGCATGCAAAGTAGAACTCTTTCTCTTTGCTTTATTTGCCCTGTTCTCTATTTCTCTTTTGCGGTGCATTTACCTCAGTGGCTATTACCATGGCGTTCAAGTCAATAAAATGTCCAGTGTCTTGTGTAATATAACCCTAACTTTTTCACCCACAGACTTTGATTTTGATCTGGACACTTCCAGCACAAGCCTATACTTAATAATGAAAAACTTCATCTTTTTTTCCACAAGTTTTCTATTTTCCTTTCTGATGCATTCAGGGACTGTGAATTGTTCCCTGAAGCCAAATCTATACTTTTTACTGTTATGTGAACATTCTGCTCATACTAGATATTAGACTTTTACTTCCTATTCAATAAATGTCTATGACATTCAGCTCAGCAGTGGGTATTAGTCTGTCAGAACACTTATTTATGATAAGAATATTGTAATATCAATAAGTTTATGGATCAGAAATGTGTAAATATGAAGTTCAATCTGTGGCTCTTCTGTGAGTTAAAGTCTAAGCAAACATTCCCTTCCAAAATTTAGTAAGAGCTGTTTTATCTGTTGTTTCAAAGGTGATTTGAAATGTGAGGTGATTTATGAATTTAGAAGACTCTTTGAAATTTTTCCTTATGCATTTTGTGACAATATATAAGGCATCAGGTTGTTGAGTATGAGAACACATTTCAGTTACTTCATTGGGATATAGCTCAATATTAACTTTCTGGTCTGCTGTCTTACTGAACAATGCGTGTTCCACTGACAGTTCATTTAGATGTTGTCATGGTGTTGGAATCTTTAAAGGGGTTAATGAGGTATTTATTCCATTATTGTTATTGGAAATTACAGTGTCTAGAACACTTACACAAGAAGATTAAAGATAGATGCTTTAGACCACTTTCCATAGTCTGATAGGCCATTATTTTCTGGTTCATAACACAAAATAGTACTTTTCATCAAGGAGCTCATATTCTCTAGATGATTCAGAAATTCACAGACCAAAACCAATGTGAAGTATTAAGTTCCTAATACTTTTTTAACCCCAAACAAGTTATAATGCAAATGTTTTAATCAAACAAGGCAAAATTGTCACACATTTCTCTCTGTGAAGTCTGACAATGAAAAGGGTGCCTTGAGAAATTGGAATAGACGTTCCCTAGTCTATGTTCTGCTTACAGCTAAGCAGCTATGGCAAGCTCTGTCTGCTGCTTCTGATGGTTTGAACTGTTTTGCACAGGATTTAAAGATTTCTTGCTTCCCTGATTTACAATAGAAAGACATTGAGTGTAGATTTCCTATTTTAAAGTGGTTCCTTGGGGTGATGAGCAACCATTTCACACAGGAAGCAAAGCAGATGTTGTCCATGACTTGTATGAGGTCTTTGAGATATATGGGATGCTGTCCTTGTATGCCTCATAATTAGCAGAAAGTGCTGGCTGTAGTTTTTCAAATCTGAGGGTCAGGAATCCATCTCATATCCCTCCAGCCTGGTCTGATTGTGCAGTCTTGTGGTGGAGCTACCAGAGCTCTGTAAGGGCTTTCTTGACAGTTGAGAATTAATGCAGTCAATCCTTGTGATACCTTTAATGCTCTTCTGATATATACTGTAAAATAAACCACAAAACAGACTCATAGAATCATTAAGATTGGAAAAGACCTCTAAGACCACCAAGTCGTACTGTCAACCCAACACCACCATGCCTGATAAGCCATGTCCTGAAGTGCCACATCTACACTTTTTTTTTAATGCCTCCAGGGATGGTGACTCCACCACTTCCCTGGGCAGACTATTCCAATGCCTGACCACTCTTTCAGTAAAGAAATTTTTCCTAATAGTCAGTCTAAACCTTCCCTGATGCAAC
>Ga0181612_132212_pt1 | contig 14096 bp, 8 predicted proteins | sample HoacroProtozoa21_FD_119630 | JGI IMG/M metagenome (GOLD analysis project Ga0181612, IMG submission 119630) | Hoatzin crop microbial communities from Cojedes, Venezuel. Combined Assembly of Gp0051906, Gp0051904, Gp0051908
CAGATTAGATATAAGAAAGCAATTCTTTACTACGAGGGTGGTGAGGCGCTGGAACAGGTTGCCTAGAGAAGTTGTGGATGCCCTCTCCCTGGAAGTGTTCAAGGCCAGGCTAGATGGGCCTTTGGGCAACCTGGTCTAGTGGAAGGTGTCCCTGCCAATGGCAGGAGGGTTGGAACTAGATGATCTTTAAGGTCCCTTCCAACCCAAACCATTCTATGATTCTGTGATTCTATGATTTTCATTGGTTCTATCTCCATATGCGCATAATTACCTTTAAGCTGGAACTCTACTTTTTGAGGGTTTCTATGCCACTCATACAAGAACTCTTCTAGAATTGGGAAGGTACAGCACACTCAACAGAAGTGTTTGTAGTCTGCTTATCCCTGCATCTCTGGAACAGTTTGCATGTTGATTCAAAATAAGATAGTGCCACCTGAAGAAAAATATACAATCAGTAGTGTTCTCAGTTACTGTGTTCTGAAGCCCTGCATCACATATTATGGTTAACATATGTGAATACTACACATTGCCTGTTTTCCCTGACAGGCCAGTAGCAGAATTACTACTTTTCTCATATTTTACTAGACCACTAGCTGATCCCTAACTTGGACTGATCACTTTTTTAGCTGTCATCTCTCATTACCGTGTCATGGTGCATTTATTAGGGAGCACTTCACGTCATTTACTTTTGCATCAGTCCCAGCATATGGGAAGCAGTACCATTTCAGAGATAAAAAAGGAAGCAGCTCCTCACATGCATTTAGGCTCAAATAACTGGGAGAAGAAAAGTCTAAGGAGGAGCAAACAATTAAACCTGGGACTTCTGAGTCCCTTGCCAATGGCCCTGCCACTGGACCAGCGTCCTACATTAGTTAGAGCTGTGGATTGTGTGTCTCAGAAATGAGCATTATTGCCTGCATGCAGTAACACTAAAAAGTGGTTGCTCACTGTGAAGGTTGGAATGAAAACTGATGGAATGAACTGCATCATTTATTTTAATGCCATGTTTTGTATTTTTGTTGTTGAAAGCTGTCAGTCCTTTCCAACAACACTGATACGGGAGTAACACATACTGGCCTTCTCTTCTTTGAAAGCTATGCACTGGATAGGTCTTCAGCTACTAAACAAACACAGTGTTTTCCATAACAATGTTCATTCCTTTGGAAATCTTGTGAGTGAGGCAGAATCATTCAAGTAACAGTTGGCTGCAATCTTACCAATGAGTCACTTGTGTTATTGGGAGGCAGAGGGACAGCAGTTGCAGATCAGCCTGCCATACTGCAAGGGGACATGCCGTCCCACCTTCATCTATCCTTGAGGGGTGGCTGCCAGCCCCAGAGGCTGATACATATGGTTTGGCCCTTGGTCACCGTGGTTGGCCCACTCTTTGACACCCAAGAAGTGAGCCAACCAGGGTGACCAAGGATCTCCTTTTGACTGTCAGCTGTCAAACCCTTCTTGTGCTATTCCCCGCATCCCATTCCCACCGTAAAGGAGTTGTCAACTGCTTTCTGTGCATATTGTTCCCAGATAGTCTACTATCTTAGAAAGGTGGTTACTGTCCTAGAAAGTTGGTGAGCTGCAGTGAACGTATGTATGGTATAATGCTGTTGTGCACTGACTGCATGAGGCACTTTAAAATAGTTGGAGAGACTCTGGGACAGCCAATTTAAATGAAAAATATGCTGTCAGGTTTACGTTTTCAGAATAGTGATTTTCTTTTCCATAACCATCGTAGCAGCAGAAGTTTGTCTTCACTTTCACCCTCTGGTGGGTATGTAGGCTAAAGTCTGCTTTCTACCACAATGCAACAAACCAAAGTAGTTGTAGTGAAGTCACTAATACGACGGTCACTCAGTTTCTATAGTCACTCCTGCTCTATTTCAGCGTCATGGAGGTGGGATTTAACTCTGACTGAGCTGCTCCTGCTGGCGCTTTCTAGGTTTTGGTAGCTGTTAAAAAACGCTGAAATGCTTGTGCTGGAAACACAATGGCTTTGATTTTGCAGACACAAGAGGGACTCAAAATTTCATTTTTCTGCTTGATGATCAGATTTGAGTTTTGATAGCTTCCCTTTCAAAAAATTTTATCCCACAGTAGCCTGAGTGGAATTTATTTAAAGCAGGCATGCCGAGAAGGCACAACTCTCTTCTCTCTGTGAATTTCCACAATCATGCTCTGAAATTTTGTCAAAGGCAGCAATTTTTTTAGCACTTTGACCTTTCCAGAATAGACACTTTCTTCACTGTCAAGTTACAACCTCAACAAAATAGAACCAAGAGAAGGGTGGTGAGTCCACTGGTTACATTCTTTTCTTGCCTGAGCTCTACCAACAGCCTGGTTGGTGACTCGCTGCCTGCTGAGCTGAGGCTTGCTTGGCAAGCTGCCCTTTGATAGCTGACCTGTCATCACCCTTTCTGTCCTCTCTTCAGCATTTTCACGTCTGTCCATTCCTGTACATTTTTATTACTTTATTATTGCTGGTTCAATTCTGCTGCGTGATTGTTGGTTGCAAGCATGAAGAAAAGTCACCCTGCAGATCGAGACAGCTGTGCAGTGAACTGCGAATGCAGCTCCATCTGTTTAGTTTGGAGGACAGGTATGTTATGCAGCTGTCTTCTAAAGGAGGGCTGTACAGGATGAAGGATGCATAAGCCACGTCTCCATTGTGAAATTTTCCTATAAAGCCAAGTATAACTTTCTGTATTGGAAGGGGCTTCCCTGTCTCTCCCATAGTCACCCTTCTGCTCCCAGCCCTTTCTTCCTTGGGGATGTGGTTGCCCAGCCGGGTTTCTGCTTTCCATCTCCAGCTATCCTAGGGAATGCATGGACCGAGGAGAAAGCTGAATGCTTGGTAACAAGTAGCCTCATTATCCCAGTGAAAAATATGATTAATAATTCTCATAGCTGAGTACTCACTATACAGTCAGTAAAGGTATAGAAAACATCATTCTGCAGCCATCAGCAGAATGCGAGAGACATTTATTACACGAGCAGTGTAACTTGCCCTTCTGCTAGTGAGGTGCATTGTTAGTTCATTGTTAAACTTGCACAGTTAGTTCAGTCTGGAAGACTCTGATACATGGATCAACGCCAAAAAATCGCAGCACTCCATTCTCTGGAAGGTCACAAGAGCTGCCAGCCTGTTTGCTTGCTTCAGCTGCAGCTCCTGTCCCAAAGCCTCGCCAAAGAACTGCACATTATGCCTCAGAAGTTCCCACATTCAGAACAAAATGAAGTTTTCACCAGCACTTTCCCAGCAGGGATGAGAAGTTGCATATGCCACCCTGCCTCTCCTAGCAAAACAAAGGAAGGCTTTTGTTCTTTGCCGTTCACCTATGGCTTCAGAATGGGGAAAAAAAAAGTTGCCTTTCCTTTCCTGGGAGGCTGGCCTACAGCAACACACAGATATTTGCTGTCTCCAGGAGAGGCTTTGCTAACTGAAGGAGAACGGAGCTCTACCGGAGGCATGCTTCCTTGTGAAAACGTTCCAACACTCTCCGTCTCTTTCTTATCCCTCAGTTTCCCAATTTAGAAGAAAAAAAGAGCTTTTCCTCTGTGGAAACCTCATTGATGCGTGCCTGCATAGCACACACAGCATCCTAACACACTGCCGTCTGCTCCACACAGGCGATGCTGGAACGGCCAGCGGGGTGGTCAGGGATCACGCTGAGCTGGAGCAAAGGCAAAAACCTGCTTCTTTCAGTATCTCAAATCCAGCTGTCAGCGCATTGCGGTGGTGTGAAGGGGTAAATCGTATAAAGCACGTTTCCCGGAGCACTCACAAGGAAGTTCCTTCCTGTAGCTCCTCAAACACCAGCACTGCTGAAGCCCAGCCTGACCACAGCCCTGCTCCTACAGGATGTTTGTCATTCTCATACAAAGCAATTACTCCAGCGATAACAGGCTGTTTGAAGTATAATCGCAGCCCATCATCCCTTCTTTCTGGGCAGTCTTTTCTGATGCTGCTTTTGCAAGCATTTCCCCACCACATTTCCAGGGTGAGGGTATCCTGGTGCATCTGGTTTCAACACACTGAAGCTCTTTTGCGTACAGGTCCTTGTGCAGATTGCATCCTGAAGTATTTAATGGAGTGGAATTGAGAAAAATGCCTTCAGAAATTTGGCTTTGAGTGGAGAACAGGAGACCTGCACCCAATTTTCCACTAAAATAAATGAGGAGAAACCCAAGACTCGTAAGGTGCTGCTAGCTTAAAGGAAGGGGATGATTTCTGGTGTCTTCTTGAGTGTTGTTCCACTGCATCCTGAGGGATCTCACACCATTTTCTATGTGTAAATACTCCATATAGAGTTAAAATCAAATTTAGCATGGAGAACAAGATTACTACACCTTGTGGGACTGCCAACCTCTAACTCTGCACCTAGTACTAAAGAATTCACGTAGCAATTTGATTTTCTTTCGTGTTGACATTGCTGCCATAATGCATACAAAGCAGAGAAGGCTACATGGAGGTCATATTGTTGTTACTCTAACTTCTCTGCGTGTGGAGCTGGTCTCTGGTTCCAGCTGAAGTTGCGTTTGTTCTCCAGCCCTGGGGTGTGTGGGAACAAGGGTCCGTGGGTCTTGCTGAGGACCTGCACCCAGGCTGTCTTTCATTGCAACAGCAGCTACGCACAGCCAGGATACTCTAACTCTTTAGCAGCCTTTTGTCAATGGATCCTTCACTCTTCTGTATGCGTTTGCTTAGGTACTCCCAGGTCTTGGTTCTCCGCATAACACTTCAATCACTTAGGAAGCTTATTGCCACAAACTGGGTGTATCCCACACTGTAACAAATATGCAGAGGCTCTAGCCACTAAGGGGGATTACTGCCCTCCAAAGGGGTGGATTAACAATATTTGGGATGGTCAGAACATAAACATCACCATACAGAAATTCTTGAGTGTTTTGCTTGTGGATGAATGTCAGGTCTGAGAAATGATTTACTGTACGATCACACCCATTATCATCCTGGGTGAATTTGAACAACTGACCAAGAACGAAACGGTTTCAGATTTGCTGCCAGTCTCCCCAGCCATCCGTTCCCCCTTCCAACACTCTGCTTATTTCTACTTTTCCATATTTGTAAATAACACAGAAGTCCATGGGATTCACTTTTGGCTTTTTTCGCTTTAGACTTCTAGCTTTTATGAATTTTGGGGTTTTTTTTCCTGCTTCTTTTTAAGTGGACTCTAGGCTGCCCATGTGACTCACGTGATACTTGTTCAAGCGAACCCTATGTGGTTTCTAATGAGCTGGGAGGAAGGAGGTGTTGAAACGGAGAGAGAAGTACCAGAATTTGGGACAATGAAATATTTACCTTGTGAAAAAAAAAAAAGTGCTTTTGGGAGTAGCTTGCTTTTAGTGCCCTGCTTCTTGAAAGCACAGTTATTAGGAACAACAGCAGTTTCTGAAGAAAGTAGTTCCCTTTCTTTCTCTGCCTGCTGCACTTCAGCAGGAATGTTATTCTTCTTTAAAACTGGTTTGTTCGGTTAACTATTCTTTACCTCTGAGAAATGAAAATGCCTATTCCATTAGTTAAATGCGTGGTGCTCAAAGTGTGAACAAGCCCATGTCTGACACAGTCTCCCCAGCGTTATTATTACCACCGCACCCACTGCTTGGAAGAACCTAATCCTGCTGCAAATACGTCTCCCCGCTCACGCCGCCTAACCAGTGCAGGGCATGGGAAAAGGGCTGCGCTCTTCTTCGCCCAAGTACTCGTTGTTATTAACAATCACGATTATGAAGGAAAGAGTCTAATCTTTCCCCTAGTCTCTACCAGAATTGCCTCAATGCCTGTTAGCCGTGTGCGCTGCGTTAGCTGTGTGTTGCTGCAGTGCAGTGAAGGTATCATCGCACTTCAGTCCTCCCCGCTGACCGCAGGGCACCCCGGTGCAGCTGCTTTTCTCCTCTGCTCGCTTGAATCAGGCACTTCCTTCTCTCTTACACCAAATAAGTTATTGGCAATGGCTTACATATCTTAATTAAGTGAATTAATTAATGTGGTTTATTTTCCTCTGCCATGTTTAAACTTTTAATTAATCCTAATTAAATTATTAATGTAAATGTGTGTATAAATCACTTTGAAATCTGATGAAATGATGCCAAGTTCCCAGGTTAGGTCAGATGGAAATTGTGGTAGACTGGCCAAACTCTGGGAAAGTACTTGCTGAGTTTATTCTCTCAGCCATTTTCTGCTGGTACAGCTAGTCCTTCACTGCTATCGGTAGCGTTTGACTACCAAGACTCCAAGAAATTATGTGTCTGTGAACAAATGGCATTTTTCTCTAAATAAATATTTTCTTTAGGAAGACAAAAGAGAAGAAAAAAATTGTCCTAAAACTTTCCTCTTAGTATTTGTTCTGTGTGTACAAGGCAAGAGCAAGTGAATGGTAATATTTCTCAACAAGGCACCTGCATTCTTTGAGAGCAAGTTCTCCCTGCTACAAGCAGCATGTGTAGCTCGCAGCATAGAAAGCAGCAGCTTGGTTTTATCTCACAAGAAATGTTGTGCAACCTCATTGTCCCTTGAAGAACCTCATTTCCACCAGAATCTGACACACCCACCCTATGTAAAAAAGAGATTAAACAAATATTTAATTTTGTCTGAATCATCGCTTTTCGAGCTACAGATTGTGTATCTAAGGGATGTCCACTTCAATCTGCTTGCCTAAACCGATGAGAAAAGCAGAACTGAGTAGGAAACTTCAGCGCGAGAAGGATGCGCTGTCAGTGCCGGGAAATGTGCGTCCTCTTCGCCTTGTGTGACGGAAGGGAGGCGCTGGACGGGGCAGGGAGGGAGCACGGGCCGCAGCATCAGTCAGGGAAGCCTCATGGGAAGGCAAGTTGTTGCTGCCACGGTCACGAATCGGGTCGTGCTGCGTCACGTCTCAGTGGTGTGATGGTGAGAGAGACGGAGGAAAAATAAAACCCTCTTTTGAGATAGGACTGGGAGATGGTGAAATGTCAGGTAACAGAATGATGCTAATATATATTTAGCTGCAATTGATTAGAACAAGTCATTGATGAAAACTAACTTAGGACACTGTCCCTGAATACCAGCAAATATCCAGGAGGTTTTTTTTGTCTCAGAACGAAACTGGGGGGGTTGTCAGTGATCCTTGTTTTTGTTTGAATATGTTTCACGTAATAAAGAATCAAAAATAGTTTTTAAAAATGCTTATTCCAAAATGGAAACGTGGGCAATCTTTTATCCTGAAAACTGCTGAAATGTGATTTTTACTGTTCTTCAGACAAGTTTGGGTAAGTTTTTATGAAGACAATTGCCAAAAACTGAACATGAGCATTTTTAAAATAACTTTTTTTTGGAACAATATTTTCCAAAATTTGTAATGATCTGCAGTAAGCTCTGTCTGGTAATGGCAGCAGATTGTTCTTTCTCTGTACACTTTACAATTTACACTGCTTTACACAATGTTTCAGGGTATCTGTCTACCTGTCTCTGTATATATTTTTTCTTCTAGAAAGTGTTCATATTTTCTGGAACTTTTCGGATGAATTTGGATCCTTATGGGCAGTGGAATGATGAAGAAATATGGAAAGTTGCAGAGGAGGTAAGACTGTTCAGTGTTATTTGTATCCTTCTGGTAATGTGGTTACAGCAGAGTGCCGTGCAGGTCAAATGATCGTTATATGTTACGTTTATATTGAGTCATAGAAAAAAAAAGTGCTGAGGACAGATAACGCTGCGCTATAAACCATATTTCCTTATTACTTAATAAAAAGGCACCTTTGTCAGAGATTAAAAAACCAAAAAAGATAAACTTCCATACAGCACAGTCTGGGTTCCTCAGTGATTCAGCATCCGTGAGGTTTTATGTTTGGCTCTGCTGGGTGACCCTGAGAGAAAAAAACGTGGAGGAAGCTGATACAGCAAAACGTCCTGTCATCTTTACTCATTTTAATGCTTTGACAAATTTATGAAATCTCTGCAAGGCATTCTTCTACCAAGATGTGTAAAAATGACTAGTAAATGTTTTGGAGGCCAGAAGAAAAAAAAACGAAAAATGTCCGTGGCCTGTCCTAGAAATAAGACTGGTGTTATTGCAATAGGAAAAAAATTATATTCGGCTTAGAAAAATCTTTCCTCAAAGTGTTTTCCAGTTATTGAGATTCTCAGGCCGGCGAAAAGCCAGCCGGGAAGGAGACGCTCTGACACCGCATTCAGGCTGACGTACTGCTTGTGTCACAGGCAGCTGCCTCCTCCATGGAAAATAAGAATCACAGAATATTAGGTTTTATGAACCTGAAGGTTTTCTTCTAGTTTCGTGTTGAGGCTTTAGCAGCTTGGTTTTTCCCCAGATTCTCGCAGCCGCGTCCCCACGCCGAGCTGAGCCCCGCGCCTGACGGCGGTCAGGTGCCACCTATTGGCTCTGGTCGGGCTGGGTAGCGTGCACCCGCACGCCTAACGCCCGGAGAGAAGGCAGATGAGGCTTGCGGGAGGGAGAGAGCTGCAGCCTAGAAAGCAGATTTCTCTTTCCAAGGTAGGGATGAGCTAATTAACACAGACTCGATAATGAATTGGTGCCATTTTCCTTGTTCGTAGCCAGTCTCAAGTATCAGAAAGTGCTTATGAGTGTGGGACTTGATCTGAAAGCTTTCTCCTTTCCCATCCCGGAGGTTAACTCTGTCTCTGCTCTCTCTCTCCTTTGGGTTTACCTAATTTCTTCCCTATGTTTGGAAAAGAGGAAAGTAGACACTTTCTATGAGTAACTTGCTGTCAAATAAAAAACGTAATGACATTTTGGGCTAAATGATGTGTCAGGAGCTTTTTAGCCGGTCCTAGCAGAGGCAGCAGGGTGCTCAGTGCTGTGCTTCTCCAACGCTGGGGGAAAAGCGGAGTGTGGATTAACAGCCGCTGTCTTGAAAAAAACAAACCGTGCTTCTGCTTTTGAGGATTGATTTTGCTATGTGTGTGAATCCAGCCTGGGATTTTAAAGAGCTAAACCCTATATACAAAGGTGTGAAAAAAAAATTATTTTTAAGTGTTTATCATTAAGGAGTTTGGCAAATCCGTGAGTTTTTCATTGCACAGGCGAGAGAGCAAAGCAAATAGAAAAGAAAAAGAGCTGTAATACTTTTAGCAGAAGTGATTGGATTGTTTACAAAGTTCATGCTCTTGAAATCTGGCTTGTTGTCAGTGTAACTTTGGGAGCACGGCACAGAAAGTGAGTTAAATGTCAGCTTATCCCTGACCCACGCTGGCTGCTGAGGATTTAGAGGATCCTGCTGAGATCAGCATCAGCTTTTTATGCTCCTTGCAATCAGCTGCAGAGAGCAAGGCCTTGTCTGAGCAGATGTCAGATGTTTCAGTTTTTACTGCGCCCATATTTCACCACCTGAATCTGTCAGACTCACGTCAGCTTCTGAGGCTGAGTTTTACTCTTGCAGTCAGCTGTCTGGACCCTACAGGTAAGTGGAGAGACCTTGTGCAGTTTTAAGAAGAAAGCACCTTTTCCAGCTGTTAGTTGCAAAATTTCGTTGAAGGACACGATGTGTGTTCAAAAGAGGAGTGAGGAACAAAGCAGTATATTTAATTTGCGTATAAATAAAATCATGAATTCTTCAGAAACTCGACAGATGTACCCACACACCCCAGTTTAATATGGTTTCCATGTAAAATGGAAACACAAAGGAGGAATTCCAATATTTTTTTTGCCCTGGAATGAAAATGAATTGCAGATCAGTAATATTTCAAAAATCCAAGGGGGGCTTTTCATAAACCACTCAGGTTGCATCGCATTTTTATAACGTCTTTTGGAGCAATGCGACTCACATGTGTTTCCTAGTTCTCATATTTTACAAAATTTTCTCTGCAAACGCTGCTGATTAGGCCAAGGAGCACAGCCGGTTTGGACCTCTGGAAGGTGCAAAGCTTTACTTTGCGGTGTACAAAATGCATCTCCCAAGGAGAGCAAAAAGGAGCACCGGAAGAAACAGTCACGAGACATCTCCTGGGCCGGATTCTGGTTTCTGGTCCAGGTGACGCAGCTTCGCTTGGCACAGGCACCCCGCAAAACATTTTGTCAGCAGTGCTAGAGGGCAGCCCGCGATGCCATTGCTGTGAACAAAGCGCAGAAAGACCTTTGGGGCAGCAGAAGGAGCAGATGGAAATGCTCTCAGAGCCACAGAGACGACAGCCGTGGTGACCTGGGTTATTTTCTCTGTTGCTGCAATGTAGCCTGTGAATTTTGGTTGTTTCTTTTTACCCTCCTATTAATCAGAGAGGCCTAGTTTCCTTTCAAAGATCACTTTCCTTGACATGTCCAATGACGTACATTGCTGCTGGATAAAAAGTTTCAAATATATTGCTTTCTTTAGACTGCTAGCTCAGAATGTTTTGGTCAAAATGCCAAAACTCATTGTACGTGACAAACAAATGAAGCATTAACTCTCAGCTTCCCCACATAAATCCTAGCGTGTTGTAGGTGTCAAATATTTCGGTGCTTTTCGCCTCATCCAGCTACTAGCTTGTAGTCTTTGTAGGACAGACTCTCCCTGTCATCAATTTATATTTTCTCTTCGCTGTCAGAAATGAGAGGCAAGGAAATTGAAGGCGTTGGTTGCCATACCCACAGCCGGCAGTAACAGTATCTCACCCATTTTCCCTGTCCTTTTTCTTTCTGGCAGGTTGGGCTGAAGTCTGTAATTGAGCAATTTCCAGGCCAGCTTGATTTCATTCTTCTGGATGGGGGCTGCGTCCTCAGTCACGGCCACAAACAGCTGATGTGCCTTGCCCGGTCAGTTCTCAGCAAAGCTAAAATCTTGCTGCTCGATGAACCAAGTGCTCACCTGGACCCTGTGTACGTTTTGATCATTTTTTCCATCTTCTAATATGAAAAAAGAAAATCAGTGAGGCAGCACCACTGAAAGAGACCTTCTGTGATTTGTCTGGTCCGTTACTAAACCAGATTTCAGTAATGTGTGTTAGTAATTCTGCATGGGGGATCAGGGAAGCCTAGTTACAACCTTGGCTTTATGTCTGACCCGCACTTTTGCGGCAGAAATGTGGCGCACTGAGACGCTGCCGAGCGTTGGCGTCCATGCACGTGAGCTTTACAACACGTAGCTAGGCTACTGAATGCCATCAGTGAAGCTGTGAGCTGTGCTGGCAGGTACATCGCGGTCTAAATGTTGGCGCTTGTTTGCCTTTTAGAACTTCCCAAGTGATCAGGAAGACTCTGAAGCACGCGTTTGCCAACTGCACAGTGATACTCTCCGAACACCGGCTGGAGGCGATGCTGGAGTGCCAGCGATTTTTGGTGAGCCTTTCTCGTAGTCTCACGTACTGTTTCATTACGTTTGGTGGGCGTGCGAAACACAGCAAGAAGGCTTGATGAGATTGGCTGGATTGATGGGGTCATTCAGGGTGGTTGAGCATCCTGGTCACCTGCAGCGGAGCAGCTCTTTCACATGAGCGGTCGTAGACACCTGTGTTCAGATGAGCTGGGTCGCGTCGAGGAAGAGGTGGCTTCCTTCTTTCAGCCAGAGGGACGGTGCTGTGGGTTACCCAGCTGCTGATCCGGGCGCCTTGTATTGCCGATTGGCTCAGGAGCCCCGGACAAATCCCGGTACCTCACAGAGCTTTACCACTGCTCATGCAGGAACAGCTGCCCTTGCTCTTCAGCAATGGGAGGCTCCGCGGGGCAGAGGGGTTTCCCGAGAAAACATCTGATGGCCAGAACCGCTAATTTCTTTCATCAAGCCACTTGAATATTCCTTTCTTGTTTCATCAAGGTGACAAAGCGGTGAAGTCCTGTGTTATATAAAAATGGTTAGCAAAGGAAATGAAAGGCAAGCTGTGTAATTGTCCTTTAAAATGAGGTTCCTTCCTCTGTGTTTTCTTGACTCTTTCATAAGAGAGGACCTTCATTTTATCAGCAGAGTGCGACATGGTTTTCCATGCGTATTTGCTCAGGTATGTTAGCGTCAGTGGGCAGGTCGTGCATCCCTTTGGGGGTGCTGCTCCCGTACGTGTGCTGGGCTTCAGCCCCGCCGCTGCCGGCCCGCGCTGCGCTCCGCCGTGCCACAGAGCCCCTCTGCCCACAGCACCTTCCTGCTGGCCAGGCCACCACAGAGCTGCCGACAGCTCCTTCCCGTCAGGCCCCTGCCCTCGCCCGAGGCGTGCTGGCATCGCAGGGCCGGTGGAGGAGCCCGGTTTTTCCCTGTCTGCTGCCTGACGGGGCGAACCTGTCGTCTCCTTCAAACACAGCCAGCGGCGCTTCCGTGCTTGGCGAGGAGGTGGCAAAGGCGGCCTTGGCCCCTGGCTAGCAGCCTTCTCCCTCGGCTTGCGGTGCAACTCTGTTTTCCGCAATTTAGCAGCGCTGGGGAAATGCCGTAGTACCCAGAGACGTCAGCAAACCACCTCAGAGGTAAAAACCCAGTTGCAAGGAGAAACCAGCAAGGCCAGAGGCATTTTGTAACTTGAGCAATAGGCAACTTTTCCATGCGTTCAAATTTGAACATCTGGTTTTATGGTTGCAATTAGAAATTGCAAACTGTAAACTGGGCTTTTCCTGTCGGAAGATGTCTCTTATGTCTTCACATCTCTTCCCTGCTCTGTTAGTTGCGTTAGCCGAACTCTGTCAGCACCGCCACTGCCCGTCTAACAGAGCGGTATGTTTCTTCAGGTCATCGAGGACAATAAATTGCGACAGTATGAATCCATCCAGAAGCTGCTGAACGAAAAGAGCTCCTTCAGGCAAGCCATCAGCCACGCCGACCGCCTGAAGCTCCTCCCACTACACCACCGAAACTCCAGCAAACGCAAGCCTAGGCCCCAAATCACTGCCCTGCAAGAGGAGACGGAGGAAGAGGTGCAGGAGACGAGGCTGTGAGAGGTGGCGTGGGCACCCTCTGTGTGGAGGGGGTCGTCAGCGGCACCCCACGGTGACAGGACCAGCACCTCAGAGCCTGCGCGAGCCACGCGCACGCTGACCCTCACCGGAGGGGGCTACCCACGCCTTTGGGAGTCGCTCCCCTGCCACGGCAGACTGTGTGCGGGTTAGCCCGTTCTGTGAAGTTTTGCCACTTTGAATGGTAAAACCAGACTTCCTGCGCAAAGCTGCTCCGGGTTTGGTACAAACGAGGTGGCAAGCAGAAGGGGCCTGCTTCGCCCATCATGGTTGTTTCGGAAAACTTTTAGGAATGTTCTCGCCGGGGTGAGAGGCCCAGACAGCAGGAAGCATGTGAGAAAAATAATCAAACCTGGGTGGAAAACAGAAAAATCAGAGTGTAGAAAGCTTCTTGGGATTCACTTCCTTGGAATGAACTAAGGGACGACATCAGCCAGGTGCACAGAAAACTTCCTCCTCTCCGGTTTTCGCGCAGCAGCTGTGAGTTGGACTTGGCAGAAAAGGCCAGATGCCCTTTCGCAGCAGCGCACCGCTCCGCGCGCACCGGGGAGCACGAGGGAAGCGAGGCCGTCGGCTTGCCAGCTCGCCAGCGCCTGCTGCGGCTCCACGGCTGGGGCAGAATCGCTGGAATCCCGCTGGAAACCCGGTCGGCCCGGCCCTGCCCACGCTCGCAGCGGGCTCGGTGCCGGCTGGCGTCGGGGTCTGGCGCAAGGTGGGGCTGCGGGCAGTGGAACTCGGACAGCCTGCGCAGGTCTGGTGCCTTCACGTGCTTCTTGCTGTGGCCTGAGAATGAACAAAAAGCACAGACAGAACCTCTCTGAAGTAGACGTTAATAATGAAATTCATTTTTATACTCTTCTGGTTTGCAGTTTTGTGATGAAACTGAACTTTCTCTAGGATATTTTATTTATTTTAATATTGTTGCAAACATTTACTAAGGAAATGATGTATTTTAAGAGTGATTATGTACTGTAAAGAAAAATATATTTGTACCAAAAGTTTTATATTTGGATTGTTGGGTTGGTTTTTTTGTGGTTTTGTTGGGGTTTTTTTTGCTACTAGTCTTTGATGTCACATTATGATAGAGCTGCCAAACATGAGGGCAGCCCCGGAGTTAGGCCAGGTACTGTCCAGTGCTGTCTTTGTACGCGCAATTGTTCTAGTGATACAGACTCTTTAGGTTACTTTTTTGTCTTTAAGTAAAGATAAGAATAAAAA
>Ga0181612_168748_pt1 | contig 14096 bp, 9 predicted proteins | sample HoacroProtozoa21_FD_119630 | JGI IMG/M metagenome (GOLD analysis project Ga0181612, IMG submission 119630) | Hoatzin crop microbial communities from Cojedes, Venezuel. Combined Assembly of Gp0051906, Gp0051904, Gp0051908
AAAGGCCTTGACGCTGTGTAAGCACTGCTCAGCAATAAGGAAAACATCTCTGCGTTATCAACGCTGTTTTCAGCAAAATCCAAAACATCGCCCCATACTAGCTACTATGAAGAAAACTAACTCTATCCCAGCCAGAACCAGCCCAAGCTGAAAAGCTCATTAAGTTTAGAAGAAGAGAGGCATACTGTCAGTATTCCTATTTGCCAAGAAGGTGTAGAGGAACACGTTTTTTGTCTTACTCTACACAGGTATGCTCTCTACCTAATGTTACCCTGCTCAATGAATGTAGTATTTGGTGACACGCTCATTTGCTGACATGAGATTTATCATGTGTGTTCTACTACAAATCTTCCAAAAGAAAGAATACAGCCAACTTGCTTTTCCACATCCTGTGTTTTACTGGGTTTAAACACGAAGAGGAGTATGTTCCTTTAGAAATCACGCTGCTAGTTTTACAGTTCGTATAAAAAGGAGTTCTGCACAGCCTTAGTCCAGCTGATCAGGCCTAAGCTCCTGGTTCACAGTGCTGAAGTAATAAAGAGTTACCCAGTGTACACCTGTCACTCATCATCCAGATGAATTAAAAATAAATGCTTCTACAACACAGAGAATGAGCTTTTTTTGGTTCTATATAAAGTATATCTTAAGGCTTTTGCAGTACACTATAGCTAAAAAGTACTCACTTATGAGCACTAAAGCTGTGATAAAGTATCTGTCTACGCATCAGCAACTTTAATCTTAAGAAATACTTGACAGTTCAAGGGTTTTGACTATCTGCACACATGGATGCTGACTGCTGAACACCAATAACATCTTTTGCTTGGAACAATTAAATATTCAACTTGATCTTCAGATTTTTAAAGGTTTCAGCTCTGTGGCTGAAGACCACTCCCCAGGTAAGCACATTTTTCCTGCAAGAAAAGCCAAAGACGCCCTGATTACACGGGTAGCCAGTGTGTCTCCTGCACCCAAAGGGACAGCACACCTAATGAGACAATCACTCACTGTCCTTCCCAACAGCTGTAAGAGAACCATAAAGCTGCTCCACACAAACAGTGTATTGCTAATCAAGCAGCATGTTTCACTCCCAAGTATGACATTCTTAAATGACAGCGTGAGTTGCCTCTTCTTCTCCCCTGGCACCTGCCAGCACTCTCTCAGCTGCAGGCACAGTGAAAGTCGTGAAAAACTTGTGTTCTCACAGACCTAAAATACAGCATTTATTTGACAGAGTAAGTCAACTGAGTAGCACAGCACCAAGCAACCTTTGATATGCTTCATGCTTTCAGTACTTGTTTTAAATGAGAAAATTAACTAGTGAAAGTAAGTCTCTGTTCTTTTTCAACAAACAAGTTTAATTTTTGAGGCTTTGTTGGTGAAGATTAGGTAGGGACAAAAAACAGTGCTGCTAAGAATTTATGCAGTGAGTTGAGCGCAGAGACAGAGATTGCCTCATTTGCAAACAGTTGAATGTCTGCTGTTACAGGAGACAGATTATTAAAAAAAGCACGTTTTATCAATTTTTGAGTTAAAAGATAAACAAGTAGAAGGAGACAGCCTCTGAACAACGAGCAAGTGTAAAGACCTATCCTGAAACAATCATAACTATTGTTTAAACTTGGCGGTCATCGCCAATCCTCATGTTACAACCATCATTGAATTCACGTAATAAAAACCTCTAGCAATGCAGGGAAACATCATACCTGCTAAAGAACAGGAGACAGTCATGGGATTTTTAGAATTCTAAAACATCCCTTGTGTCTTTTTACCCCTCATTTTCTGCACAAAAAGGATAGAGTATAAGTGTTGCTGAACACTCACCTACCCAATTACACAATTTCTAAAAATCACTTTTTCTCTCTTAAGCCAACACTAAAAAAATATTTATACCAGCTAAAGAATGATGACAGGTTTTACTGCTATAGCATTTTTGCCAATGCCTGGTCAACGTATTCTATGAGATACTCTGGATATACCTGCTGCTTCTCAAAGATGACAAAGATAGAAGGGTTTGAAGAGCTATTCACACAACTGTCATAGAAGTTTTGGTTGTCCTTCAAGGGAGGCCGAACATAAGAAGAACAACCAAGAGTGAACTCCCCCACCAGCACCCGTGCCAGAAACATGGTCTTGGTGTTTGAGTCGTCCCAGCAGTAGTTGTGAGAGTAAGATGCATCCCTTGCAAAATAGCTTCCTGCAGAAAAAGACACCAAGACAGAGTGGGTAAGACACCAAAACTGCAGGGAAAGAAGTGATGCAGTGTGACAGTGAATTCATAAGCAAATCCATTAACCAGTTCAAGAACTGCCTTTCCAAAGCCTTCACTTGTCCTGTATGTCTTTCTTAGTGAAAATGACCATTATGTATTACTTGCACTTTCATTTTTCACGGCACACATACTAAAAAGCCACAGAAGTAATCACAGAATCACTTCAGGTGGAAGGGACCCATAAGGATCATTGAGTCCAACTCCCTGCTCCTTGCAGGACTACCTAAAACTAAACCATATGACTAAAAGCATCGTCCAGACGCTCCGTAATGTTTCAAATGTTATCGTATTTCTCAAAAAGATTTCCTCCTGACCCCAGACGTCCACCTTCCCCAGTCTCACCCAACTTCCTCCCCTCAGAGAGGCTACTAATTTTCATTAGAACATTTCCGAGGGTTATGAAGTATTCAATTGGATGGGTGGGGAGTCAGTCAGTCGGCCTGTCTCTCAGCTATTCCACTTGGTATGGGGATCCTTTCCTGTACACAGGACAATGTAAAGGAATGTAATTTGCTAACAAGGATAGCATTTACATTCCTGGAAAAAAAAAACAACAAACAAACCACAGATAATGCCGCGCTGCCCTCCTGTAGGACCTTGGAGAAACTGGAACAGAAGTAAGCCTGGACTCCCAGAGAAACCATTCCTAGAACTGGCCTCTCCTAAGCTTGTCTTTTCTTGCAAGGATAGAGTGGAGCATGGAGGCCAAGGCCTTTCAGTATGCCTTAGCTCCAAATAATCACTGCCAGTCAGTTATGCTGTCCATACCATCACAGAGATAAACCGTGGATTGGCCGAGTGCTCTCTAACTTTACACCTCTGCAGTAACTACTGAGAATTTTTTAGCAAGTCTAGCGTTAATGAAAGAGCTGAAAACCAACCTTTGCCATAGACCGTCCCATGAAGGCCACAGATCCTCCAGTCAAAGTTTTGCTGACAGATGGCATCAATGTATTTTTTACTGGTCCCATGAAATAAAAATCGTTCATCCGCAGCCCTTCCACCATGGCTCTTCTGCATTTGCTCCTTCTGCCTGCAATAAGCAGCAGTATCTTTGGAGTCCCACTGTGGCTGTACCCAGACGTTTTACACAGAGAGTACATTCTGAAAATCCTTACATTAAGGCCTGAACTTTGGGCATACAGGGTATCTTGCTGTCTAGCTGCATGCAAACATGCTTGCATTATACACAAATGCCTCCAGGTATTTCATAATAAAAATGTTTTGTTTCATTCACTGCCTATCGGGAGAGGGGGAGTAATCTTAGATTTATTTTTTTACTAAACACAGAAGTTTATGTTAAGGCTTTCCCTCAGTGAGTTTTGCATTTAATTTCAAATGCTGTTTCAGTTTTGCCCAGCTACAAACCAGTGTTTGTGCCAGATGCGACCGATTACCAGCTTCAGGCTTTCAGTGGAAGGCAGCTGTCCTGGACACAGAAGTCAGAACCACTTACTCAGGAGCAAGGACTCTTCTGAGTCAGCTCATCTGACTTTTCTAAGCTCTGTCTTGACCAAGTTTTGGTTTTGGCGGTACTCCTATTTACATGTTGATCCTGACTAGGTATTTCAGTGGGGGAGTCGAAGCAGATTTTTAAATGCATTTCAGAAACGTGTGTCTATCTTGAGCATAAAGCTAACTGCAGAAACAACAAACTTCATGCACACGTAGCAGAGCAGTATTTTATACATACCACTGATACAGTTCCCAGAGAGATGGGTTCTGAACTCTACAAATCCTTTTAATAACTGTTTTGGGCATTGTGCGTTGAAAGTCCGTCTTGACTTTCTTGTATTCTTCAGAAGAACTGTCAAGCTCAATCAGCTGTAAGGAAAAGATTAAAAAGCTACTCTCATCTCCTACTAAATCATAACAGAGCCACCCTACCTAGTGCACTACTCAGATCTTTTCTGTGAAGCAGAGGTACAAGCAGCAAAAATACTCTTGGAAAAAAGGCAGATGAGAGATCCCTGCTCTGTAAAAGTGAGCTCTTACCAAGGCAACATTAACACCTGCGGTTTAAGACACCCAGGTTGCTCTCTCACAGGACATTGAAGGAGCTGCATGCTTATGTGCAGCCCCCAGCCCCTTTTAATATTTGGGCCGAGATACATTTGCATGCATACATCAAACAGTACCTAAATACATAGAAGAAATGAACACATAAATTAAAAAAGAACAGAGTTTATGTTGCAGCAAATCAAAGGGTACCTCTACACCCATGCTTTTTAAAACTTCATCGTTTATACTCCCTCCAGCCAGTGAACACAAACTGCACTGCCTGTTCAGTTTTCAAATAAATTGAAAAGGCTTTATTCGATTAATCATTTTAGGGAAGAGCAGAGACACGCTGTCAAAAATCAGTTCCTTCCATGACAGTCCTGTAAGCAAGCAAAGTTTTCTACTAGCATGTTTTCCCTAGGAACATCAAGAATGTCAGCGCTAGCCTTCCCTATTTTTTGTTGATAATTTCTTGAGTATTTGCATTTTACGAGTCAGTAATTTTCAAGCTCCTTCTAAGATCTTTACTGTAGCTATAGTTATTAGAGTTGGCAGAGGCGGTGATGGAAGCAGGCAGGAAGTCAGCAAAGGTAAACCATGCAGATATTACCTGTTTTACAAAGGTAAATAAGTTCACTACACTGGAGTTATGGTACATTTTAACGGATGATCCCAGTTTGAACTCTGCTGATTTCATCAACTCTCCATAGACGTAAAACAGTCTACTTATACACAGCTCAGGGAATGGCTACCCTGAAGTTTAGAGGCATGATTTATCTCTGATACTTCAGCATATATTGGCCTTCAAAGCTATGCATCTTGGGCACCAGTAACAGTCTTGCTAATACAGCATAAGCTTCAGGCAAATGGCAAATGTGCCAAGGAAAGAGATAAATAGTAGTAGTGAAAGTCAATGTTGCCATGGTCATACTGCCACCACTTGTTAGTTTATAAATTTGGGTCTAGCTTCACAGCTAGGTCTGCCCAGTGCGGTATCAGACTCAAATTTACCAACATCTCTGCATTATGTTACACAAGAAACAGTCATCTACAAAGGCCCAAGAAACACTGGACTTGTGACATAACAAACCTGTGTGCAACAAAACGGATGGAGAGAAAAAACAAAGTTCCAAACCTTGAATCCCACTTCAGGCAGGGCAGATTTGTCCCAGTGAGGTGGAATGCCCTTAAAATCTTCTATATGGTTAAAGCCCCTGTACGTTACAAGACATTATAGATAATTAAAACAAACCAAATCCCTACATTTTATGTACATATAATACTAAACATCTTTGTCAAGTCTAGGGAGAATACAGGCAACTGAACTGAAAAGACTTCAAAATTGTCTTTTCAGTTCAGTACGTGAAAATATTGTTTCTAAAGCGTCATGCCAAGACTTACGGCACGAAGAAAGATGCCAAATGAGAAAAAGAAACCTAGATACACACTGAACTAAACATGAAAGTAGTTCTCTTAGTTGCAAAGAGTTGAAGTATACATAAAAGCTCTGCTACACTGGGGCAGATAAACAAAAACGTATCCAGTATCGTATCAGTACGACAGAAACAGGACAGATACAGCCCTCCCCTCTACTTCCACCCCAATTTTAATTAGTGTGTTTAGCTGCTCTTTTCTGTCATGTTTAAGCAAGCACTGTGTGCTGCAAGTGAACGTGTAATAAAAGTTGGCTGTTACACACAATTATATAAAACTCCTCCCCTTGCTGTCTCCCACCTTTTGCTCCACCTCTAACAACTAGTACTTTCCTCTTATGTTGTCTGGCTGCCCTCGAAAGAATTGTTTCTAAACTTGTACTTAGCTTTAAAAATTACTGATCTCAGATGTCAGAAAGGGCTAGTATGCATAAACGTTATTGCTTCCATATGTATCAGCTGCTCTAATAAGATAGCTCCCTCTAACCCGCAGCTTCCTACAACATTGCTACACGCTGAATTATTTTCTACACTTCCACACTTTCTGTGGCGAAGCCCAAACTTCCCTCACCCCCTAGGCTCCCACATTGCTTGAAAACTGTTGGCCAGGTTGCAATACTGGCCTGGGTAGACATTGTTGCAGGAAAGGTATGTTCTTCCCCCTCTCAGTTTCTTTTATAATTGCCTTAACAGCTACTCCTTCACCTTATTTACACACTTGGAAGACACTGCCTTCACAACCCACTAAGTCCATCACCTCAGAATGAGCAGCTGCAGTTTACCTTTTTCTTGTCTCTTCTACCACTGTCTGAGAGACAAATTTAGGTCTTCTGCAAATCTCTCTCTCTGTTGTGTAGCGAAGGTTTTTCTGAATCATGGCTGCGGAGGGGAAAAGAAAACAAAAAAAGCAGAATCCTGAACAATGAGAAGGATGTTTCAGAAAGCCTTCACGCTGCAGCAAAACTTGCCACTAAGTTGTTTTGTCAAAAATGTTGACAAAAAGGCACCAAGCTTTTTTTCTTGCTACACAAAAGGAAGTCAGAGCAGGATGTGGAACCCACAGTCTATCTGTATAAATCACCGAGAACTGATTTAACTTTCAGTTTTACTTTCCAACTGTAGAAGGAATGATAGACAACAGTAACAATTTTCCCTTCGTTGTTCCATCAGCCACACGTAACTGAAAAGGATCACTGTAAACTAAGTATGTACTTTTGCTCCACGGATTGCATACCCTCCTTCTCGATTTGCAATCAAGATACTGTTTTTCTACACGTAGTCGTAGATTTCAGACGCTATAAACACAACCTAACAGTTATCGCAAGCCACGCATTTTTATCAACCACCAACAGAAACAAGTCACCACAACCTGAATTTTATAGACATTTTTTCTGAATCTTGGAGCCTTTGTAGCTACTGCCACATCATACTAATCAACTAAGAGTCAGCTGCAGCCATGAGAACGAGGCCTCATCTTCAGAGAGAGATACACAGGAAGAAAGCAAACAAACAAAAAAATCTCTTGGCACCACCAAGCTGAGAAACTAAGTTTTGGAAGACGTCTACATTGTGTCTGTTTGCCTAAGTTACTCAAAAAGGTCAAACTTTAGAAAAGCAGTCGATTTACTATGCAATTTTCCCTTCTGAGTCAGACAAGTTCCCCCAGCCTATCGAGAAGATTACAGCATTGCTTTCAATTGAATCACAACCAACAGATCACATGCCCATTCTGCTTGGGCTTTTTTTTTTCACTCAGAATGAGGTAGTAATGGAGACCTGGATCAAAGGCAACTACACCAAAATGACAGTCTAGGCAGGCTGATTCCCACCACCGCTGTTCCCCATGATTTTTGAAAAGAATGCTTGGAAAGGCAACAGCTCAGAGAGGACAGAGCCATCACAAGTGCCTTAAATTTCCTGAACTCTTGTGAAATGCATCTTCCTACTTTGACATAGCCAAGTTACTTCTTCTGCCTTTCCAGACAGACAGAGCTATGAAAAGAATATAACTACATAAATCTTGCAACGCTAAGGATTGTCTGGACCCTACACCTTGCCCAAGTATTTGTTTTTCTGCAAGTCGGTGATTAAAGCAGACCAGAACCTGCCTTGTCAAGTCTTCCAGAAGTTTCTCACCATTTGTGTTGGTGCTAGCACCAATGGCAATGTCACACTTGGACTTGCTGGCAGACATTCTGAAACCCAGCACAAGAACTTCTCAGAAGCAAGGAGGAACAGGAATAGGAATGCCACTTTGCTTACATGAACAGCTCTTATCCTGAGAACTTTGATAGAAGCTCTGTCTCTGTAAGCATTTCAGTTCAGAAGTTCACATTTCTCTTTCCTATCTCCTGTAGTAACGTAGTTTAAAACCACAAAAGAGCAGGGAGGGAACAAAAAAAAAAACCACAAAGCCAATGAAACTCACCTCCAAAATTGAGTTCATATTCATGTACTCCAGCTCTGAAGTTCAGCTTTGGAGAACCTTTGGCTATATAAGCTTTCTCCAGATCATAACTGGAAACAGTGGCAGCTGCATGATGATCATCCTGTCAGAACAAAACCAGAGAAACAAAGATTCTCCTGGTCTACTATATACAAGCAAGTTTAAAAACCAACAACTGTCATATGGTATCGTGGCTGCAGTATGTATCAGCCTTTGTGCATGATAGTGGCTTTCAGGCAAAAGCCATGTATTAAGCAGTTGAAACTGCCCCTAAAGCAAACCAAGCAGTGTTAGGAAGCCTAAACCTACATGGCAAAGTACACGCAGTGAACACTACTACTGAGGCTTCATATTCAGCACCTAGACCTTAGCAAAGACAGAGCACTACTGGAACCTCAGAGAAGGAAGTTTTACTGAGGAGCAATGAAATGAATGTATTCATGTGATCCTATTGACATGACTCACTGAAGAATTATCTGTCAATATTTGTGACTCACCAGTGAGCGCTCCACTACCTGAACCAATCAAACTCACAGGGAAAAGATCCCATTAGGCCTCTAAAGTCCACCTGTACAATATGAGTGGGAGGGAGAGAGGGACAAGAGAGGGGAAGTACTGTGTACTTTTCAGTAGTTAGGCACTTCTAACACAGAGCTGAGAGTCTCCCCGTTTCTCCACACTTACTTTTTTTCCATATTCCTGCCACAGGCCATATTCATCTTTCCAGTACCAGATCCATTCTGTTGTAAGAATGAAGTGAGGGGGTTTGGTCACAGAGGAGACTGTAGAAAGACGTCTAACCTTTGCAAGCCCACAGCACATATTCAGAAAACAGATACATGACAAGACAGAGCCACTTTCAGTAACACCATTACTAAATCTATAAAAAAAAAAAGGAGAGAAAAAAAGAGAACTGTTTTGTGAAGCTTTACACCTCAGTTCAGAAGCCCACCATGAATTTGCAAATTAAGTCAACATCACTCAAAAGCAGAACACAAACCTGCAGCTTCCACAACAACCCCAGCTCTGTCTGGTGTTTGTACGTATTTCGCAGTACAGCATTACATCTCACACTGGTTCCCTGGGCAGTAACCATTACCAACTGGTAAATTCGTGAGTTACATAAGCTGAACAGAAACAATGGAAAATGTACATTGCCCCCTTCTTGCTAACCAACGATATTCTGAACAGAACGCTGTCGTAACTTCGGCTTCAAAGAGCCTCTAACATAACACAAGAGGGCTAGGTAAATTCCCCAGCATGGGACACAGCATACTGGTATGAGCCCCTCCCAATACCCTCTTTGTGCTACATAACCAGTTCCAAACTCTTACAAGATATTTCCATATTCTTAATGGTTCTCTGTACCCAAGAGTATCTCTCTCTCCAGACACACACGGTATTCTGCCAGTTCCACAATACGGTCTGGAGGAAAAGGGGGCAAGAGGGGCAAATCTCATGCTACGTTTCCATCCTCCATCTTAACAGGTGAAAGAGAAGGTTACTTCTAATCATGGGGTCAAACTGAGCATTGGCAAGCTCTAAACAAAGACAGATTCCCACAGGGACTTGTGATAAAATCACCATTCTCTGCAGTATTCCAGCCATTTTTAGTGAGGATTAAGACTTCCTATGGTAGCAGCAGTAGGAAGTATTCATACTTTTTTTTCACAGTACTAGAGTTTATGGGTCAGTCACACAAAATAACTGTGGTGGATTGATCCTGGCCAGCAACCAAGTACCCACACAGCTGCTCGCTCACTCCCCCTCCCCTGCACAACAGAGGGTAAAAAATAGGAAGGGCAAAAGCAAGAAAGGTTATGGGTCAATATAAAGGCAGTTCAATAGGTGAAGAATGGGAGTGGTGGCACAAACAAACAAATAAAGCAAAGCAAATCAAATCACTCACCACCTCCCACAGGCAGTGTAATGCCCAGCCAGCCTCCAAACCTCAGCCACCTTGGAAACCGAAAACCCAACCCTCTTCTTCTGCCCCAGGCTTCACTGCTGTGCATGACATTATACGGTATGGGAGACCCTCTGGTCAGTGCAAGTCAGCTGTCCCGGCTGATCCCCTCCCAGCCTCTTGCCCACCCCCAGCCTACCCACTGTGGAGTGGGAAAAAGAAACACCCTTGACTCCGGGCAAGCACTGCTCAGCAACACCTGAAACATCAGTGCATTATCAGCACTGTCTTAGTCACAAATCCAGAACACAGCACTATACAGGCTGCTACAAAGAAAACTAACTCCACCCCAGCCAAATCCAGTACGGTAACCCAGAGGGCCATCTACAGACTCCCGGCAGAAGTAAGTCACAATGGATCAGATCTCCAGTAGCAGTAGATCAGCAGTGTGATGTTAGCAGAAGAATACCAAATGAAGCTATTTCTGTAACAACTGCAAAATAATCGTAGCAATTTATAGCCACTAAGGGCCTAGTGCAATATAGCAAACTCCAAACATTATTAAATTTTGTAAGGGTTTATACCTGGCATTATTTGGGTCACAATATGCTCTTTCTATTTCTTCCATATTCTTCAAGTCCTTCCAGGCATTACCATCAGAGATCTGCCATCTATATGGCAAGTGAAAATGACTTCTGATACATTTTTCTATAAAAGTTCAAAAAAAAAAAAAAAGGCAAGAGATGCATTATTTTTACAGGCTATGAGAAAAACTCCAACATTTCAGGGCTGTACACCTAGCTGGTGAAAGTATCAAATGTATAGCTCTGGAAAGGGTTCACCTATGGAATCCTTACAAGCAATAGTTCAGAATTTTTCAGTGTGAGCAACCAAAACTTAATTTTTGAGTTTAGGCAGAAGTTCAGTTTCTGTACCTACTAGAGTCTCTTTGTGTATCAAAACAGCTAGCAGGACCTCCGTGGTGAAGGATGGTTCTGTCTTCTCAGTTTTGGAGACAAAAATTTACAATGAATCGAGATCACAAGCCTCACACGAGGCTATTATTTCATACACAGAATATCAGTGTAGACTCAAATAGCTATGCCTAACCACTTAGCCACAAAGTGGTATTACTGAGTTAAAATCAAAACAAATAAACAGACCAGTGCTTAGTCTTAGGATAGGAGGTAACTCATTTAGAGATTTTGAGAAGTTTCTAAGGGGCCAGGCCTCACCAGGAACATGAGTAGTGGTAGCAGTGGCCCAGGTATCACAAGCGTTACTCAGAAATCATTTGAAGAGTCCGTATGCCGTCACTCCTCGATAGGAGTGAAGATCACATCACCAGTACACTATGCATAAACTTGAGGCTAGCTTTCACAGTCGAACGACAAGCAGCTTAACTACAGGGAAAGTCACGGAGACTGCTCCACCCAGTTCATATGAGGAGGTGTGCAGTACATCAGGGTGCTGCCACAGGTCCAGAACACCAAGCAGGAAAAGGATGACAAAAGGACAACAAGAAAGCTGGCACAGCAGCCTTTATCCTGGACAAGTTGGAACATTTTGAAAGGGAGACACCTCAGACAGATGGAACAGCAGAGTGCTAGAAGAAACAAGGAAGAACGTAGAACGCAGAGTATCTTTTGTAGTTGTTTGGAACTAGGACTCCTGCCATTCAGCAGTCCCTTAGGTGAACACAGGTGGAGTAGCCAGCCTCCAACACAGGCTGACATTGTACATTCAGAGTAAAACAAAACAGCTCCTCTGTTTGGGATACCAGGCACGTCAAACACTTTCCTATCAGCACTCAAGATTACAACGAGATTTAGCTAAAGATAAGCATAAGCTTTGAAGTTTCCCCTTTCTGTGAAAGCTGTCTTTTACTTTCTGTTTATGAGCAAAGGAAGACAGACTGGAAGTGCTACAGTGACAACCTACCTTTAAAGCCACAACTTCCGTTCAGGTGATAGACACAGATCTGTTCCAATTCATCATCATTTGTCGCCGAGGACTCTCGGCTAGAGCTCTGTTTTCTCTCTAGAGGGGGGAATTACAAGCCTTTTTAATACATTTTGTTTCAACAAGTCCTGTTAGAAGTGCACCTTTGGGCAGGGAAGATGCCTAAAACCAGCGTTTATAGCTACATAACTGCATTCAGCTCCAGAAAGACACTGAAGTCTTCGGTATCTTTGTACACTCAAAAGTACTATCCCTTTATCCATCCTTTCTAAACTTGACTCTCCTGTAACTGCTGAATTCCTCAGATGCAGTTTTTAGCTGTCACTGCAAAGTAAGAATAGAATCCAATGCCTTTGCATTTCTAGATGGACTTGAATTAAGCACACATTCCACATAGCTGTTCACATTGGCAGCTATAAAATCTGAAGTCTCCAAACTTGATACTGCCATAAATTAAAGCACACCTAAGGAAACAAGGGAAAAAGGAGCTGCAGAGAAAATAGCAACACGCACACACATGGATTTTCCATTCTGTTATCCTGTTCTTCCCTGCTAAATTAACTTACAGTTCTAAGGAACTTCAAAAGAACAAACAAAAAATTACACCTCTGAGAAGTAACTAGGATACCGTTGACTGTGAACTCTTATGCTAGACAATCACTACATGAAAGAAAAAAGGGATAAATAATTTGTAATCACACAAGCAGATGCCACACCTATTCTTAAACAGTTCTTTACCCTTGCTTATGTTTTTTACCAAGAAAAAAATTGTAAATCTCCTTTTTTTCCAGTTCCTGTTACGCTTTTCTAATCCCAAATTTAAGATTTTTATAAACATCAAGCACTTCATTTCTCAGGAACCCATAATGCCTTGAAATCCACTTCACTTGTCAAGACACGAATCTCTGTTAATGAGATAGGAGCAAGGTCCCTCCTAAAAGGCACATCGAGACACAAATTCAGCTTTCTTTTTCTTAACGACATCTGGAAATGTTACATTCACTATAATGACTCTTCTTCTGATGTTTGCAAAAGATGGTATCATTTACCTTTGCACAGTGAAGACTTGGCATCTTCTGTGTCATACATGCTCTGGTTGCCATTCTTTATATCATACATATTCCTATAAATGGAGGGTAGTTTCTCAATAATGTCTGAGCTCATTCCCTGTCTCTCCAGTTTCTCGTAACATTCTGAATTGAATAAGTCATGGGATCGCTTGCAGCTGCTGCCAAATCTGCACTGTCCCTGCAAAAAGTACTGGCAGATATGCAGTTTGGTGCAGATCTTTTTAAAGGTACAAGATCCATAAGGTCCATCACCCTTGTTATAATGCAAGCAGACCTTGGGTAGAGAGAAAAAAAAAAAAAAAAGAATTTAAATATGCTCATATAGACTGTTTGAATTCACGACTTTTTTGGTTTTTTACAGCTACGTGGTCTACATTTTCCAAACGGTTACTTGGTAGATTTTCCTTTTCCCTGCTAATGTCTAGAAAGATCTTTCAACACACAACAACTACCTTACAGACACTCTCAAGCAGATCAGATTTTATTCTAAGTCACACAAATGTAGGGTAGCAGATTTTATGGTGTCACCATCCAAACTCTTTAGTTTTCTAGTTCTGGCACAGTGAACTTTTTTGACGTGAATTTGATGGTAAGAGGTACTGGATCTGGCTGGGGTGGAGTTAACTTTCTTCATAGCAGACCACAGGGAGCTATGTTTTGGATTTCTGACCAAAACAGCATTGATGACACATCCATGTTTCAGCTACTGCTGAGCAGTGCTTGCACAGTGCCCACAGCTTTCTCTTTTTCTCCACCTGCCCTCCCCCTGCCTCCCTGGGTAGGCTGGGGGTGGGCAAGAAGCTGAGAGAGGACACAGCTGGGACAGTTGGCCCAAACTGGCCAAAGGGATTTTCCACATCATGTAACCCCACGCTCAGAAATAAAAAAAAAAAATAAAAAAATCAGGGAGTGGGGAAGGTGGGTCCTTCCTACAAGGCAGCCCTTGCTCAGAGACTTGCTAGGCATCAGTCTGCTCGTGGGAGGTGGTGATTAACTTAGAATCATAGAA
>Ga0181612_137556_pt1 | contig 14095 bp, 11 predicted proteins | sample HoacroProtozoa21_FD_119630 | JGI IMG/M metagenome (GOLD analysis project Ga0181612, IMG submission 119630) | Hoatzin crop microbial communities from Cojedes, Venezuel. Combined Assembly of Gp0051906, Gp0051904, Gp0051908
CCCTGTCCTTGTCTCAACCCTCGAGCCTTTCATCATATTTCCTCTCCCCAGTCCAGTTGAGGAGGGGAGTGATAGAGTGGTTTTGGTGGGCACCTGGCATTTATCCAGGCCAAACCAAAACAATAAATAATATCGTAAGGAGATTGTGAGTGACATTAGATTATAAAGAAACTTCGTACTGTAAAAGTGATGGTTTCCATACTTGGTGGAATAATGGGCAGCTGTTAACCTTCAACATTTTGGTGGACCAGCCTACAAATTCATCATTGAACTTTAAGATAAAAAGGGGATGGGGTCTGTAGCTGCTTTGTGGTGGCCACAGTGTCTCTTGCTGGTCCGCAGGGACAGTCAGAAAGCTGCCAAGCCAACACACCTGTGACTGCTGGACAGACCAGGCTAGGGTTATGCGAGCTGAAATGGAAGAAAAACATCAGAGAAAGGTGAAGGGTTTTTCAAGAAAAAATATCTTTGTAAAGAGCAAGTGAGCAAGCAAATGTTGTGTAAGTTGGGTTATTAACAGCCCAATAAGCATGGTTGTCTTCCCTGCTCTCAGCCCATTAGAGACAGGCTATTGAGTACTGAGGTAATGACAAAGATTTTGCTTTGCTGATGTTCAAAATAGCCTCCATAAGCTGAAATAGACTGCGTTTGTTTTGACCCTTAGGGAGTTATCTCCATGTCAGTGACCTTGTTCTAGCTAGCAGATGTTCAGGTATTATTTACAAATATTAAAATTTAAAGCTTATGTAAATGTTTGTTTTGCTGCCTTCCTTAAACATCTATTTAAAGCATTTCATCTATGACATCTCATATTTTACAGGGAGCCTGTGAATAAGCAGCTTTAGTTGATACTTAAAATAGCTGTATCTTCTTTGCTGAGGAACAGCCTAATGCTGTACTTTTATCATATTTCTTCATAACCCAATAGCCTAATGTCAGCTGGTCCTTGCTGCCCTTTCTGGGCAGTATTTTTGTCAGGATATAGGAACGATGGGATGAAGGAAGCGTGAGTAGTTCACTTAGGGTTAGTATCAAGGGCTGGAATAAAACTTGCTTCTCCCTCGACGACCAGCTGTCAGGGAGATGCAGAAGAACGAAGCTCTCTGCAGTCGTGTGGCAGCTGATGAGTATCCTGGTGGTGGCTGCCTGCAAGCTGCCCACACCTAAGAGGTCCTAAACATATATACATTTACTAAAAAGAATAAAATATGTATAAACATGCACATTCATGCAGAAACACCAGAGACTGTTTTGTAGCTTGCAGACATGGGATCTCTTCTGGACGTTTGCAAGCCTCTCTGGGTGTGCACAAAATATCTGGCAGCAAAGAAGTCTCAAACCTGCTTGTTTCCCATGTAGATATTTTTATCTCAGGGCCTAAGTCTGCCTTACTCCTTCAAAGATGCATGAGGGGACAGAGAGACTGTCTCAGAGAAAAACAATGAGCCTTTGAAATCATTGCCAAAGAGAAAAATTGAAGAGATGTTGCAAAGCTTTAGTCTCAGAGCTGGACTGGAGAACTGACTCCAGGCATTTTCATGGCAGCAAGCTCTTCCCTATCTTCCAAAGCCTGCTGGAGTGTTCAAAAATAAAAACCGTGTTTGTGTCCAGTAGCTGTTTCTGACTGGGAACTGACTCGCCCTTTGCAGCTGTCATGCTGCTCTGCAGTGGGTGGTTTTAGAAGCCAAGACATGCTGGGATGTGACAGGTTTTAATGTTTGGCACCTTCTGAAGTCATTCCTGAATGGGTCTTGTGGAAACCTCCCGGGTTCCCTGGAGGGGTTAGCCCCAGACCAGATGTCCCATTCAACCTAGGGCAGAGTTTGGTACTCAAACTGGAATTTTTGTAAGGTGAAACAAGCCATAAAGTCTTCTCTATGCCAGAACCCACCCAAAATGGAGACTTGTTGTGTCCGTCTGTTCTCCTTGCACAACCACTGAATGCAGATGCGAAGCGGGTCTTCTCTAAAGGTATCCTGTACAGCACCTTTGCTCTATGCAGCACCTAAGTTGAATGTGTGATGGCTTTCACTCATGAGTAGGTCACAAAATAGAGCAGCTGACTGAAGGGGGAAGAGAAACGAGTGAGCACTCTTGCCACTGATTCTCAGAACACCGGGTTGTGAACTTGGAAAAGGAATAAAGACATATAAAGCCACAAACACCTTGACAGACTTGTTCTTGAGTATCTTTTTAATACCCAAGTTTGAACTGGGGCACCAACATGCAGGAATTTACAGAAATAAGATGTTGCTGATGCAGTTTCGGAAAGCGGTACCTTTACTGTGAGAAGGTGCAAGGGTGCTCCATCATGTCACATGTAAATCCTGTGCAGAAATTGTGAGGCTAATGGATGCTGCTTGGTACAAGAGAGAAAGCAGAAGCACTCCCATCAGCCTCGGGCTGTGCTTCAGGTCACTTATATACTCTCTCCACATGCAAATATAAATATATCCTTCAAAAGGAAAATCTCCTATTTTCCACTTAAAGTTTTTATATCATCAAATTTGCTCATGACTGTGCGAGTGTCTCGAGCTTGCTTGGAAGCTGCCACTGTGCTGTGTCTGAGATGCAAGGGGAATAGTTTACTGGCGGGTTCATTTCTGTGTTGTAAGTGGAAGTCTGTGACTTTTACGAAGTGTTTTAGGAGTCCAGGGTTTGCTTTCTGGTAGTATCAGTCCTGCTGAATTAGGATTTGTGTTCTGCAAGATATTGCTCTGGACAGTGATGGAGATAATGGATGTGAACATTTTTACTGTTTCTGGAAGAAATGCTTCAGTTGAAGGTTACACCATTTCTCTCCAGACCTTGATCTATAAATACTTGAGCTTGTGTTTAATTTGAATAATTCCATGATTTTGGCTGGCACTTTTCAGAGACCTAAAATATGCGCTAACAGCTTTGCTGGGCTGCAGTCTTTGAGCAAAGCAGCATGGCTTCCTCTTCTCAGCCAGATCCACAGCTTTCACATGGATCTGTTTAGCTTCCCATCCAGCAGTGAACATCCAAGAGAGGAGCCTGAGCTTTGAGATTTCTCCAGTGTTGCAGTGTTTGGGTCTTATCCTGCTCGTAATTCTCCAAGCTCATCCCTCTGTATTTCCTCTGTCTCTGAAGAAAAGTGGATATTGATAAAATACTGTTTAGGTCAAGGAAAAGATAGTTGCTGAGGGCTTTTTTCATTTAATGCTGTAATCTAAGTTACTTGTTCTCTGTCTACCTGTTCAATGTGTCAGATACCATCTCAGCTGTTCTTTTCCATTCCCGTTCACACCTTCCTCATCCTCTGCTCCCTCTCAATAAAGAGGGTTTTTTCTGTTTGCTCATCCCTCATGGCATTTAACGGGGAATATAGTGAAGCATCCGTAGCCCCAGTGGTTCAACAGTTTAGTTTCCAAAGGGACAGGATTAAGAAGCTTGGAGTTCCCAATTGACTCCAAGGATTAGTGAAACCAAAGGTCGCTCAACATCTTTCTGTGACTGATCAATAGCCATTTAATTCAATGGTATGTGCTGGAGCCAAGATGCCCTTTAAGGAAAGACAGGGTTTGTTTCTGTGGTTTAAGGAGGGCATTTCTTTACAGGGCTTCTGTTTTGCTTCAGACACTACATGCATTTACAGTGGTGCTCGCATGAAGTGCCTCTGCAAAACTGCATCTTGGTAGAAGTTTTGAAGAGTCATGGGCCGACTGAATACACAGTGATGACTATCAGTTAAGCTCGTTGCCTAGAGCAGGACTTGGTGACCATTCGATTCCTACCACTCCCAGGCAGCAATATCTGGGCTGGCCTCACTGGCCCTTCACCCACTCTGCCTTGGTCAGCCCAACCTCTTGTCCAAGCCTCCTCTGAAAGGCCTTGGTGTCGCAACGTGCCCGCATTCTCATTTGTGTGCTTTCTCATCGCCTTGGCCCCAGCTGCTGAATGAGGAGCAGGGAGAAGAGAAAAGCAATGATTGCTCCTGCTGACTTTAGTAGGATTTTGCCCAAGAAAGGCAGGGTAAATATTTCCACTAAGAAGTGAGTTCTACAGTCTCATCTTCGTACTGTCTGTGTTAGTAACTTCACATCTAAGTCCAAAGTGCAGATGATTACTCACTCTCTTTGTTATACTCACTGTTTTGTCGTCTCTCAAATTTGTGATTAACTGCAGAAAAGAAAAGAAGTAAAAAGCATTTCGCTGATGTACAGGACACCTAACCCAGCCTCAGGCCTCTTCTCTCAAGGGCTTTCCAGACCCTCCAGCTTTACATTGAACACCCTTTATTTTGGGTTTAATAAAGCTTCATGGCAGCTCCAGACTGAACCTTAGACTTTGTCCTTGCAGTGAGGCAGCTGCTGGTTATCTGGGAGTCCAGCTGAGCGCTTGGTGCAGGAACATGAAAAAAGAAAAGAATATAGACATAGTATTTTATCTTCAACAGCAGATAGGGAAGGAATAGAAGAGAGACACAGATACCAGCTTGGCAGTGTTCTTCTGTTTGTAGTTTTGCTTTTTGGTGCTTGGTTTTTGGTTGTTTGTTTTTTTTTTTTAATCTGTGATTAGTGTTCAGACAAGCGTGGAAAATGCAGCAGTAAATAGACTTTGGGTGGGTGTTGATCTCCTGAATCAAGCCTAAATTAAACATTCATACACAGAGAGTGTCTCTTGCAGTCTGGAAGTTGAGGGGAGATGCCCAGCACGTGCTGGGCACACAGCTCTTCGGCACCGGGGAGACCCAGCGGGAAGTACCACGGCCGACCGCTGCCTTCCTCTCCTGGCAAAACCTGATTGTGCTGTGAAGCCATCCTGGCAGAGACCGTGTCTTCTCCGTTATCACCATGCCCACCACGGCACAGCTGTTTGGAAGTGCTGTGGGCACTGGTGCAGTGTCAACATCTGTGTGTGACAATGAATAATATTAATTACAAATGCTTTCTCTGGCAAGAACCAGCGGCAGTGCGGAGGGCAGCCTTGCGCCCGCCCTGACGTGGGCTGTGTTGGACTGTGGAGCCTTTCTGAAATTTCTTTATCCGAGCATTGAGCCTTGCTGTAGCAGAGGCTTGAGTGAAGTGTCACAAACTGGACTACACTGACGAGCTATTAGGTGTTTAAAGGCATTAAGGGAATAGGTAAGTATTTGAATCATTGCCCAGGCTCTTCTTGACCACCATGTATGACTTCAGGAGGCATCTAAGCAAAGAAAAGCTAATTGGCTACCAACGGGGCACTGCCTGTCAGCAGGCTTGTGTTGTTTCCCTGTTCATTATACTGCACATCAAAATGCTTGTTATCACCACAGATACAGTGCTTTTTGTTACCTTGTTTAAAAAAAACAAGCACATTTACTGAGCAGGAGGCATGCCATATAGAAATTCATTCTCTTGGTGCTGTTTTTAAATTTTGCTTACCCAGTGTCCTAAATAATCATAGAGAGTAGAAAGAAGTGTGGCTGCAACCAAGGTACAAACTCATAGTAGTAATTTCAGATTGGAAAGGACTGCATTAAAATACTGTAAGACAGGCAGGGTATGTAGTGGGATGCAGCATCACTTATTAGGACAGCTGAAAGAACCAGAAGTAACAAACCACCTCCTTAAAAACAGCACTCTATAAACTAATTTGCTTGTTAGACCTTATCACACTTCACAACTATTCAACTGACGAAGACAAAGGGGAGCAGAATACTGCAAAGCCATTGCCTCAATATTTCCAGTGAATGAAGCCACCATTTCCTCTGGCCAAACCAGAAGGTGACGCATCTGTGGGGTGACAGAAGGGCCATGTGCTAGTCATTGTCTGCAGGATGCTGGAGTGTGCTTTAGGAAGGACACATCTGCCTTAGACATAAGCAAAGTCTCCTCCCAGGGCAAGGAGTCAGTTAAAGGAAAGGATGCGTGGCCAGGGTGACAAGGAAAAGCTGTCTGTGATTTTGCCATGGATTTGCCTCTCTTTGATGAGTTACGATGGTCTGAGAAGGAACCCACTGGCTGATGAACGGTGGCATCTTGTGGCTAGATCAGTAGGGAGTGAGCACGTTCCCTGGCCTGACGGGCAGAGGCTGGCTCATGAGGAGCTGAGCTGGTGCCACCAAAAGCAGAGGGCTCTCTGACTTGTCATCCTTCTCCCTGCCTGTCTCCTCTGGCCCCAGTGGCTGACTCAGCCACCTGACAGGTCTTCTCCTGGGCTGATTCAAGTCGCTGATCTGGAAGAAAATAGTCCAAATGCTTCTGCTGCTTGCTGTTGGTTTTGGCTGGGTTAATTTTCTGTGAGTTGATGAGCAGTCTTACATAAAGTCCCACCGCAAGCTCAGTCTGCTCCTCTACGCAACTTCACCCTTTTCCGAAAGGCATTCCCCGTGTAATCTGGGGAGGGGGCTGAGGACTGTTCTCGCCTGCTGGATGAGCACAACCATGTGTATGAGAGGAAAAAACCTTCAGCACCTCTCAGCCCCACTGCTGGAAGTGGCTGTGACAGCATGTCTGCATTTCATCAGAGGGTGCAGGCTGGGGCTTTGTGGGTTCTTCCAGTTTTGGGGAATACCTGGAAGAAGGGGAACCGAACACAGGGTGAGAATTTCCTTGACCTCCGGAGATTCCTTAGAGTACATGAGAAAAGGGGGCAAGATGAGCTCATGTGGTGGAAGTGAAAAAATCTTACCAAAGCCTCTGGGTTCCTAAGAAACATGCCAGCTGATTAATTGGAATTTCTCCCCAAGTAAATCTTTCGGCAAACACACTTCAACTTGGACAGATGTCACCAAGACACGAATAGGAGCAAGCAAATATTTGCTGGCATTTCTTTTAAGCATGAAGTGTACAGCTGTGTGTCTGAATGTGACAAGTAGGTGTTTATAAGCATCTAGAAGTCATCTGATAGTGCTGGGTTAGCCACATTTCAGCTTCATTGCTGGGGGCAGCAGTCACTGAAGTTGGAATTGGTGGTGCTGAGGAGCCTGTTCCTGCTTCCCAGGGCTCACTTCAGGGTGCCTGCACCCAGCACAGACACCGACGGACGGCGCGGGTGGAAGAGGCTGGAGCCCTGCGTGCGTGCGGGGGACAGTGTCACCGGCAGCACGCTCTGCTGTGATTCGGTGAGGCTGGCTTATCAGAGCCCTAGCAAAATCTGTACCGGGGCCAGCCACAATAATCAGCTTGTCTCATGGGCTTTGCAATTACCCTTTCCGTACTGAAGCTGGGTTGGTGCTTCTTTCTCCTCCAGCAAAGGCAAACATCAGGTTGTCTTCAAAAGCCCTGAAGATGAGTGGGAGTCTGTGCCTGCCACTGCACGTAGAGGAGCAGGAGGGATGGCAGCTTGTGAACGTACTCTGTGTTCTCAAAACAGCGGTTCTGCTGGCTTTTTAGGCTTACAGTGTATTCAGGGCTTGGGTGTGGTCTTGAGGCAGATGCTACTGCAGCTGAATACATGTGTGCAGCAGGCCCTGCTCTGCATGGCACTGCGCAAATAAGGGTCTGGATCTTCGAAGCAGTTATGGGGCCCCTTAAATACTATCTAACTTCTAATCAGTTTCAAAATCTAGGTGCTAAAAATCTTTGCTAGCCTTCATGGAGGCATCTTTGTCCTTGGAAAATTAATTTCTGCTGGGCAAGTCCCAGACATGTCTGTAGAGCCGATGCTTCCTTCGCCACAGTCTGTCTTGCTGGCAGTGCCCCGGATGGAGATATGCTCTAGGTACATGCATCTGCATGAGCCCTGTGAGATCCACTGCCACATGCCCAGGGCTCACGGTAACAGTGGATCCACCTGGACTGCTCCTCAGCAGTTCCTGCTGACCTGCCTTGGTGGGTCGTGCTTGGTGCGCACGTCTCTGTGAGCACATACCTCCTCAGTGCGCCAGAAAAGGGAAAAAGCTGCATGAGGACACAGTATGGGTACCTTGAGTAACCTGAGGAGCTCCTGGTCACTAATCAGCAGCAGTCTACAGGGAAAATTTGATCCAGGGTTTCTAATACTAGAGGAGTATGCATTTATTATGGGATGTTTTCCTCTTATTTGCTCTTTGTAAATTCTCTGGTTCCTGATTTTAAAACTACTGTGGAAAACTATTAAGATCATCGAAGAGTCACGTTAATGAAAATGGTGATGGGCTCGAGAGTTTAATGTAGCTTGCCTTGTTGATGAGAAATGAGAAACCCACAAGGAAGAGCTCATTGCTTGCAGTTTCTTCCTCTCAGTCCTCTGTTCTTAGGGCTAAATTTGTTCATAAAGAACTAAAATTTATGAGGAGATGGCTCAGTTTTTAAAAACTTATGCAAATGTTTCATCCAAGCTCTGGATTAGCTGGGCAGAGTGTCAACATTGCAGCACATGCCAAGGGGAAGATAATTCAGTTTTTCATAAGCGGCCTTACATGGTTATTCACTGACTCTTCCCCCAGTCCTCTCGTGAAGAATCATGGACAGAAAAATATAACATAAGTTCAGAAACGTTTTGCATGCCACTTTATAGTGCTAATTAAACGCAGATGATACAAAAGAACTGTTATTTACATACCTAAATCTCATTCTTCTACAGGCCCTGCAATTCCTGTTGGGGTGGATGTGCAAGTTGAAAGCTTGGACAGTATTTCTGAGGTTGACATGGTACGTAATCCTCTTTTAAGCCTCAGTTATTCCTAGCCATAAGAAGTCCTTCCCACCTGAAGCCTATGGATTTCAAACTACTGATCAGATGAAAGTAATGACAGCATTTGGCAAATTCAAACAGGCTGATATTCAGAACTAAAGACTTGATAAGTCTTTAATGTCAGGTAAAGATTAAAAGAATGAAGGGAAAAAGGACGTTAAATGGGAGCACAATCCGTGCTACGCAGGATCAGTCACAACCAAAAATATAAACAGCAGCATATGAATGTTTGAAGGTATAAGGTGAAATTCACATAAGCTGTGCTTACTGCAAGAGTTTTCTTCCTTAGGGAGCTATTGACTCCATTTGTTTTAAATGCATGATTGTGGGAGGCACATTAGAAAATTAAGCTGGCAATGTAAATGAGAAGGAGCTGCTCCTGCTTCTTCATGAACTGGGAGTAACCTCACTGAGGTGCGTGAGTGGGAACTGCCACTGCCCAAGCAGAATTTGGCAGGGGGGGGGGGGAAATCCTTCAGTCACCAATGATGCTGGTCAGCAAACTTGCACCAAGTTCAATACTGATTTAGTATTTCTTTATTATTATTAATTAAAAAAGAGGCAGGAATACATGAAGTTGTTAACCATCCACAGGTTTCAAGGTCTTTCCAGCAAAAGGAGAGTTCACACACATTTTCATGTTTGGGTTGTTTTTTTTTTCACAGTAGAAAATGGGACAAAAACACTGGAAAGAAAAGTGGAAAGGGGAAGACAGAGGAGAAGTGAAAGCTTCTTGGTCCTTTCCTCCTGCCTTTTCCTTCCTGTTCTTGGGCACCTTCTCTGGTCTAGACAAAACTTAAAGGAAGAGCTCTAGGTTGATCGACTTTTACTGTGGTGCAATTACATATTCATTAAAACAAGGGATTTGCCTGCCTGGGTATTGAAAGACAGGGTTTGGGGGGGTTTGTGTGATGAAAGGCATAGGAGGGAGCTGTCGGCGCAGGCAATGGCTGTCGCAAGGAGACTCGGGGCTCTGATATATCGAGATAATGTCATAGCAGCAGAGAGACCTAATTAGTGCAAATAAATAACTTGCAGTGCTTTCTGTCAGGAGCAACAAAAATCTTGCCCGTTGTCACACCCCAGTCATGAGAGTAATTAAATGCCCCACTCCATTAACGAGAGTGACTCAGATTCGCCAGTCCCCTCAGCTGGATTAAGGTGAAACGACACCAGAGATCCTGTAGCACTTTACAAGGTTTGTTCATGATTACGCTAAATCAACTTATTGTGGCACGATTATGACAGGCAAACTACTGAGGCATGATTATGCACGATAATGACAAGCAAATTATGGTGGCACTATTATGACAAGCAAGTTATGGTGGCACGATTACAACAAGCAAATTATGGTGGTACGATTATGACAAGCAAACTGTGACAGTACGATTACAACAAGCAAACTACAGTAGTACGATTATGATAGACAAGCTACTGTGGTACGATTATGATAAGCCTTGCTTGTATAGCTTCAAAGGAGAAGGAAAAGAACATAAGGGGGGACAGAAAAGAAAAGTTAGAGAGGAAAAGAAGAGGAAGAAGAAACAAAAAGATATCACCAGTCCTGGGTCCAGCATTGATCTGGCCAGTGGAGGGGAGGGGGGTCCAGGTCCTGGAGGGTGCTGCATTTACAGTGATTTTTCTCAGTTTTCATTGGTAGTTAGCCCCCTCCCCTTAGCTGAGTTTCTCGCTTCCCATGCTAATTAATTAGTTGGTGATAGCCACCTTTTCTGTTACAGGCTAAGTTAGCCTCGCTTCCCATGTAAATTAGCACGCATGCTCCTTACAGGTAGGGTGGGGGCAAGTCTTTTCGGTCTTGAAATGAGTCAGTGGTCGCGATCTCCCCCTGCCACAGTTACCTCTGTTTGACCTCTTCCCGGTGCAGCACTATTGGCTTGTCAGCTGTAGAAAGGGAGTTGGGTACGGAGGCAATTAAAAGTGGTCTGCTTAGCTTTTTACCAGAGCAGCACTGGGCTGTGAGGGTCTCTCCCTCGGCCCAGACGTCACTCGGCTGGTTTAGCACCAGTCCGGCAGGCGCCAGGATGAGCAGGCGCTTTGCTCGGTGCTTATCGGCACAAGGTAAGTGCAACGCCCCTGTATCCAACACTCACGGCTTTATCCTTCACATTAGCACCGTAGACAAGGTTTGAGACATTTAACCTCATATTGTCTGGACCCTTACACCCATCAGAAGGGTTTGAGGTCAGTTCTCTCCCTTTGCTGCTGATAGCTCCGCAGTCCTGTTTTCCCAGGGCAGGACAAGTACTTTCCGTAGTGGTTTTTGCCTTCTATTTGGGGTGGATGAGTGGCCTCCCAGGTCAGTCTGGGTTGCGTTGGTTTGTTTTCCCAGCAGTCTGTCCCAGCGTGGGTGTTTGCGGAGAGGAGAGCAGGCAGTAAGCTGTCTGCACGGCCGGGGGACCCGGGCTGGCTGTGCCTGCAGCAGGGTGCCCTCCTCATCTCCCCATTGCAGGCAGGGCAGAGCTGCAGGCAGGGCTTGTTTCAAACCGCTCTGAAGGGTTGATGGCCCTAAAACCAGGCACCCTCGGCTGGGCAGTCTTTACCTGTCATTGCTTGAGCAGGCACTGGGTGCCCCAAAGAAGCACCAGACCGCAGTGTCACCAGCCGCAACCCACCTGCCAGGCAGCGCGTGTCCGTGACAGCAGCCAGGCGCCGTTTAAAGCATGTGGTTTGAAAGCTGGCGCCCGTCCGCTCAGCACGGGTGGGCTGCTGGTGCGTGCACTGGCAGGGCATGCTCTTCAGGCTGCCCGGAGCGCGGCACAAACACGAAATGTGCTGCCAAAACCGAGGCACTTGTGCGTGCTCAGTCGCCGTGCCTCCAGCGAGTACTATCATTCTCTCTGTTGTAAATTTTCTTTCTAAAGGTATTTTCCTGTTCATGAGTGCTGAAATAAACCCCTTTTCTTGGCTTGTAAGTAGTGCATGTGCTGGTCAGAAAGCAACAAGCTGTCGGTGACTGCAAACTCTGTTGTTTGACTCGCACCACGAGAAAACATCTGTAAGCCAGATGTTGTACTTCGAAGCTGTCGTCAGCTGCCACTTTGGCTTCATGTTTGCAGCACGTGATGCCCTGTGTGTTGGGCATTGGAGGCCTGTTTGGAGGGAGAAGAGAGCTGAAGGTGAGAGAGGAGAAGGCTTCTGCCCAGTGGGACAGGGGAAGGGGTGGCCTGGAAGGTGGTGTGCCCTTCCTGCATGGTCCCTGCAGGCAGTCTCTGCCCCCTCCTCTATGGCAGCTCTAAGTCATGCCGAGGGTGCCTGGCTGATGCCACATCGGTCCCTGTCCTGCTGTGCTCCCATGGTGGAGCTGGGCAGAGGCGTTTTGCAGCCACAGCCTCAGGCTGCCTGGCCCTCCTCTCCCAGGGCTCCATGTCCCTCCATCTCATGCCGTGACCAGGGGCCTGCCCAGGGCCATGAGGCTGGGCTGGGGACCCTGAATAGCCAGGCTCCTTTTTACCCCTTTTCTGACTTCTGGTGTAACTGGCACTGACTCCTAAAAAATCATCAGTTATGCCTCTTCCTTGGTTTCCTTTTTCCCAGCTCTGATCACACAGATGAGCTTAATGTTCAGCCCCTGCTGTTAAACGATGGCTTGTCATCGGCAAAGCAAAATGAGGTGGCGGTGGTGGTATTAGAAAGCCGTTGCCGAGTGGTTAGGAAGAGATCCCAGCCTGTGTTGCTGCCTGGCCGGGCTTGGCAGCTGTGGCTCCCGTAACCACTTGCTTAATTGGGAATATAAAGAAAACAAGTGTATTTGATCTCTCAGCGTGAGAGGGTAGATTCAGCTCTGAAAGCAGCAGCTGCCAGGTCGGGATCAACAAACAGATGTTTCCCTTTGTGTGACTGAAGCTCCTGCCCCCTCACTGAGCTTAAAGAGAGCTTTATTTATATACTTGTGTGATAGGAAAATCAGTTCCCTTGCTTGGCTGCTGTTTGCAACAATTTAGTTCTTTTGGGGGGTTGGACTAGATGACCCACAGAGGTCCCTTCCAACCCCGAACATTCTGTGATTCTGTGATTCTGTGATTTTCAGGATAAATTGCTTAGTGTTTAGCCTGACCATTAAACTGATTGTGAAAGTTTTTCTTCTAGAACACACTATAGATACCATAGTCTTTCAAGATAATTTTGCGAGGATTGAAGAATCCTTTCTGTGGGACGGTGCATCTCTTCAGGCATATTTATTCCTCTTTTGGGACTGGATGTTACTGGGTACTGTAATGCATTCATTGGGCGTTTACGTTTTGTTTTGGCTGAAATTATGTTGTCAGGAAAATCTACTTGCAAAGAGCATTGGGTCCAGGAAAGAAACAGGAGTTGAGAAGGGAATGAGTTTTCCTTCTGGTGTTTCCTAGGTATAAAAAGGAACTCTGACAGAGCTCTCTCTGGTTGTCTTCCCTTTTCATGAAGGATTTCACTATGACTCTGTACTTAAGGCACTACTGGAAGGATGAGCGTCTCTCATTTCCCAGCACCACTAACAAGAGCATGACCTTCGATGGCAGGCTGGTGAAGAAGATCTGGGTCCCCGATGTCTTCTTTGTGCACTCCAAAAGGTCCTTCATTCATGACACCACCACGGACAACATCATGCTGCGAGTGTTCCCTGATGGTCATGTTCTCTACAGCATGAGGTAATGGTGTAGCCTCGCTGCTCCTGAGCATCTCCTGGGGCTTTGCTGTTCATTTTGCTCCCAACATGGCTCTGGTGACTACCAGGACTGCTACTGCCAACCCTCCTACTCCCAGCGATGATGTAGAGCCCTGTTTCCAGCAGGTCCAGTACATGATGTTTTGCAGGAAGCTGTGAGAAACCATGTTGTGGGCAGTAATGGGATTATCTCCTCCCGAGAGAAGCATTCCCCTAACTCTTTGCAGTCGGAGGAGGGCTTAGTCAAGCGGGAATGTTCATCCCAGGGTCAGTGTGTGATTAAACTGGAAGCTGCTGATATACCAGATGGTGACCTCTACAATTATCCTATTTTGCTTCCTGTTTGTATAGATTTTTTTTTTTTTATTGGTGTTTGCATGTTGATGTAAAGGTTTAAGTTTTGTTGGCTGGAAGAATCCTGAGGCATGTCCATCATGACCGAAGGGCTACCCGGCCTATGGGTGTATGCAGGTCGTGACCATGGGTTTGTGGGATTCTGCAATACACAAGGACATGGAGGCTTCATCCTCTAAATGTGATTACTTTATTCAGATTACCAAAAATACCACAAAACCTACTACTATCAAGTAAACTACCACAAAATCATCACTAGCAAGTATACCTACTATTAATAAAGCAAATACGTAGATATACAAAATACTATTACAAATTACTATCAGTGATCAATAATACAGTGTCAATCAATCGTATAGCAACAGCCAATAACAGCAATAACCAAGTAGGTATATACTCTTACAGGTTACTACAAATTATTCATTGATGGAGCAACTTGTCAGCAATATAACA
>Ga0181612_107169_pt1 | contig 14092 bp, 10 predicted proteins | sample HoacroProtozoa21_FD_119630 | JGI IMG/M metagenome (GOLD analysis project Ga0181612, IMG submission 119630) | Hoatzin crop microbial communities from Cojedes, Venezuel. Combined Assembly of Gp0051906, Gp0051904, Gp0051908
CAGCTTGTGGGAGGAAAATACATCGTGTATTTTCACATCTCCCATTTCCTCCTAGACCGTCGCAAGAATTTCCTCCGAGTCCATCACTTCCTTCTGACATTTTCGAGCTCAGAAATCCATATCTGAGCCCGGTGCCCTCTCCTTGATGAGTGACGCAGGAAGAAGTGGCTTTGAAGGATACCTCTCCGCCAGATTTTTGCGCCTGGTTGCTTTGAAGTGCTGGAGGCAGGGCAGGGACAAAGCAGAGCTGGGGATGGGAGCCCACCACATCCCGCCCTGGTGTTTTTCCCTTTTTCCAGCCTCATAACAACCCTGGAGAGCTGTGTGGAGCAGCACTGTGCAGGTTCATTTACCCCCACGAGGATCTTCTCCAGCCAGGCTCTTCCTATTGATTTCCATGGGATTTTCAAGTGTACCCCCAATTCTGAGAAAATAAGATGCAGCCGGGACCGGCACTTGCACCTCTAGCCGAACCCATTCCATCTTTTTTTTTAATTATAAACCTCTCTTGGAGTTTGCAGTCGAGGAGTGGATAGAAAGATCCACATCACGCTGACACTGCAGGGCACAGCGGTCCCTGGGTCAGTGCAAAGCCATGGTTCAGAAGTGGGTAAACTGAGGCACTAAGCAAGCAGCTTGCTTAATCGCAGGCTCTCCTACCCCCCCCTGCAGCTCCAGTGCAAAGTCCCAGTTAGATTCTGAAAGCCTTTATTATTATTTTCATGTGAGGGTGCTTAAAACTTCCTGTGCTTTCAAAACGCGGGGGTGAAGCGTTTTTCCCGGTGTCTCAGCGCCTCTCGCGCCAGAGCAGCGCTTGGTTCTCTGCACTCTGTTGTGAATGAGCTGAAAAAACTTGCACTAAATCGAAGATTACAGTAAACAGGTTACGGAGATGTGAGCTGGGATATCCTGGAAAGCCCCAGCTGCCCTGAAAAGGAAAAAAAAAAAGAAAAAAAAAAGATGTTACAAGTGCATGCCAGAGTCCTTTAAATCGAGGTGAAGTTGCCCTAACTCTGGTTCCAGCCAAGGGATTTTTTTTATTTTTTCCCAGGCAGTGGATAATTTGGGCACCTTTGCCCTAAAGCAGTGACCTCCAGCTCTCACCTTGGGGCCGTGTCGCCAGGGCAGTGCCATTCACGCCGCACGGGCCCCGAGCCTGAGAGAGAGACCCAGCGGCAGTATCACAGGGGAAAAAAATAAAGTCACCTTGGGAAGAGAATGCTTCCCATTTTTTGGCTCTCAGAGGTGTCAAAGGAAGCAATCTGACGTCGAAGGGCCGGAAAAAAACAGCTTCTTGGCTGAAGTTGCTCATGTACAGCGAGGTCACATAGAAAGCTATCAGTGGCTTAAAAATAAACGCGGCATGGAGGTTGCCATTCAGCGATATCCTGTATCCGAAAGCCGCGAGGGGTGTAAGCAGGAAGAAACTGGAATGACCTTCCCTGCCCCTACCCCCACTCCCACTTTTTTTTTTTTTCTTCTTTCCTTTTTCATGCTCCTGGCAGTAAATCACTGAAATTTCGGCATTCATTAAAAATAGCCGAGGGAAGGGCCTCCGGCGGGTGATGCCCGGCCGTGCGTGCTCCCGCTCACCTCCGTGGCCGGCCGGGCACCGGCGGGTGCAAGGCTGACCCGTGCCCGCTGAGCCGAGCTCGCAGGCAGCGCCGGGGGAATTGCTGCGTGCAGCTTTTCTGCTCCCTGCCTGGACATCTGCTGCTGGACGCCGAGCTGAGCATGCACATGGCCCTGGGCAGCGCGGTAGTGCTAAGAGGAGGAGGAGGAGGATGACCAGCGCCAGGCAGTAGTCCACATCCCCATCCTGTCTGCAAAGCAAGTTCATGTGCACATGGGAAAGAAGAAAATCCTCTGTGTATTTAATCTAGTTTGCCATAGCTGCTTGTCCAGCAGATGACAAAGGCAGCACAAACCCATCAGTATTGTCCTGATGAAGCTTGTCCAGGCAGCAGTCGCTGCATTTGCTGTGGGGATGTTGAGGATGAGCACATGGGAGGCAAAGCTGTTGGCAGCGAAGCAAGCGATGCTCATGTGCTCAAACAACAGCTTAGTGCTAGCAAATGCTCTGACATTTGCAGATCCAACCCTTCACGTTGGACTTCACCTTTTCTCACCTTCCTACTCCCCTCTGGGTCCTTCAGCCTCCATCAGAGATGTGAAGGAAGCTCTGAACGGAGGACCTGGGCCAGGCAGGGCCATGAGCAGACCTCTTTGGGAAGGGAGCCTCCAGCCCATGTAGAGGCTGAAGATTTCAGGCACCTTAAACATGGAGTAAAAGAGCCCTTGGCCCAAATGCTTCTCACCTAAGAAGACACCAGGGCATCATATCTGCTCCATCACCCAGTGGGTGGAAGAAGCACCACAGCCAAACCAGCCAGCTGTAAGGCTCCGTGGGAGTGGGATGCTGGGCTCACAGCTTCTCTCCCTTGGAGTAAAATTAAAAATACCAATTTTTCATCCTGCAATCCCAGCTTTAGTGGGTCTGCCCCAACTCATCCCAGGGATGTCCATGGAGGGGATGATTATGGGAGCCTGGTTCTGCTTCTCTCCCTGCCTGGCTACGCTGAAAATTTGGCACCACCATTCTCAGCATCAGCAAAGTGCTGGAGGCATCTCCCCACCGCAGCAGCGCAGCCATGGGTTTGCTAAGCCAGGTCTGTTCACCAGCGAGCTAAAGCTCCGGCTCTCCCTTCTGCGTCCTGCTCTAGTCCCTTGCAAACGCTGTCAGTGCATTGTACAAGGAATGGTAATGATAAGAACAACCAGGGTGAAAATCTGTAGGCAGATAATCAGCGTATCAACCTGCTTACATTTTCTCCTGAGAAACTTCAGAACACAGGAAAGAATCGACACCCAAACAGAGAAAGAAAAAGGAAGAAGATTTATATCTCCGATGCTGAAAGGATCAAAACCAGCCATGATGTAAAACGCGATCAAGCCCACAATCCCCTTTTGATGTCTGCAGGAAGGAAAGAAGATGCTGAGAACTTTCTCAGCTCTGTGGACGCCAGCCCTTATTTCCACGTCCAAGGTCAAGAGGTGGTGGAAAGAAAAATAAAGCCCAACCGGGAAACAAGAAGTTGAAAGAGCTCTTTCCTTCCCTGAGGCTGCTGGGCAGGGGCAGAGCCGTGCCCGGGCGCGGTGGGACGGGCAGGCAGGTGCTGCCAGAGGCTGGGACGCGCGTGAGCACGCCGGAGCCGTGGGCCCATCCCTGCGCGGGACGGGTGTGCGACACCCGCACTGCCATGGTGCCTGCGAGGAATTCCTGCGAAGGAATTTAGAAAAGCAAATGCCATCGGTTGCTGCCACAGGTTGACCCGACTGTCCCCACCGCGTCCCCTCAAACAATACTGTGCAGTCCTGCTGCACTGTACGCAGTGCACGAAACCCCTAAATTTAGATGTACCAGCTGTGAGCGGTATGCAAGGTATTTAAGGGCCTATAATTTTAGACTAAGCATAATTGTGAGACATATTTAATGGTGTTATATCTGGGGCTGAGCAACGCCAAATATTTTCCAGGGTTATTCATGCAGATCTTTGAATGAATTAGCAATAGCCACGATCATCCCTCCCCAGAGTCTGTCGCGCGAGGGAGAGGAGGCGAAGCTGAAGTTTTCATTTTACACCATTTGGTGTTGGTGAGAGAAGCACTCAGGCATCCACCGGAGCAAGGAAAAGAAAAATCCCGGGCTTGCCGGGGATCGGTCCCAGGCAGACAGCCTGCCTGCAACCGGAGCGGATTCTGCCCATCACCAAAGTAAACACAAATAAATCAATCAATGGAGGGGATTTATCAAACAAGCCAAGAAATTTAGGGAAATTCTTAGCTGCTCACAGATTTTCCGCAAACAAAATGAAAAAAAAAAAAAAGAAAGCCCAAGGGCTGCTGGGGCCAGGTCAGCGACTGGGGTGAAGCGGCAGAGCTGCCTTGAAGTCAAAGTGCAAATGTGCAACAGCTGAGAAAACCTGGCTTTGAGGTCCCGGGGAGTCACGGGGTGAGTTCTGCTGGTGGGGCCGACCGCTGCCCTCCCCGCAGCCGTGAGCAACCAGCACACGATGGGGGCAGAGGGCCGTGCCCCGAGCCTGGAAGCATCTCGGAAAAATCCTCCGAAAACCTCCTCTAAATCCTCCAAAAGCCACCTCTGACTGGGGAAACGAGCGTTGCTTTTGGCCAGGGCAGCCATTTCTGTGTGCAATCCACCGGCAGCCGTCACCTTCCTGCCGGAGGGATGGAGAACACAGCTCTTCCTTTTTATGCCATTTTCTGGGCAGCTCCAAGATTTCATAGAAACACTGCATTTGGGACAACTCGGCATGGTGGGATCAGCCCCAGTGGGAATGGGCAGCTCCAGGGAGTTCTGGAATTGCGTCAGGGGGAGAAAAGCCCGGGTCTCCATCACTCAGGGCAGTAGGCTCAGCGATCTGGCAAATATTTTACTGCCCAGTACGTGTTTGGGGATTTTTTTAAGGAGCTCTGCGTATTTTCCTACACAGAGTGATAGAAGCGAGCCTCTCCTGCTGCAATCCTCCTTCTCCACAGTCGGGATTTCATCCGTCTGCCAGGGATGCTGCGCTGAATAATCCAGAGCACCTTTATTTTTACAGCCTGCTGGAGGATCGTTCCCAGTCGAGCCAGTTGGTCTCAGTTACCGACCTTGCCAGACAGAGTTTTAACTTCTGTCATTTTTAATAAGTCACAGCCAAAACGCTGACGAGATCGGTTCTGTTTCGCTGGCCGAATCTCCGTGCTGTCACCGCTATAAGCGCTCGCGTGCCTTTTTAGAGCTGATCGCCTGTGTTGTCTGAAAGAATTCCTTCGTGCCAGTTTGAATTATTCTGGGCAATGGAAAACCCACTCGGCGTGCTCCGGGGCGCTCCTCCCGACAGCCCGGCACTCGCCGGGGAGACGGGGAGCTTTACACTGCGCCTACGATGTGTGTTCATCAACTCTTCAGCCTCCAGACAAAGAAAAAAAAGAAAGAAAGAAAGAAACCGAAACAGCTTTAAAAGGAAAGACGGCACTGAACAACGCAGGGGAGAGAAATTTTTGCTGCGGAGAGCCAGCGCTGCAAACGGGCCTGGAGAGCTCTGACCTGGGCAGAGAGGGACCACGAATGAGGGATGGGATGTCTGAAAGAGCATCTCCCAAACCCGGTGCAGATGTCTTAAATATAAGCTCCTGCTGCTCTTTGTGCTTTCTTTGGAAAAAAACGGAGATCTGGAGAAACTAAACCCACTGGATTTTGGTAGGAATATCAATGGGCTGCTCTGATGGGATGGAGTTCTGCCAAATGAAAAGCCATGATTAGTTTTATTTGCACTGCTCTGGGACCTCTTGCAGTGCTGCAGAAAGGGCTCCTGCAAGGATCCGTCTGTCTATCATGCTGTGCAGCATCCCGGGATGCTCCCACAGGAGCATCATCACATGTGGACCGGTCCCTCCCCTGCCCCATGCGGTCCGCAGCCGGCCCCGCCACAGCACCGGCCGATCCCAGCTGGCCTCGTTTTGCAGAAGAGACATCATCCATCATGATGGCAACGAGTCTTTTCTTCCCCAAAGTGTTTCCAGAGTTTAATGCTGTAAAGGCCAGATGCGATGTCCGCTGGAAGGTTTTAGCTCCCAGCACCTCCCAAATGGCCTCGTGCAGGATGAACAGCCATTAATGGGCACTGTGGTCTTGGGGAGACAGCAGAGTCATCAGAGCTTCTCCGAGGAGAAACAACTGCACTTTTTAAGCTGTCCTGATTTCCTCCTTTTGTCCGTCTCCCTTCTTCTTTTCATCTTCTTGTATTTCGGGAGGGTGAGGAAGGAAAGGGTAATTTTGACTGCTGACAAGGAAACAGTTCGGTGTAACTCTAGCCAGTTTTTTGTCAAACACTCAGCACCCAGCATCGTTTTCCCCAGCCTGGGGAGGTTCATCTTACCATCTACCTGGAGGGTGTGTAATGGGCTGTGACTCTCCCCCCGGCAGGTCGGAGTTTTCCAGACCTCTCCCAACACAAGCCTCTGCCCTGGAGCTGAAATCCAGACACTTCCATGGCAGGAGGGGGTTTGTGTTTTCTTTTTTCATTTGCTTTTATTCAAACATGACTTGTGCCCTCTGCCTTGGGGCAGGCTGGGGAGCAGCTCCCAAGCTGGCTCCATGCCACGGGAAGCAGCAGCACCTCTTGGCATGGAAAAAAATCCCAACACATGGCGACACTTAAAAATTGCCACTTGGCTTTTGTACTTAAATATCTTCAATAGGGCACAAAGAGGGAATGTAGCTCTGCAATATTTATGCCTAATGACAGGAGAAGGCCAAAACGGAGACAGGAAAAGGCTGAAGAACTACAGTTGCATTAGAGGGACTTGATGCAACAGGCTGCAGCTCTGAGAATGGGTTTTAATAAAAGACACCACAAAAGCATCCGTGATCAGGAGCTGGTCCGGCTCACATGGGTCACGGGGATCTGAAATTTCCCTCTAGTGTCTAAAAGGGGCTGAGCCTCTGTTTTGGCATCACTCCCTTCCCTGTGGCCTCTCCAGCTCAGCTCGCAGGGCTCCCTCGTAACTCAGAGATGTCTTTCTACACCAGCATCTTCTCGACGATGACGACCAAGGTGACGAGAGATCACCCAGCCATGCTCTAGCCGTACAGAGCCCTCACTTCATATTCACTGTGTGAATGCCAATAGTCTTGGCTGATAACATAACGTACAAGAAAGTATCAAGAAAAAGGTGAAGTAGCTCCGAGGAAGGACAGCTGGAAGAGAGGAGTCATTGTCAGCGCATGAATCACAGGTACAGGCAAAGACATTTGTCTGCGGTATGAATAACACTCCTTCCTTGGCTGACTAAAAATGATTAACGTTTAAAAACCCAACGGCTTCTTATTATTAATGTTCTACCTGAGTGCCTTGCACTTGTGAATAAAATAAATCTGGGTTGTTTTCAGATTTATCTTCAGGTGGTTTCACTTGAAGCGTTTTAGAGATGAAAAGTGTTTTGCAAACAAAACAGAAGGGTTTTTAGATGTTTATAATCACATGGTTTCATGGGCATATTATTCCCAACTCATAGATGCTTTTTCATTTCAGTTGTTGGGTTTTTATATTTGCTGATTGCTTTGAGTAAAACCGAGTTCAGGAAAATTTTTTGTTTGTTTTTTCTTCTGATTTGAGATGAATAGAAGTACACAGCATCTGGTAAAGTTGTGTGAGCATGTGGTTTAAACCTGCCTCGAAGCAGCTGCGTGTTATGCGTATTTATCAGGGACAGAGGGATTATAATACAATTATTCACTTCTAGTCAATAAAAAAGGAATTATGATAACAGCTTCCATGTCATACATGGGATCACGTTGCAGTTAGGAAGGAAGAGCCCACAGTTCATCACTCCAAATACTTTCTTTGTGTTTTACAGGGTAGCGAGGGGAGCATTTCCAGGGAGAAGTCACAGCCTGAAGACGCTGCAGCGCAGCACCCGCTGCCTCTGGGCGAAGGCGAAGGTGCCCGGACCAAACCAGTGACACCTTCCCACAGCAAGAACGGCGGCAGCTCCGCAGCACCGGGCACGGGCACCAGTCTGCAGAGCTCTCCGGCCAACATCTCTTTGTGATGTGACCAAGAGGATTTAGGACCTGAACGACTTCTGCAGGTCCGGGCTGATGCAGTCCTGTATCACGGCCAACATACAAGAAAATTTAGCCCAATTCCCTTGCATGAATCCCACTATGGAAAAAGACTTTGTGCAGCGAAAGCCGAGAGGGGAAGGGCTACGCGCTGCCCCCCAGTTGTTCGTCTGCGTCGGAGGGGGAGGCGAGGGGACGGCTGCCCCCACCGCGGGCAGCTCCGGAATTACCTGCGCGGTGCCATGAAGCTGCTCCCTGTCCCTGCAGAGCATTTGCTTTCAGGGGATGGCAACAGTGCCCACCAGAAAAGGCAGCAATTTCTAAACCGCCCCGTATTCTGCTTCCGCACCGTGAAATGGAAGAAGCTGCGCACGCTGCTGTCAACGTGTAGCGACAGTGAGGGATTTGCGACTCATCTTTCTCCGTTAGCTGCTCAAGTGCTGTGTGAGAAGTCACTCTGTCATCACCCAGGTTCGTTTCCCTGGGCTTCAAGGGAAATGCGCACTCGCTTTCCAAAGCCTGCGATATCATGAAGTGCATCCAGCCGTGGATGTGATGACTGTCGGAACTGCTGCTGGCGCTGGGTTACTCTGCTGTTGCTGTAACGGAAGATCAGTCCTCTTCCAAGCACAATAAATGCTGCAACCACCAGCCCCAGAAGTCTCTCTTCTAATCAAAGGCTTTGGGTATGGATATTCCAAGAGCTGCTGAGATCCGGTGGAAGCGGGACAATGTAAACACCTTGGGAAATGCCTCAGTTTCCAAATGAGTTCCCCACATAAAAAACTGTAGTGGCTGATCTACCAGAGCAGACCAGCAGTGAAGCCAGTGCTTTGGCCCTCACTCTGCTAAGCCACTGGGGAGACGGAAAAACACGGCATATTCCTTCATTCCTGATCATTACTGATCAGCAGTGGTCCAGAAACTTGGTAACTGAGACCTATTATTTTTTTCCCAGCTTTTGTGTATAAGAGTGTCTATTACTGTTATTGATTCCTGTCCTATTGCACTGAATTTTGTGCTCTAGGATGGGTTATAGGACCTGAAAAGCAAAAGCTTTTCTTGCTCGGTGGGCAACAGGGACTGGAAACATTTGATCCACCTTTTCACTGCTCTTCATGGATTTTCCTCTCCCAGGGAGGCTGTGACCTTGGGCATTGCCCATCAAGGGTAGTAAAAACCATTCTGCATACTTTGACATTATCTTCCATCAAAGAACCCCTGAGGCCTTTTTACACTCATTAATTACACCTCACACACTGCCTGCAGGGTAGATACAGGTTATGCACCTCAATTTACGGTGGAAAAGGTTAATTGGCTCCTTGGACCTTGCAGAGCCAGGCTAGCAGGTGCCCTCCCATTCTCACGAGCTCCCAAATAACCTGGGACCAAGTAACCTTGCACCGGTGCCATCTTCTCTTGAGTCCCATCACAGACCACATAGGGGAATCAAGTGAGCAATACCAAAAAAAAACCCCTTCTGCCTATATCCATCGCCTGCTTCCCCTCTTGCTTTTCTTAGTATCCAGAAGAGAGAAAGAAAAAAAAAAATAAAGGCAACACGAAACCACTCCACACTCCCAATGAGAAAATAAAAATGGATGTTGCAGGCTCATGTGTTCTATACATTTCCAAATATTTCCATCTGCTCCTGAAATTTCCATTAGGAGTTGCCAAAAAGTCTTACAGAATTGTTAACACGATGGTAAATTTAGATTCTTTTTATGGAGAGACGTTTCCCCACCCTCTTAAAAGTCTGGTATCAATTTGTTCTGTCACTGATAAGCCAAAGGTATTGCTGAATTTGCCCTTTTGCCCTGCTTGGGGGCTTAGCCCAGGCAGAGCCGCTCGCTGGGACGGGAGCGGAGAGGCAGCACCCACGAGGGGAGCAGGCCCAACTTCACCCCTCGGTCTGTCCCCCTCCATCCTCCCAGTATCAGCACGAACAACAGAAATACCTTGCAAGAAAATTACGGGCCATCTGCAGCCAGTTTGCCCAGCCGTCACCCCATCGACCTGTTCTGCAGATTGGAAAAACGAAGGTTGGAAGCTGTTGGTGCCTCCTGCCCGTGCCCCAGCCAGGCTCCCAGCACCTCATTAAAACCTCTGTGCTAACGAGCAGGTTCCTGTGCTCAGAAGGGTTCCGGGCAGCAGCTCTGCCTGGAGCTAGAGGAGGGCAGAGGGTGGAGCTGGATGTGCCCCCATCGCCTGCCCTCAATGCACCCACAAATGTGGGAGCTGGCTTGGTGTCTTCGCAGGGGATGGGGAGGGGGCGAGGAGGACGCGGGGGTGGGAGAAGCAGCATCACTCAAGGGTGGTGAAAGCTGAAATAATGGAGCGAGATAAGGTTGGGAAAGGGGGCAGTGGCCGTAGCATCTCCTTGGCCAGGCACTGGCTGCCACGAGGATGCTGCTGGCTGCATCGCGGTGAACGCAGTCATGAATATTCATATGTGCGGTGATGCCCCACAGACACAGCTCTGACACAGCAACTTGATTCAGACCAAGTTGTGTCATCAGGCTGTTTCGTCAAGGATGGTTTGATCAAAACACCAGTGCTTTTTCAGTAAAACAGGGTGTGCTTTCTTGTCGGAAACGGCCTTTTTGGGTTGGCTCTTGTGTGTGCTCCAGTCGGTGAATTAATAGTGGCATCATTCAGGGCTGAGCAACCTGTGATTAGAATAACTGAGCAAGAGCACACTGAGTGCTCTGCAATATTGTTTTAAAGCAATTACTCTCCGTGACCATTTAATAATAGTCCGGTTCCCACAGCATGGCAAAGAAGGGCTGTTAACCAGAGGTACTTAATAGGGATTAAAGATTCAGAGCCTTTTTTACAAAAAGGCAGTGAGCACCACTCGCTTCTCCGGCAGCAGGGTTGGTGCTGCAGCACCTGGGGAGCCCGAGCCTTACACAACCTCTTGGTTTGCACCTGGAGACAGACCCCATGTGGCTTAGAGAAGAGAGGTCCCTGCGACGACCTGAGCTTCTGTGCAACGTTGGAGCCCTTCCTGCAGCTTCCCCTGCCCTCCTGGCAAAGCTGCTCCGTTTTCGGAAGCGTTTCTCCATGTGGAGAGGGATGATGCTGCTCCCTTCCCATCCTTCCAGGTTGTTCTGCCTCCTCCAGTGACTCTCCATCTCCGGGATTAAATACAATAGCAAAACCCCTGTGCAAAAAAACCCTTACAAATGCCTTTAGTCACGAGTAAAACCCTGCTATAGCACCTAGAGAAGTGAGATTGCTGGATGGACACTGTAAGGGCACTATAATTCACTTAGGGACACTATAATTGTAACTTCATAAATCTGAGCTTTGCTCTGGTTAAACCTTCCTGAAGGAAGGAAGGAGAGCTGCAGGTCTGGAAAGGAGAATTAAAGATGCCTCATTTCATCCTTTCTACTTCTAAGATATTCCCTGATGTGCCCCAGAGCTTCGCCCATCTCAGGGGACGCTGCTCTACTTCCAGATGATTTCCTCACCTGGCTGCCGGCAGAACCCGCAGGCACCGCACGCAGGCTAGCAGCCGGGCAGGGGCTGAGAGGGCAAAGCAGGAAGATCACAGCGGCTGCCTTTAGAAACGACTTGTTCCCACTGAAAGGAAACCCATTTGATCTCTTTCGAACCCCTTCCCTGCCATTGTGCTTATCGTATTTCCCTCCGCTCCGATCCTGGCGCGGTGTTTCGGGGAGTGCTCCGAGACACGAACACCAACGCCTTGCCACCCGCAGCCTGCGCGTAAAAGAGCCGCGCGCGATCGAGCTGCCGCCGCAGGACTTGCAGGCTGGTGTTGAGCCTCCTTGCATGCTCCCAGACCCCTAGATTCTGCAGGGATGATGGGCATCAGCCCTTGTCTCGTCATTGTATGAGTTCATTCGTCCACTTCATTTCAAATTTTAGAGCTCGACCTTTGTCCGGAGATGTGAGCTCGGAGGAAAGTGTCCACCTGGTTACCTGCTCAGCCAACAGGAATTATGAACTGCCTGGGGTAGTGCCACTCAAGCCTTGGTGTTAAAAAGATGTGGTTAATATCTTCCCTGCTTTTAATGTTCCTGTCCATTTTCAGAGCAAAGCTTGCTCACCTTCAGTGCTAAACAGATGCAGGGATCCTCGGCAGCGCTCCGCAGCCCTGCAGAGACGGGCAGAGAGCACTTGTTTAGGCTGCCCCGCACTTGGTTTTATCTCAAACTGTCAATATTTCATAGTGTTGCATTTCTGAAGTATCAGTGACTGCGCTCTTAACCAGAATTTTAATATTTGCATATTTGTAGGCAAAAAAAATCCTGTTTGCCTAAAGAAAATGTCAAAATTTGAACAGATGGGAGTTTTTACCAAAAGAAGACTGTTTTGCTCAGAAATTACTCCATTTCCAAAACCTCAAATAAAGTTTCATATCTTTCAGCAAATCTTGGACAGGGATTATAAATTCAAAATAAAAATACAGAAATTTCCTATGTTAAGCTTATAAATGCTAGTTTATTACATTTTCTGGTGTCTTAATGAGAGCCATGTGACCAAAGTTACATATTAGAGGAAATAGCCAAAAGGCATATATACTTTTACAGGTATATTTTTAAATCTAGAGGATTTCTTTTTAAAATTTTAACACAAGATGTTATTATCCTTTTTAAATTAAAAAATTACTAGGCCATTTTTTCCATTTTTAATATGCTCTGCACTGCACGAGAGCACCAAGTGCTGCCTTCAGAGTCCCCAGCGTGCTACGGACGGTCGCACCAGGGACATCTGTATTGCCCTTGCAGGGGACCCCAGAAGGTCAGACTCACCCATTTTCCTCCCGGGAAGCCCTCGCAGCATCGCTTTGGAAAGGGTTTTGTGAGTACAGCGCTGGTGGTGTTGTTGGATAGTCACAGCATCATTAAAACACATTTGTTTTACTTAAAGCCAGCAAACTAAGACAGTTACCATAATGGCAATGGTATCGGAGGGGGAAGGCTCGGGGCGTTGCTGAGCCTCGCCAATTATGTATGATGAGTTTTAGAGTCGTGAGGGACCTGAGCAATCTGGTCCTCACCACTTGGTCGTTTTATTTACGCCCACCTCCAGCCCCATCTCCACTTGTTTGTCCCTACGGACAGTGTTGCTGTTGAATAGCCGGTAATGGGTTGTAGCCTCCAGCGACGCTCCCTCTCCATTTCCAGCTCAGGGAAAACACAACAGATGAGCCCATACGCTGAAAGGATGGGAGGCCATGCTCGCTTGAGACAGTGGTCATCAGTGGAGCTCATTCAGACCTTGGGCACGTGGGGCACATATAAATGATGGCCCAGAGGTGGTTTCTGTCTATCTGTATGGTGCTAAACATGGGCTCCAGATCCAGTTTGCAGCTAAATCCATCAGCTGTCAGCACTGGGTGGGCAGCTTGAGGCTGCCATAGGGAGAAAAGGCACCAGGTCAGGTTCAGGAGCGGTACAGAGATGTCCTTCACCCCAGGCTGGCTCATGCCAGGAGGAAGCTGAAATTTGTCCTGGCACCTCAAAGCCCCGTATGCTACCGTGAGGTCAACACGCATCCCTCAGACAGCCTGCAGAAGGCTTCAGTGGCACCAATTTCATTGTAAAATATTTGCATGTTTTCAATTATAATTTAGCCCAGGCGGGCCCGCGAGGCTCTTTGCAATGCTGAGACTGTGTACTGGATGCATCTCACCCTTCTCTTCAGCATTGCCTGGTGGGCCAGAACAACACGGGGTTTGCAAGAGTTAAGGACCGGGGGCTGGGAATTAATTGCCATCTTCCATCTTCATATGATCTCAGGTGGATGCTTTATTTTTTTGTCTGAGGAGGTTTATTTTCCTCCAGATTGATTGGATGAATTGTGTTCCCAGAGATCAGAGAGTTCAGATGGCAGAGGATCCTCTTACCAGAAGATGAAAGCCAATATAATCAACTGCACAACTTCAAAACATGCAGCTTGTTCTTGTTGGCTGCGCCTAAGTTTTCCCTGCAGAGAAGCTGTCGACAATGATTTGATATCAATCCAGTAACAATCCCTGGTTTCTAATAATAATTTGCACTTCAGTAGAAATGTTCATGTGAGGCTCTGAGAACATTTAGCAGATGGTCATTAGCGAAGCTCCCCGGTTCTCCTGCAAGGAAGAGATAACAATTATTAGCCTTGTTTTACAGATGGTGACACGGAGGTGAGGCACTGAGAGGTGAAATAACTCTCCCCATTTTCCGTAATGAGCCAGTGGCAACAGATCCATGAATGAAACCCAGGCATCCTGCTGCGATTACTCCACAAACCCTCTATCCTTATCTCTTACAGGAAAACATGGTCAGAGAGGTGAGCCTGGAAAGCAAAAAGCAAATGACTCAAAAGCAGGATTCATGACACATTTCTGGAAATAAGGAATTAGGTCTGGGTCAATAAATAACTGGAAAACCAGGGAGACGCAATCTGAGAGGCATGTGAAATGAGGATGCGTGGAAAAGAAGGAAG
>Ga0181612_115238_pt1 | contig 14092 bp, 5 predicted proteins | sample HoacroProtozoa21_FD_119630 | JGI IMG/M metagenome (GOLD analysis project Ga0181612, IMG submission 119630) | Hoatzin crop microbial communities from Cojedes, Venezuel. Combined Assembly of Gp0051906, Gp0051904, Gp0051908
AAGTAACCAAACCCCTGGCTGTGGCACCAGTCCTGTAACCATTTGTTGATTTGTCAGATTCGACTGGCCCTTTCTAACCCCTTCCCTTTGATCGCGAGGATTGATGAAGAAACTACCTGCGCTCCAAAGTCCTTCACTGCTGCTCCCAGGGCCCTGTAATCCTTCTTGATACTCCTCAGACTGTTCTTGGCTGTATCATTGGTGCTCACATGAAACAACAGCAGTGGATAATAGTCACTGGACTGTACAAGGGTTGATAGTCTTTTGGTGACGTCCCTAGCACAAGACCCTGGTAAGCAGCACACCTCTCTAGAGAGAGTGTCGAGTCAGCAAGTTGGTGCCTGCGTACCTCCCAGAAGAGAGTCACCTGCTACTGTCACCCATCCCCTTTTCTTAATTGCATTTGTTGTTATATGGGGAGTAGATCGAGCTGCCTTACTCGGCTCCAGCGTCTCGCCTGATGTGAAGGGCCTTTCCTCTTCAGTTTGCAGAGAGGCGGAGCGGTTCTGCAAGGGCACCTCAGGCTTCTGGGGAAGTCTTTTCCTCCTGATGGTCCTTGCTGTTGCAAGTTCCGTTCTTCTGCATTATTTCCTCCCCTCCCTTCTGCGTGTGCCAGTAGGGGAATTTTTGACTGTTTGGCCACAATCTGTGGGTCCACTGCAGACTGCACTTGGAACCAGCTGTCTATCCCCTTCTCAGCCTCCCTGATGTTTCACAGCCTTCTCACCACCTCCAGCAGCTCAGCCACCTGCTGCAGGAAGTCCTCCACCTGGGCATACCTTTTTCAGGCAGGTCTGCTCCGTGTCCCTGCCCCAGGAGAAAGGTCTAGGCACTTTCTGCAGCCTAAGGTCTGCACTGTGGCCTCTGCCTTAAGCACCTCTGTCTAGGTGGAGGCATTGGCCACCGCTGGGGTATATGGTGCAGATCCCTGAGCCAGGGCTGCAGCCTTTGCTCTCAGACGAGCACCCACCATTCAGCCTTGAGGGTCAGGTAGGATAAGTGCTCTAAAAGAATCCAGGATCTCAGCCCACATTGTGCCCTAGTGCAGGCCTGAGCAGATGTTTACCTTTGGACGGACAGCTCTTTGCCACCTGGCTCTGACATCTCTGTGTTTATCAACCATATTTGTGGGATATGGTTGTTAGGGAACCAATATATATATACAAGACAGGGTATAATGCAAGCCAGGAGCCTACCTACAGAGAATCCACGTAGTCCAGACAGAGGACCATGAACTCCTAGGCAGCCAGAGTTGAATGTGTCTTTACACATTGCAGACTAACAGCTTGGGTAGGACCAAGGTATCTACAGGATTCATGCTTCTACATTTAGCTGTCTGTCTGCACATGGACTAGGTGTCTGAATTCCAGTCTGGTCAACAGAGAATTTATCAATACAGTCTATGGAGTCTAAAGAGATATTTGCTTGACCAGTTACTTAATTCATCTGTCCATGCACAGATGTCTTTTAACCATACCATTTAAGATGCTCCAGGGTGACCTGCCTGACCTCCTAGCTGCCAGTCTAGAAAATCATGGGTCTCCTGTGGGGCATGTGTCACCTTTACCTCCGCTATGGGAGGTAGCCAACAACAGACTTTGTAGATGGGCACAGATGTGGCCTTGTGAGAGGCTCACAGGTAGAACAGAAATTTGTCTACTACCTACTTAAGAGAGAATATTTTCAGCAAATTTAATCCCCCTTACAGAAGGGATATAACATATGCAAGTACTGTGGCTTTCATAGCAGTTTTCCTCCAAAAAATCTTGGGCTTGTATTTTTTTCATTGTCAGTCCTCCTCACCCACTTTTTTTTCTTTTTGCTTTGACTGAGAATAACTGCCAGTAAAGCAAATACACAGCAAGCTTTTCTCAAAGCTCCACTAAAATTACTATTTCTCTTCAATTTAAGTTTTCTGCAGCAAAATGGAAACCTAGTGGCAATTTCCTGACTTCTAAAATATTCTCCTGAAAAACAAGAGAAGGTTTCCCTGTCAGATTTTCCTGAGTGATCAATTTAACCTCGAGTCTGCAAACAAATGCTGAGAGATCAGGATGTCTGTCACCTCCACGTCTTTCTCACAGAACAATAGAATGATGTTGACCCGCAAGGGACATATGCAGCTGATCAGAGGACTGTGCTTCTCAACTTTTCCTATTAGAGACTGTTTGAAATTTTTTTAAAGCATCACAACACCTGTGCTGTGTTTCTACGCTCAGCTCAAAATTAGCATAAATTCCAAATGCTCTTATATAGCTTGCTTCTTCCCAATTTAGTTTTTTTTTCTCAGTTGCAGGTGTTTGGGTATGTAGGATGTATTCTGTTTCTTTATTCCCCATGGCCGTTTTGCGAGGCAACCCCAAGCTGAGAAGCGGTGACATATACTACTCTCCTCTCCCAGCATCACCGCTGTAGGCTGCATCAAGTCTGGTCCAATAGCACCACTGATGCTTTGAGAGATTTGCAGCAGGTGAAAAACAGGGCAATGCATGTAGGTCCAGCAATTTGCAAAACGCTGATTTGAAAATATGCTGGTTTGCGCGAAAAGGCTTTTTTATGGCTCCATTTGGACTTGTTTAGTTTTTTGTTTCTGTTATTGCTCTTGCAGTCTTACTAACCTCTGACTTCATGACACCATTTGGCAGACTGGAAACTGTATTCTAACTAACAAGAGAAGGAGGTGGTCCTTTATTTCAGCTTTGCATCATTTTAAAGGTAATCAAACTCCCAAAGTAAAGGTGTAACAGCAGCCATATATAGGGACTTCTGCTAAGCGGTGACAACAGTAACAGGGTGAACAGAGCAGCATGGTGTTTGGCTCCCATGCTTTTAGTCTTCATTCTTCTTTTTTTTTAGGACTATTTCATGCCCTAAAGGTATAGCTCATTAGGGGATAAAAGAGAAAGGCATTTACCTGAATTACACAAGTGAAAGCATTTACATTTGAGTTTGCCATAAATATAACATCAATCCAAATTATAAGAAGACCTGTAAATTTGTCACTCAACTAGGCACCATGATTTAATGAACTGAGCACGTGAATGGAAGCTAACAGGCTGCATGTAGTTACTATAAATATATGGTTATTATGTACCTGTCAAAACTCACTTCCCTATGTAGACTCCTGGATTAGCCTTTATTTATTTAAAACTTTTAGACTTGTCTATACTTATTTAAATGTGATAAAGCAATTCCAAAGTTATACCCAAACAGCCACATAAGCTCATTATTCCATTTTTAGCCTTTCTCCCTCAAAAAATTTCCTTTATTTATTTTCTTCTTCTGTTGCGCTTGCTTTGAATTCAGATGTCATTTCTCTTAAGCAAGACGCCATCTTCATTTTCTAACACATAGATCTACAGCACTATAACAAAAAATGGAAAGAGCTTGCCATTGTGTCAGTTGTTTAATATTGTGCTGTCTAATGGATCTAATTCATAAACACCACTGCAGTAATATTGTACAGAGAAATGTGAACTCACGTGCTTTGTTCAGGAAGAATCACTGTAAGATCCTAAAATGAAATTGGCCCAAGAGTCTCTCTCCCTTTTGAAACTGCTGTATAGACTCTACCCTAGCGCATATTACTGTAAATCATGAGCAATCTTATTTAATTTAACACAATCCAGAATGATAGTGTGGTAAATCAGGTGTCGATGTATCTTATAAAAGATAACTGATAATCTCTAGTAAATTTGTATCTGTATGAAGTAAAAATCTGCCCACCAAGTTTCTGCTTCTTCCCCTTCATGAAACACAACATCTTGTCAACTTTAGTTTGTCTCAAAACTAAGAAAGACAGCACTATAAACAAGCTGTGGACAACACCGCTGTTTGCATATGTAAAAATCCAGCTGTTTAGGATCAATCGCTTGCTAAACCTGTCTAAAGCCTAATAATTCGATAAATGGCATGTATCTGATATTGCCCGGTAAAATACTATAGACACAACAAACAAGAGGAAACTGAGTCTTTTTCAGAAGAATGATATTGTTGTTTTTAAGAGCAATTATTGCATGTCACAGTTCAGAAGGCAACAGACCAGAACCTGAACAGAAAACTTAGCCAGAAAAATGAATTTTTTAAAATGGCACCCTCTAACCAAAAAGGCCTGCTCCCAAGATATAAGCAGAGCTACAGCTAAGGGAAAGCATCTGGAAATTTAATCATGCTAAGGAACACTACAAAGAATTCTGAAGCACCACTTTATGAATCAAATCAAGGGGTGTCAAATGAAATAATATCAAAGCACCTTAAAGTGTAGGGCCTCTTTTACACTGGCCAACTGTTATTTACAAGATTCAGGCAGTTCTCATGGCCGGTGTGTTGCTGGAGACAAGTAGGTAAGGTTGTCAACTTTAACAAGAGTCACTTTTCAGCAATGACTCAGTATTTTGGCTCAACAACCTGAGATACCCCAAAGCCTCTCATTTTTAGAGACAAGGCAGGGAAGAGGAGCAGCCTGATCATGAATATCTGAAAGGCCGGCCTTCTAGAAACGTCTTAAGTCAGTAACCCTAACTTACTCACCGTTTTATAAAAATCATGGTCACAGTTTGATGCCAATTGTAATGCTAAAAATTCAGAGAAGTCCACCAAATTTAATAGAATTATTGAGCAGTAGCACTATGCTAGTTTAGATCAGGATAGGATTTACACGACATTACAGATCCCATAGACAGAAATATGAAAATTTTTCTTTTTCATATAAATCCCACAGTGAATGAGGACATAATCCAAGAAAGACACCTTTAGTGTACAAGCTTTTTTTTAAATAAAAAACAATAACAAATAACAAAATCTTTTCTCTCTTAGTAGTGGATTTGTAATATTGCCAATAGTAAGAAAAGACAACTGTAAGCATTGCCTGTGTGTTTTAAAAATAATTTCTGCTCTGTTTGTCATAGTGTTATATGCAGATGCAGCCTCTAAGAGGCACACACATAGTCACTGGCCATAGGAGAAAATAATACAAATGATATTGTACATGCATGCACAGATAGACAATGCCTTTGGCGCTGTGGGCTTTCTGAGAAAATATTTTGATGAACAAAGTGACCTAAGCAACCTGCCAGGCCATTCTCTTAATAGCCCTATTTAAATTCAGATCTTGGATAAAGTTGTCCTTTCAGTTATACAGGCTCAGTCTGGAAGTCATTTGCCCAAATGAGTTCTACTTCACAACAGCGTAGATGAAGGGGCAGTTCATCTCCCTAGGACTGAGCAAGCTGCTTTATCAGTCTGCTTTTGTGCCTGAGATCTGCTTATAGCAGCAGCTGAGCTGCCTTCCAGACCTCTTCTATTTATCAATAAACGCCATCTCCCCATCTATGTCCAGGCTTGACCTTGTCAGCAAGTTTCTGCTTCGACAGCATCTTTTAGAGGCTGTTAGACCATATGCTGTTTTGGAAATTAATACAAGGAAATGTGTCTGGCTTTTCTGGTGGTGTTGGCAGCTAGAGTATCATTTGTAAGAATCTCTGCAGCACCAGATAATCTGCTTATGCATACAGAAAATGGAAGGGAAATTTTTAGTCACCAAAGACCAAGTACTGGCCCCATCTATCAAATTGCTGTGAGACAAAGGTAAGTTCAAGTGTAGGAGAATATCACAAAATCCTGACAGTAAAACCAAAGGCTTTTGGATGTGATTCCTTTATAAAATATGTATAGAAAGTAAACTAGTGGCTCCACCTAATTTTACTATGAAGTGAGTCCAGTGTTTTACTCCTTAACCAGTCAAAGCTCCCCTGGGCTTTGATGTAGAATTATTGTGTTGGAACTGGAAATGGAGTTTGTGTTTCAAAGCAAATAAAAAAAGAAGGGTTGAGAACATCCAATTTAAAAGAATAACAACATGACCAACACACAACAAATGCAATTGTAGGAATGGGAGAATTTTGCTGATGAGAAGGAAAAAAGAAGAGGAAAAATTCAGAGGAAAATGTGTAAAAGGGCTTAAACTTTATCAACTCCAGCAATTCCTTAACCACATTTTCAAATAAATACATGCAGTTCCTTAAACATTTTGACATTGTAATTTCCTCCCCCTCCCTCCAGAAGAAAGGAAAGTGAAGCTGAGAATCCAGCTTTGCTGCTGGCAAAGAGTTTGGCTTTTCTGTGTGAAGGAGCTACCAGTGCAGACCATTGGGGCAGATAGCTGTGCACATCCACCCTTGTGGCATGGAGAAAGAGCTGTCGTTACTGAAATTGGGATACCCAGCACTTAGGAGTTCAGTGTTTACTGTGGTTACTGAACCAGCCAGAGCGTAGACTATAACCAGGGAAAGGGCTGTCTTGTTTCACTTTAGGAACTGTGTAGCATCCCTGCTTTCTGACTAGCAAAGACAATGCCATTTCAGTATGATTAGATGTTAGTCTAGATCCTATTTAAATGTTCCAGCATTCTTGGTAGAGATTCGTTAGCTGGTGCAGCAGTGAGATTACGTGTGTCTGATGTGGTAATATGCATTGGCCAGGAGTACGTCCTCCTGGTCTCTGCATTGTCTTTTCCTTATTGTGTGATATTAGCCCTTACACCCACAAAATTTCTGCAAGTCTGCAGACCAAACTGTCTATGCAAGCGCCATGTGAACTAATGGATTCACAGACACAATGAAATCACAGGTTGTATAGTAATTAACATGAGCAGAAGATTTGAACCTGAGGATGAGTTAGCTTAAGTACTGTGATAGATGGTGAGAAATGCAACTGCTGGGATTTGTATCCACGTTGTTGATGACTCCCCGAATGAACTGATGCTCCAGAGTTTCCCCATCCTATGGATTACTGATTATTGTTTGTCCTTTACTAAAAAAATATAAAAAATATCACTGCAAATTTTAGTAAATAATTCAAATTATTAGAAGATGTCCTTCACATTCATTTTTTTCTTTTCAGTGCATAATAGTGATGCTTTCCACTAAGTTCACATTGTTAGCTGTCCCTCACCTGGACCCCAGTGTTCATTACTGAAAGTTTACAATGAATGAAAACTGTCTGGGGTTTGAAAATCTTTATCAAAGAACAGTATGTCAACAAACTAGAAGTCTTACCGTTTCAATTATAAAGCTCATTTATTCAATCTTTTCTTTCCCAACAGGCAGCAAATAATAAATAAGCATGTCTGCTTTTTTTTTTTTTTAATATGCATTTACCATTTTTGTTTATGTGAATAACACAACATCCCTCCTACACAACATTCACATAGCTTTTCTCTGTGGGGGAGGAACAGAGTGGAAACTTCACGTGACAGACTTTAGTCTTCTTTGTTTAGTCTTAATTTGGGAAAGTGCTCAGATGATGTGATGATTGGCACAGCATGAATACGAAAGGACAACAGAGTAATTCTGCTTCTCGTGCCACCCTCTCGCTCCCACAGAAGTACATAGGGTCTAACTGAGGGAAAACTTTGTCTGACATTTCCTAAAAGGAACCTGGATCTTACTCCTACTAGACTTCTTTGGAGTAGGACTGTGAGCTTAGTTCTTCATAGCATGTGTTGTAGGGAAACGAGTGCTGTTTCCATTTTACAAATATTAAGGTGAGTTGCTTACCTGAGAATGCAGCAGTAGCACTTCCGACATCAAGATCAATAGGTGTGCTCAGTCCATTAAACTAGAATATTTACAGTTTTCCTTCAATCCCACTATTAATTTACAGTAAATTTCAATTAGTTTGTGAAATCCTGAGCTGTGGTATTTTGTGTCTGTGAAAAAAAAATGGTGCTTTAAAACAGTTGTATAAGGCAAAATCAATCCCTCAGGCTTACCTGGAGTACATCTTTTGCTCGATTTTAGCCCCACTAATTTTAGGAAAAAAATCATAGATTCAATGCCTTCTTGTTTCTGTTTGGATTTTATACCCTCATTCTCCTCCCATACACAGAGAGAGAAATGCCATTTGCTCTCTGACATGATAATGTTCTTAAGAATCCTGTGTGGATCTACAGGGCCTCTGCTAACTTTATAATAAATAATTGTAAAAACCAAGTCTTTGTGACTACATAGAGCACCTTGGACAATCTAACGCAAATTATTTTATAACCCACTTAGGTTTGGTGTTGATGTCAGGCTTCCCATCTGCATCTTGCTCTTCTTGCACCATGAAACTGAATACATGAGAGTCCCTTCCGTTTTGCTAATAGTTATATTCCTACACTATTTTCTGCAAGACATTCAACATTTAATAACTTTATCCTGCAAGACACCAATTGCTGACTGCAGGGCCCTGAGTTCCTTAAACTCCTGTAGTAATTTGAGGGAGTAAGGAGAGAAGCTGAGAAATAAACAGGGTTCAGTTTCTTGGTTATTAAGGCTGACTTCTTCTAAGCATTATATAGTTGATGCTGTATTTGATGTCGTCCTTTCTGGGCTTCTAGGGGTTGTTGATGCTAGTGAATCGATCAGGCTTCAACACTATGAATTAGTGAAAGAGTGAAGTGGGAGAAACATGCACTCCCTATTAAAGACTTGCCCCTGAAAGAGCCCCAGTACCTTCAGAAATCAAGCCAAAAAGCAGACTGAGAAAAATGAGTGAAAGCAGCAGGAATTTAAAACGCAAATGCTACATCAAAGGGACAGGAAGGAACTGCAATAACACTGCTGTGATTGCAACTGGGCACAGTCCCAGGAGCTTGGGGAACAAGCACCTCCAATAAACAGAGCTCTTTCTGTACCAAGTACGTATGAAGGCTTGGTAAAACATGGAAATATACTCAGTAAAAGGTGATGAACATGCTGGTATTTCATCTTCACAGGCATTTACTCCTCAGTCATCAGCAAATACAAAACCCAATAAGGACACATCTTGCTGCTAGCATATGAAGTCTCCGTGAACCCCAGTAAAAGGATGCCCCCATGAAATCATACTCTGAGACCTAACCAGGCTAAGGCATTCAAATGTGCCAACAAGCCCTGTGTAAGAGCTCAAGGGTTTGAAACGAAAAGGAAAAAAAAATGCATCAGGCCCTTTTGCACTTTATTTTAGCTGAATTCCTCCCAGCTGAATGAAACAGCAAATCCAAGGGTAGTCACATTAACCGTACATCACCAAGGAAAATTACTAATTAGCTATTCATTCTCTGCAGAGTACCTCAAGGAAAAGAGAGTATTTAATTCTGAGTCACCATCCAGTTCTGCCTTGCACCCTGATGACCACAATGCGAATAACCACTGTGACTTGGCAAAAGTTACTTGTCCCATTGTATGCATTCCCCAGTCTCAATCTGAGAAACAGAAGCACAGGAAGAAGGGCTTGCTTTTTCTCTTTTACCGAATAGTTGTGTGCCTTGGAATGTGGACCACTCCTAAAAAGCATGAGAGAGGAGTGTCTGATGGCTCCCTGTGTGCTGTCAGAAGCCACGGGCAAGCCCTCTCTGGATTTATGATGTGAACACTGAAGCCGTGATTCAGCAAACAGTTATGCATGTGCTTTATTTTATGTAAGTAGGCTATTTAGTATGTTTAATTTTACATATACAAATGGACCATCTATGTCTGTAAAGATTAAAATGTGCAAAAGAAAAAGAAGGCACAGGACTGTTAGGAAAAAAATGCTAAAAACACCCTGTCCAGAATGATAATAACTAAAAACCAAACCCAGAAAACTCAGTACTCACCGGCATAAATGGAGGCTTCAAATGCTTTGGAAGGAACTGAACTGAACAGGTAGGCCATGCCTTTAATTTTCAGAAAAACCACAAAAGGACTATTTGCTAACTGACAACCATGTGGTAGGAAGACTCACTGATATGTGTGTGTTTAGAGTGCCAAATGGGAGCTGATGCGGGATCCTTGCATGGCACAGCTTATTTTGCAGAGAGAAAAGGGCAAGAAGAAGTTCAGTGTTGATCTTAAGCTTTATGTAGTCAAGTTTCCCGTCTGTGAAGACGATGGCAGAACTTTCCTGCCTCACCAGAGGGAGCATGATAATGGAAGCCATATATAAGCAACGTAATGGAAGCCATATAAAAGCACTAATGGGCTGAAAAAAGAGGTTCTGTGACCCAAAGCACAGTGACGGTTTCAGATATTCCTTTTGTGGATAAATATTTTCATGCCTTTCCAGCTATTTTGTGATCAAATTAGAAAACAGAGGCAATAAAATGTTGCATGATAGATTTCTGAATAGCCAGCAGATAAAACCGATAAGGAACAAAAAGTGAGTTTTCCCATGGGACCTCATTGAGCTAGCCTGTTTTCAGAAGCCTTGTTAGCCAAAGACATAAAGGACTAATACAGTACAACACAAGACTACTGACCAGCCAAAAAATAACATTCTCCTCTTTGATCTGTGCTCCGGATCTTTTATGTGCCATTTGGATATCAATCTACAGCACACCCTGCATCTATTTGCTGTAGAATATGCAATGTGCTATGGTTTGTGAAGTTGATCAAAGAGATGCCTTTATTGGGATGATTAAAGTAGGAAAGCAGACCCGTGTGTTTCCCTTTTGCACAAGTGCACACAAGGGACAGAAATTAATCAAAACAATGTTAGCAGCTGAGGAAGCCTCATACCACCTACCTGTTTTCATCTGCAGGACTGACTGTGAGCACAGAAAAGGCTCAGGAAAGAGAATACGTGCCTTAGACCATTCAATTTCCATATCAGATGCAGAAAAAACTAGCCATGTGGATCATAACGAAGGCAGGAGGACTTGGCTAGTACCTCCAGGAAGGAATCTTGTTTTGGATTCCATTGATGAAGAGGTATGTGATCAATTGCACCGTCTTCCAGGAAGCTAGAATTACTGAAGAAAACTTTAACTTTATGCATCTCCTAATGAGTTTGTTCTATAAATCTTGAAAGGAGGTTCCTTTTTTTTCAAATATTTTTCTCCACACGGCTGCCTACCTTCTATTGTACGATACCTTCTTGAGAGATTTGATATCAGGACATAATAAACGTTCTGCAAATTTTCCTTGATCTCCTACATCTCAGGGAGCTCCTTGACATTTTAATCTCTACTGTGCTTCACAGCACCTAGTGAAGTTTTTAGGAGCTGAAAGTGACCTTCCCCATCACGAAGCTTACCTCTGAAAGTGCAAATTCTATTGAAAGAGCTGTATGTAGGCATCTCACACCCTAGCTCCTTACAAACATTTTTTCCAAATCTATTTTACCTTTCTTTTGAAAGGAAAATGTGAAGCTGATTCAATTCTGTTGTGGGCATAGCAGTCAGTGAGAGCTACCCGTACTCAGGTTTGTGTCTGCAAATGAGGAGTACAACAGAGGCATTCCGGGCTTGCAAATGATCTGATTCCCATAAGATCTGGGCAGTCTGACAGATGCTTGTGCAACATATAGATGGTGTGTGAAGTTCAGATGTTGTATCAGGGGCAGAAAGACTGAAAGAAAGAGTGCTGGTCAGAGCAGCAAACATTAATTATACTGGTTGACTGAAAACAGAGCAAGCATGTTGGAGCTTTTTAGCCACAGTACTATTAGAGAGATCATAACACTTTTTATTCAGCATGTGCTGAGAAAGCTCAGGTCTCTCCCTGCCTTTTCCTCCTCATTTACATTTCTTCTCAACATAGAGAAAAAAATGACCTCTCCACAGATGGGCATATAAGCTTTGTTTGGATGTATTTTCAAGATGTTCTGCAGTGGCTCCTGTTCCTAGTGTGTATTTATGTTTTCTTTGCACAAAAATGAAAGTGTGGATGAGACTTAATGCTGCCCAGATCTGGCTCCAATACAGGATAACGCCAAGAAACATATCTGGATCTGGGAAATGAGATGCAATTCCGGATGCAGTAAGGTGAATATGGCCATACAGATCTAGAAATTCATGACATCTAGCTGGGTTGCAGTGTAGCAGCAGAGGACCATGGAAATGTAAAGCAAAGTCACACCCAGTAATGTGCATTAATCTTTGAAATATTTCTATCCCTTTTGACTAGAAGATCTCCAAATTCTTAAAGGAACTATGGAAAAGCCTCATAAATCTTATAAACTACCAGGGAGAATAAAGAAATATTAGAACAAATTAGGAAGTCAACATTTTTTGCCCACATCAAATGTTTCATAACACAACGTATTTCACAAGGCATTTTTTCACTTTTGTTGTTTTTGATGAAAAAAACAAACCCAACCTGTTCCCAGTTGCATACATCTTATTATTTTTAAGATGTAAAATAGAAAGCATAGACATAGATAAATTTTTTTCATCATCCATATTAAAATAATACAATTGTTTCTAAGAATATACTATAGATCTATTTTCCCTCTATTAGAGTATAAATTAATGATTTTCAAGTACTTTAGAAAAAAATATAAAAAATACATTTTAATTGAGATTTTTCTAGAAAGTACGATGTTATTACTAGATTATAAACTGGGTAGAATAGTGAAGTATCTGACTGTATCAATTTCATGCCAACACAGTCACTACTTAAAAATAAGCAAATGTATAAATCAGAGAATTATTTAGTCACATTAGATAAAATCTGCCTGCGAATAAACAGGTCAAAGTTTGCAGGTCCTGCTTAACAGCATGATTTTGAATAGCAGATATTTTTTTTTAAAGTGCTGTATGTAAATTAAACAAAAACACACAGAAAACACCACTTTATTTATGTATTTAATGGCACGTATTAACCAGTGATTTTCAGCTGTGTTTACATTTTGTGAACATCTTGAAAGTTTTTCCTAAAACCTGTGGGATGTTTTTTCAATGAAATGTGAGTCTTTAATAACACATTTTCAAAAGAACATGAAATTCAGGGACTTCTGAACCTCTTAAATTGTAAGCAAAACAAGAGAATGTAACCCTCATTCTATTCACTGCGCAAAGCTAATGCTGTGTTACTGTATAAATTAAAAATTTTTTAAAAACCACCTTGATTCCACAAAACATTCTGAAAGGTTAATACTGATTGCAATGTAATCATAGTTAACCTACCCATTACATGTTTGCTAACATAAGGCAAATATTTCCAATGGAAAGAAAAATTCACAACTACAGCTAGATCCTTTTCTCCCAGACATTTCTTTTATATATTTATTTATTTGTTTGTTCATTTATAGCATCCACTTTCTTTGACTGACCAGCAGAATTTCATTTCAGGTTAATACATTCTGATTACAGTTTTCTTTTCCGTCCCCATTATTTAATGAATCGGCCTTTTGGAAATTCAGCAGAGGCGATATTCCACAGCATGAGGCACCCACTTTTACAATCAGATGGTTTGGAAATCTCACTCATCCAAGCGCGCTAATTGGTTGAACGCTCTTGAGGGCTTTATCACATTATTTCCAAGGGCTGCCCTAAATACTAGGAAGCGAGCCATGGTTCCGGTGATTAGTGCCAGAAAGCTGAATGTTAATTATTGCTGGGCTACATTAGTATAGCAACTGATTATCTGTAACAAATTTCAGAAATAGACTATTAAAAGAACTAATTAAAATCTAATTATTTATATTATGAATTTCTGATCAATTCAGTACAAATGTTGATCACACAGTCTTCTATGGTTCTTCAGAATAGCATGGAAAATTATCAATTTATTATGAAGATTTTACCAATGCAAGAGAAAATATTGTGGCAATGACATTACATAGATTGGGGGAAAAAAAGTTTATCTGAAACACAAATTTTTAGTCAGCAGGTGTTAATTTTTTTTCTGTGAAAGCAGAAATTTCAAAATAAATTTATATTTCAGTTGTTGAAAGATCAAGCTGCTCTGAAGGTTGGCTTGTTCTGGCATAAGCAATCTAAATACATTTGCAAATGTCTTTCTTTTAAATTGAATTTTACCTATTAACCAAATTATTATTGCAAATTAGTATATGTATATTGGCAGATATATTCAACAATCTAAGAATGTATCTGTTAATTTTGAATGTGTATATGCTCTAAGATTGACCACCCACTCATATTACTTAAAAAATTGGTGATGTGGATAAATGAGGTAGAGTTTATTTGGATGTGGCTGCTATTTTTGCATTGGCAAACTTTAAGTCATACTTACATCCTCTGCATTGTTAGATTTCGCTGTTTCATCATGGAGTCAAGTTTCTTATTGGGTATTAAACTTTCACTCCCAGTCACCATTTCATTTTTAAGTGATTTGCAAAATGATCT
>Ga0181612_116004_pt1 | contig 14092 bp, 9 predicted proteins | sample HoacroProtozoa21_FD_119630 | JGI IMG/M metagenome (GOLD analysis project Ga0181612, IMG submission 119630) | Hoatzin crop microbial communities from Cojedes, Venezuel. Combined Assembly of Gp0051906, Gp0051904, Gp0051908
CGAGCTGCGGCGCGGGACAGGCGCCATCGTGAGCACCTGCCCGCAGCCCGGAAAGCTCAGGGAGAACGTGCTTGAGATACCTGTGTGGTACTTGTGATGAAATCAGAACGCTGCTTCTATCTCCCTGACGCGGCGCACGAGGTATTCGTTGACCGGCACGGGGATGCCGTGCTTTTCGCCGAGCGCGAGCGCTTCGCCGCCGAAGATCTCCACTTCGGTTTTTTTGCCGCGGATGCGGTCCTGCGCCATTGAGGGCATGGCGTCGGGGGTGAGCGAAGCGGTGAGCTCAAGGTATTCGGCGAGGTCGCCTTCGTTCAAATCGACGCCTTCCGCGTTGGCGCAGAGCATGGCCTCGCGCATGGCGGAGCACATCATAGCGAAGGCCTCGCTGCCTTTTTCCATGACGCTGCCGTAGGTCGCGGAGAAGACCATGGCCGTCTGGTTAAGCCCGACGTTCAGCATCCACTTGCTGTACATCCTGCGCCTGATCTCGCCCGTGACGGTCACGGGGATGCCCGCGCCCTTTAAGAAGTCGGCGGCGGCCGCGAGGCCGCGGAGCTTGTCGGAGCTGAACTGGTCATCTTCAAAAAGGCCGAGGAACAGCATGCCGGGCACGGTGTAGGTAAGGCTGCGGCCGAAGCTTACGGCGTCCATCCCCTGGACGACGCAGGGGATCACGTGCTGCGCGCCGAACCTCGCGGAGACGATTTTTTCGCTCGTTATGCCGTTGAGCGCGGAAATGATTATCGTGTCGGGCCCTACGGCCGGCGCGATGGTTTCGAGCGCGGCTTCAAGGCCGGTCGCCTTCGTCGCGATTAGTATAAGCTCGGCTTTTTTTGTGCCGTCGGGCGTTTCGAGCGCAAAAGCCTCCGGCACGCCGTTGACGCGGACCGGATCGGCCGCGTAGCGTTCCCGCCGCTCTTCGTCCACAAGGAAAGTCACCTTGTCGGAGCCGATATTTTCGGAAATGATATGCCCGTACATGGCTCCCACCGAGCCCATCCCTATGATTGAAACCCTGCTTACAGTGCTCACGGCGAACCTCCTTTGAACTTTTGAAGAGCATAGCCTGGCGGCGCGGCGGGGCTTTTGGCCTGCGCCGGCCGCGTTTCCTGAATTGTAGCATTTTTCCGGGTTCCGACAAAGCGCAGGAGGCCTGAAGCCGAAGCTGCTGCCGGCGGACGGATTATCGAGGGCGCCGCAATGTGCCTACTTGCCGCATCAGCCGCGCGAAAGTATAATAAACGCTGTATGCCGAAAAGGCAGGCAGAGCATAAAAAGGGAGAATGATGAGGGGAGCCATAGCAAAGGCCGTGGCGGCAGCGGCGGCCTTAGGGGTCTTGGCGGCGGGAACGCTCGCGGCGGCCGATTACCAGGAAAGGCTCGGCGCAAAGCGGCGCGAGCGCGCGGCGGCCGAGGCGATGCAGGAAAGCATAAGCGCGGACGCCTACGGCCTGCAGGAGCTGCAGGGCGGCGGACGGGCGGCCTACAGGAATGAAGTAAAAGAGCGGGCCGCCGAGAAGGCAGCGGCCGAGGCGGCGGAAGCCGAGGCACGGGCTGCAGCCGAGAGGGCCGAAGCTGAGGCACGGGCTGCGGCAGAGGCAGCGGCTGAGGCCGAGGCACGGGCAGCGGCCGAAGCCGAGGCGCGGGCCGCGGAAGCGGCGGCCATTTGCGCGCTTCCGGCGGGCACGGTCGTGGACGATTCGCGGATCGACTTCGACAGCCTGCCGCAGTATTTCCCCGTGAGCGCGATAAATGAAGGCGACGCGGTATACGGCCGGATAATTGGAAAGTCCTATGTGGACAATCCCGACATCGCCCTTTCGTCCCTGCGCTATATAAAGACCCTGCACAGGAACTTCGCGGGGCAGACGCAGGTTGGGGAAATAATCGTCAACGAGGCGATAGCCGCCGACGTGGCGGACATTTTCCTCGTGCTGTACGAGAGCGGCTACCAGATCAACAGCATGTTCCTGATCGACGACTTCTGGACGGGCGACGGGCTCACCTCGGATGTCAATTCGATCGCGCACGACAACACCTCGGGCTTCTGCTACAGGAGGGCTTCGGCGGGCGACAACCTCTCGAACCATGCCTTCGGGCTTTCGATCGATTTGAACCCGCTTGAGAACCCGTTCGTGTACGTCACCGAAGAGGGCTCGTATGCGGCGTACCCTGAGTCAGAGGCCTATGTGGCGGACAGGGAGCTGGCGCACTGCATAACGCATTCGGACCTCGCCTATCAGGTATTCGCGGCGCACGGCTTTACCTGGGGCGGCGACTGGCCATCCCACAAGGATTACCAGCATTTCGACAAGATATGACAAAGGCGGCAAGATGGACTACATTGTATTCGACCTGGAGTGGAACCAGTGTCCTTACGGAAAGGAGAGCGAGAACCCGCGCCTGCCCTTCGAGATAATCGAGATAGGAGCGGTCAAGCTCGACGAAAGTAAAAAAATAACGGACACCTTCCACGCCCTCATAAGGCCGCGCGTCTACAAGAAAATGCATTACCAGACGCGCAAGATAGTCCACCTGAAGATGGAGGACCTGATGCGGGAGGGGCGGCCGTTCTACGAGGCCGCGCGCGACTTCTTCAAGTGGTGCGGCGACGCCCCGCGCTTTTGCATCTGGGGGACGGGCGACTTGACAGAGCTGCAGCGGAACCTCAAGTACTACGGGCTCTCGCGGCTTCTGCCGGGCCCCATACTCTATGAGGACGTCCAAAAGCTCTTCGCGATAAATTACGAGACGCGCAAGCAGAGGCGGGCACTGTCCTACGCGGTGGATTTCCTGAAGATCCCCGAGAACGGGCAGTTCCACGAGGCCCTCGACGACGCCTGGTACACCGCCTGCGTCCTGCAGACGATACCGGATGAGTGCATCGAGGAGAACTATTCTGTCGACTACTACGCTTTCCCGAAGAGCCGCGCGGAGGAGATAACGCTCAGGTATCCGACGTATGAGAAATTCATTTCCCGAACGTTCGCTACGAAAGAGGCGCTGCTCGACGATCCGGTGGTGAGCCGGATCTGCTGCTTTGAGTGCGGCAGGCAGGTGAAGAAGCTTTTCGGCTTCTTCCCCGAGAACGGAAGGAACTTCGTCGCGCTTGGGCGGTGCGGCGAGCACGGGATAGTGAAGAGCAAGGTCCGCGTCCGCAAGGCATCGGACGGCAAATACCTGGCCATAAGGACGGTGAAGATGCCCGACGCGGCCGAAATCGAGCGGATAAAGGAGGCGCGGGAGCGCTACCTTGAAAAGGCGGGAGACGCGCCCGGCAACGGAAAGCGCGCTTCAATATAAGCAGCTTCAAACCTGACGAGAAAAGGAGAGGCAAAGGATGTACAAGAAAGTAGACACCGACATGAATTTCGTCGAGCGCGAGCGCGAGACGGGCAGGTTCTGGAAGGAAAATGACATCTTCCGGAAGAGCATAAAGGCCAGGGAAGGCTGCCCGACCTATATGTTCTACGACGGGCCGCCGACGGCGAACGGAAAGCCGCACATCGGCCACGTCTTAACGCGCGTCATCAAGGACATGATCCCGCGCTACCATACCATGAAGGGCGAACTCGTCCCGAGGAAGGCCGGCTGGGACACGCACGGCCTGCCCGTCGAGATCGAGGTCGAGAAGGAAATCGGCATCGAGGGCAAGGAGGCCATCGAGGCCTACGGCGTCGAACCGTTCATCGAGAAGTGCAAGGCTTCCGTGTGGAAGTATGAAAATATGTGGCGCGAGTTCTCCGACATCGTCGGCTTCTGGGCCGACATGGACGACCCCTACGTCACCTATCACGACGATTTCATCGAGTCCGAGTGGTGGGCTTTGAAGAACATTTTCGACAAGGGGCTCCTCTACAAGGGATACAAGGTCGTGCCCTACTGCCCGAGCTGCGGCACTCCGCTTTCGAGCCATGAGGTCGCGCAGGGCTACAAGACCTTAAAGGAGAGGTCGGCGGTCGTGCGCTTTAAGGCGAAGGACGGCGACTACTGGTTCCTGGCGTGGACGACCACGCCCTGGACGCTCCCGTCGAACGTCGCGCTCTGCGTGAACCCCGACGAGACCTATATCAAGGCTAAGGACGGCGACGAGGTCTACGTCGTGGCCGAGGCGCTCGCGCCGGCGGTCCTTAGCGAGGGCTACGAGGTCCTTGAGGCCTACAAGGGCAAGGACCTTGAGTACAAGGAGTACGAGCCGCTCTACGAGTGCGCGGCGGCAAAGGCGGCCGAGCAGGGCAAGAAGGCGCACTTCGTCGTCTGCGACACTTACGTCACGATGACGGACGGCACGGGCATCGTCCACATCGCCCCGGCCTTCGGCGAGGACGACTCCAAGGTCGGCAGGAACTACGACCTGCCGCTCGTTAAGTTCGTCGACGAGGCGGGCCGCATGACCGCCGAGACGCCTTTCGCCGGCATGCGCTGCAAGCCGACCGAGAAGGAAATCGCAGAGGGCGCGGTGAGCGCGGATCCGGAAGTCTTGAAGGATCTGAAGGAGCGCAGGCTCCTGGTCGCGGCTCCGAAGTTCGAGCACGACTACCCGCACTGCTGGCGCTGCGGAACGCCGCTCATCTACTACGCCCGCGAGTCCTGGTTCATCCGCATGACCGAGGTGAAGCAGCAGCTCGTCGACAACAACAAGAAGATAAACTGGATCCCGAAGAGCATCGGGCAGGGGCGCTTCGGCTCCTGGCTCGAGAACATCCAGGACTGGGCTCTCTCGCGCGACCGCTACTGGGGCACCCCGCTTCCGGTGTGGATCTGCGAGGACTGCGGAAAGCTCCACACGATCGGCTCGAAGGCAGAGCTTAAGGAAATGTCCGACAACTGCCCCGACGACATCGAGCTCCACAAGCCCTACATCGACCGCGTCACGATCAAGTGCCCGCACTGCGGCGGCACGATGAAGAGGACGCCCGAGGTCATCGACTGCTGGTTCGACTCCGGTTCGATGCCCTTCGCGCAGCACCACTATCCGTTCGAGAACCAGGACCTCTTCAAGGCGCAGTTCCCTGCGAGCTTCATTTCCGAAGCCGTCGACCAGACGCGCGGCTGGTTCTACTCGCTGCATGCCATCTCGACGCTCATGTTCGGGACGAACTGCTACGAGAACTGCCTCGTGCTCGGCCTCGTCCAGGACGAGAACGGCCAGAAAATGAGCAAGTCGAAGGGCAACGCCGTCGATCCGATGGAAGCCCTGAAGACCTACGGCGCCGACGCCATCCGCTGGTACTTCATCGTCAATTCCGCGCCGTGGCTCCCGAGCCGTTTCTACGGCAAGGCGGTCATGGAGGGGCAGAGGAAGTTCCTCGGAACGCTCTGGAACACCTACGCCTTCTTCACGCTCTACGCCGAGATCGACCAGTTCGACCCGACCAAGTACGAGCTCGACAAGGACAAGCTCTCCGTCATGGACCGCTGGATCCTCTCGCGGCTGACGAACGCCATAAAGGACACCGACGCCGCCCTCGCGGCCTACAAGATCCCCGAGTCGGGCAAGGCACTTCAGGACTTCGTGGACGACCTGTCTAACTGGTACGTCCGCCGCTGCCGCACGCGCTTCTGGGCGAAGGGCATGGAGCAGGATAAGATAAACGCCTACCTCACGCTCTACACCTGCCTCGTGACCGTATCGAAGCTCGCGGCTCCCATGATCCCGTTCATGACCGAGGAAATATACAGGAACCTCGTCTGCTCGGTCGATCCGTCGGCTCCCGAGAGCGTCCACTTGACGGACTATCCCGTCGCCGACGAAGCCTTCTTCGACGCCGAGCTCGAGGAGAACATGGACAACGTCCGCCGCGTCGTCGCCCTCGGAAGGGCGGCCCGCAACTCCAGCGGCATCAAGAACCGCCAGCCGATCGCGAAGATGCTCGTCAAGGCTGATTTCGAGATCCCCGACTTCTACAAGGCAATCGTCATCGACGAGCTCAACATCAAGGAGCTTGAGGAGTCGCAGGACGCCGACAAGTACGTCGCATACACGATAAAGCCGAACCTCAAGACCGTCGGTCCTAAGTACGGCAAGCTCCTCGGCGCGATAAGGACGGCGCTTTCCGCCCTAAACGGAGCCGAAGCCAAGAAGGAGCTCGACGAGAAGGGCTCCGTCACGCTCGACGCCGCGGGCACTCCCGTGACGCTCGTGGCCGAAGACCTCCTTATCGAGGCCGCCGAGAACGCCGACTTCGAGACCGCCCAGGACGCCAAGGCGACCGTAGTGCTCGACAAGCGGCTGACGCCCGAGCTTCTGGAGGAAGGATTCGTCAGGGAAATCATTTCCAAGATCCAGACGATGAGGAAAGAGGCGGGCTTCGAGGTCATGGACCGCATCCGCGTATTCGTGTCGGGCAACGATACGATCGAAAAGATTATGTCGAAAAATGAAGAGACGATCGCGCACGACGTGCTTGCCGACGCAATCGCAAGCGGAGAGGGCGGCTCCTACTCCAAGGAATGGAAGATCAACGGCGAGGCCGTTAAGTTCGGGGTCGAGAAGACGAACGCGTAAGGCGGCGGAGGTGCAGTTTGGCTAAGGCTAAGAAGACATATATAACGGCGGACAGCAGGAAGGCGAAGAAGTTCGACAAGAAGCTTTTTAAGGAAGTCGTCCGCAACGCGGTGCGCATCCTCTACAGGAAGGACGTGGAGGACGCGACGCAGCAGGAGCTCTTCCAGTCGGTGGCGAGCGTCATCGAGACGCAGATCATCGACATGTGGATGGATTCCTGCAAGCGGTTCGCCGAGAAGAAGTCGAAGATCGTTTACTACCTTTCAATGGAATTCCTGATGGGGCGCGCGCTCGGCACGAACCTGCTCAACATGGGCAACTACGGGATCGTCGGCGAGTGCCTTGAGGAAATGGGGATCGACATCGGGGCCCTCGAGGACGAAGAGCCCGATCCCGCGCTCGGCAACGGCGGCCTCGGCCGCCTCGCCGCCTGCTTCCTCGACGCGCTCGCGACGGGGGGCTACCACGCCTACGGCTGCGGCATACGCTACCACTACGGCATGTTCAGGCAGAAGATCTCGGACGGCTACCAGGTGGAGCGGCCGGACGACTGGCTGAAGAACGGCTATCCCTTCGAGCTCAAGCGCCCCGAGTACGCCAAGGAGGTGCGCTTCGGGGGCAACACGCGCATCGAGTACGATCCGGCCACGGGCGAGAACCATTACATTTACGAAAATTATTCCTCGGTCAGGGCGATCCCCTACGACATTCCGATCGTGGGCTTTAAGAACGGCGTCGTCGACACGCTCCGCATCTGGGACGCGGAGGCGATCGTCGATTTCGAGCTTTCGTCCTTCGACCGCGGCGACTATGCCAAGGCGGTCGAGCAGAGCAACCTCGCGCGCACCATCACGGAGGTGCTCTACCCGAACGACAACCACATGGCGGGCAAGGAGCTGAGGCTGAAGCAGCAGTACTTCTTCATCTCGGCGACGCTGCAGACGGCTCTTGAAAAGCATTTGAGGACCTACGGAACCCTTGAGAACCTGCCGGACAAGTGCGCCTTCCAGATGAACGACACGCACCCCGCGGGAGCCGTCGCGGAGCTGATGCGTCTCCTGATGGACGAGCACGGCATGGGCTGGGACGAGGCGTGGGAGATCACGAAGAAGTGCTGCGCCTACACCAACCACACCATCATGGCGGAGGCCCTCGAGAAGTGGCCGGTCGACCTCTTCTCGCGCCTGCTCCCGAGGAACTACCAGATCATCGAGGAGATAAACCGCCGATTCCAGGAGCTCATAATGAAGCGCTATCCGGGCGACGAGGGCAAGCTCTCCCGCATGCTCATCATTTACGACGGGCAGGTCAGGATGGCGAACCTCGCGATCGTCGGCGGCCACGCGGTCAACGGCGTCGCCGCGCTCCACACCGAGATCCTCAAGAAGAACGTCCTGAAGGACTTCTACGAGCTCTGGCCCGAGAAGTTCTCCAACAAGACGAACGGCGTCACGCAGAGGCGCTTCCTCCTGCACGGCAACCGCCTCCTGGCCGAATGGATCACCGACAAGATCGGCGAACGCTGGGCGACGGACCTTTCGGAGCTGAAGAAGCTTGAGGTCTACATCGACGACCCGCGCGCGCGCCAGGAGTTCATGTCGATAAAGCACAAGAACAAGGTCCGCCTTGCCGAGTACATCCTTGAGCACAACGGCGTCGAGGTCGATCCCTATTCGATTTTCGACGTGCAGGTCAAGAGGCTGCACGAGTACAAGCGCCAGTTCCTCAACATCCTCCACGTGATGTACTTAAGGAACCTGCTCCTCGCGCACCCCGAGACGGATTTCTACCCGCGCACGTTCATTTTCGGCGCGAAGGCCTCCGCGGGCTACGACAACGCCAAGCGCATCATAAAGCTCATCAATTCGGTGGCCGACAAGGTCAACTCCGACCCCGCCCTAAAGGGCCGCCTCAAGGTCGTGTTCATCGAGGACTACAAGGTCTCGAACGGGGAAATGATTTTCGCCGCGGCCGACGTGTCCGAGCAGATTTCCACGGCCTCCAAGGAGGCTTCGGGCACTGGCAACATGAAGTTCATGATGAACGGCGCCCCGACGCTCGGCACGATGGACGGCGCGAACGTCGAGATAGTCGAAGAGGTGGGGCGCGAGAACGCTTTCATTTTCGGACTGTCCTCGGAGCAGGTCATTAACTACGAGACGAACGGCGGGTACGACCCGAATTACATTTTCAACACGGACGGCGAAATCAGGCAGGTGCTCCTGCAGCTCATCAACGGGACGTTCGACCCCGACACGGAGCTCTTCCGCCCGCTCTACGACTCGCTGCTGACGAACCGCTTCGGCGCGCCCGACCGCTACTTCATCCTCGCCGACTTCCGCGATTACATCCGCGCGCAGAAGGAGGTCCAGGAAGCCTACCGCGACTCCGTCCGCTGGGCGAAGATGGCCATGCTGAACACCGCCCGCTCGGGCAAGTTCTCCGCCGACCGCACCATAAAAGAATACGCAGAAGAAATCTGGCACGTGGAGTCCGTGACGGATTGACGCGCAGGACGAAAGACAAGGCCGCCGCGGCAGAAGCCGCGGCGGTTTTTGTTTTGCAGTCAATGGTTACATGGATGAATGCAGGCGAGGAATCACCAGAAAATTGTGCAAAATGACGAAATTTCAAAAAGCTCTTGACACTTTCTTTTGTGCTACTGCAGGGCATTTTTATGTATATCGATGTTCTTTACGTCATTAGTGGCGAAGGAGTCAAGGTGCACTTGAGCATGCTGGTTGGATTTTTGGTTGGCGCATTTTTGCTTCTTGCTATAAGGACTATTGTAGAGGCGGGAATTATTCTGGCAGTGAGCGAATTATTCAGGCAATCGGTGAACTTAAAGAGCGTTGTTGATTGCCTTCTTGAGAGTATGAAGTTGCCGAACATTCTTGTTGTGATCTATACTTTTGTGCAGTTGGTTTTTATACGGAGCATGAATGAGATATATCAGACCATTGCGCTCGGATCAGTTTCTTTGCTTTATATAATTATGTGCATTGTTGCGTTTTGGAGATTGAAGAATAAGCCGGTGGTGGCATGTCTCGCTGTGTATGCTGCGGCATATACCGTGATTCAGGTCAAAGGCGTCATTGCTATACTTTAAGGAGGGGGCTATGCTAAGCGTTGAAAATCTTTCTTTTTCATATGGCGACCGTTGCATTTTGCGGGATGTGTCGATGAAGGTGGAGGATGGGGACATTTATGCGGTCCTTGGGCGGAATGCGGTCGGTAAGACGACGCTGCTGAACGTGCTCACGGGGGTGCTGCGGCCAGGCGGCGGGAGGTTCTCCATTGACGGTGTGGATCTCGAGGGAGGGTATCCCGAAAGCATGAGGATGAAGATCGGCGCCATGCGCCCAATCGTCGGGACGTTTAGAAAAATGAGATGCGAACAGTATCTGGAGTTCGTGTGTGGCCTGTATGGAGTCAACAGGTCTGAAATCTATGAAGCCAGCAAGACATATGAATTTGAGAGCGAGCTGCAGCGCACGATTAAAAATTGCTCGGCAGGCACGGTCAAAAAGATAGAGTTCTGCGCGGCGACGATCCACAAGCCAAAAATCCTGTTTTTGGATGAACCCTTCGAGGCAGTCGATCCGATTGTCGCAGTCGAAATGAAAGAGAGGATTAAGGATTATGCGGGACTCGGAAACAGCGTGATCGTGACCTCCCATATACTAGATGTGGTTCAGAACCTCTGCAATAAGTATGCCATCATAAACGATGGGACTGTTGCCCGCGAGGGAATCATCGATTTTGGGGCGGATTCTGAAAAAGGCATGGGCGCACTTGAAAAAATATTCGTGGACGTGGTGGGAAATGAATAATAAAACGCGGAATAAGTTCGGATGCCTTGCGAAGTACGCGGCTTTTTACTCGTATGGTCAGTATAAGGCAGATGAAAGCGTGTTCGCTCTTGTCATCGTGATGGCGGTAGAACTGGCTTTGTGGGGCGCGATAGCCTTTTTCTGCAGGGAACAAGTCGCTGCGGGAATTATGGCGAAACCCTCTTTCTTGGTTATTGGCGTCAGCGCGAAGGCCTTGCTGGCATTGGTGGAAAAGAGCGGCGAATTGGGCGTCGGGTATAATTTGACCGACTATTTTTTTATCAAAAAAAGTGACGTGCTCAAGTTAAGGCTGACGGTGCGGATCGTCAACGCCGCAGAATATTTTTTGCCGCTGTGCATGGTCCTTTATTCAATTTTCGTGTACAAGGAAAAATGGTTTTTGGCGGCGGCGGCCAGCATTGCCGCATTAGTTGTCGTTTCTGAGGCAGCCGCTTGGTTCTCGTACAGATACAGCGGATATGGAATCCCCGTCATAAATCTGGTGCTGTTTTTCATAATCGCGGCGCTGATTTGCGTAATGCCGTTTTTGTTCGACTGCGTTACGGCGAGCCAAGAAGTGTGCCGCAAGCTCAATAGGGCTTTGAATGGCGTGATGGCGGCGGATCTGATATTTGCGGCCGCGGCCGTGCCAGTCGTGCTGCACAGAAAATCGGCGGGAAGGAGGAACGCTCGTGCCGCCGCAGCAAGAAAAACGGGAATTCCGTCGCTTTCGAGGCTTATGTTCAGGACGGAAGTGAAACGTATTTTAAAAGACAGGGCTTCGCTGTGGCTTATGCCGTTCGTGTATCTTGCGATATTCTTTATCTGCGGTGATTTTTTGGATTTAAAACTCATTATGCCGCCGTACTTCGCCGTGGAATTCGCCATTGTATGGGGGCTTAATTATTTCGGAGAAGATGAGGAGCTGGTTACAGTGTTCTTGTCGCCGGCAAAGAGGAGCGACATAACAAGGAGCAAGAACGGCGCGTATGTTTTTATAGTGACGCTGGCATCGGCGGTCGTATACGCTGCGGCAGTGCTCACGGGGATGTATCCGGCGGGGGGTAGGTACGCTGCGCTTTATGCCGCGGGCGCGCTCGCGGCCGCAGGCATATTCGCGGAGCTTTGCGGAAGGCTTTCCATAACTGGGTACTATAAGGGAAAGGGCAATTTGAAGGCGGCGCTGCGCGGCATCGGAATCGCGGTGCTTGCAATGCTTGGATTCTCTTTGGCGGAGAGCCTGGTGATTTCATTTGGGGCGGAGCTTCCCGCCCTGTGCGCCGCAGCAATCCTGTACGCCGCTGCGCTGTACGACACCTGCGTAAGCGGACGGCGGCAGGGCGCGCTGCTTGGCCGCCATGAGCGGCGGATCCTCGACCGTTTTCTCGGGCTTGCATCCTGAGGGGTTCTCTGATTATCATTAAGGGACGTTTTTGGTTCTCTGATGATTTTTTAGGAGCAGCGAGCATGGCCGCGAAGGCAAGGGATTTCTTGAAAAATGAAAAGTTGTGGAGGATGTTCTTCTCCTGGTGCTTCGTATTCGCGCTGAGCTACCATCTCGGCGAGGGCGAGATGTCGATGCCGACGAGGACGCTCTTCAACATCGCGGGGCTTTACGTGGCGTGGCGCATTTTCGGCGAGCGGCCTAAGGGCGACAGGCGCGTCGGCGCGGCAGCGTGCGCGTGCGGCTGCGTCTGCTCCGCCGCGCTCGTGGTCGGGCAGTCCATTTACCTGACGAACGGCTTCAGGTGGCTGCTCGCCTCGCCCGAGAAAATAATAAGGACGGTCATTTCCCTCGTCGGCTTCGCGGTCTTCCTCACCGCGTTTTTCGCGAAGCTGCTTTCGATGGCGGCGGGATACGCGGGGCTTCCGCTCGAAGAAAAGAAGGGCGGGAGCGTAAAAAAGTACCTGATCCTTTGGGGGACGACGCTGCTCGCCTACGTCCCGTGCTTCCTCGCCTTTTACCCGGGGATGCTCGCCTACGATTCGAAGGCGCAGCTTCGGATGGCCTTCAGCGGCTTCAGCTCCTATACGACCCACCATCCGCCCCTCCACACGATGATCCTGCAGGCGTGCGTCTGGCTCGGACAGAAGACGGGCATCGAAATCATCGTCATTTACGGCGTAATCCAGATGGTCCTGATGTCGGCTTCGCTCGCCTTCCTCATGCACTACGTGCTGCGGAAAATATGCAGCAGCAGGCAGGCCCTCGTAATCCTCGTAATCTACTACATGCTGAATCCGATCATCGCGATCTTCTCGCTTGAGATGACCAAGGATTCGTATTTCCTGATCGTGTACGCGCTGCTGACGGTCGCGCTGCACGCCTTTGTGACCGAGCCTGAAAGCTTTAGGGAGCATCCCTCGCGCTGCGTGCTTTTTTCGCTGGCGCTGCTCTTTGCGATGCTCTTTAGGAACAACGCGTTCTACGTCGTCATCGCGCTGCTTGTGCTGATGCTCATTTTCTTCGGAGACAAAAAAACGAAGCTCGTGGCCGCGGCAGTGTTCGGCGCCGCGATTGTCATTTTCAAAATAATAAGCGGGCCGGTGTACGGCGCCCTCGGCATAAAGGACAACGGCTACCACGAGATGCTCGCGGTGCCGATGCAGCAGATCGCGATGGTGTACCGCGAAAAGGGCGACGAGCTCGACGCGGAGACCGTGGAGGAAATCGGGAAGTACATCGACCTTGAGAAGGTGGTGAAGGATAAATACTACAACCCGAGGTTCTACGACAGGCTCAAAAAAGCGATGGACAAGGAGGCCGTGAACTCCAACATCAAGGACGTCCTGAAGCTGTGGGCGAAGCTCGGCGTGAAGTACACGAAGGAGTACCTGCGGGCGTTCCTCGCGCTGAACCTGCCGTACTGGTACCCCGACTCCAAGACCATCGACGACTACGCGCAGCGCCCGTACATAACGACGAACCCGCGCAAGAACGCATACTATACGGTTACGACGCAGTCGAAGCTGCCGCTGCTCTTGAAGGCTTACAGGGCGGTCGCGAGGTACGCGGCGTTAGAGCCGCTTCCGGTCGTGAACGCGCTGACGTCGATCTCGATCCCGATCTGGCTGCTGCTCGCCGTAACCGCGGTGCTTTTCGTGCGGCGGATGTACGCGGATATGTTCGCGGTGCTGCCGTCGGTTCTCTTGTGGGGGACGTACATGCTCGGACCGGTCAGCAACTTCCGCTACATTTACCCGATCTTCGCCCTCTACCCGTTCTACATCATGCTCGCGCTCCGGAAAAAGGACGCGCCTAATCGGAAAATGATAAGGGACGGGGCGCCTTCCGAATCCGCTTTGGCGGAGGGTGATTTTTAAACTGCGGCTTCAATGACTTTTGCGCAGGCCCGACATATAATGCAATTGTTCCCGAGGGAACGAGGACATTATCAACTGAACATCGGCAGCTTTAGCAGCTGCATGCATCCCGGTGCAGAGCGCATAACCAGCGTGCCGGGACTGCATGGTAGCCGAGTCGGAACGCCTGGGATACTTGGCGGGAAGGCTTCCGAAGCATCGCGAGGTGCATCAGGAAAGGGACAATTCACGCACACCCAAAGGCCGGTGCAGGTGCAAAAGCTGTCTGCGCAAAAGGCAGCGCTCGGATCGGCGGCGTAATAGACGGCCCCTGTGGGGCAATAACCGCATCCCTGTCGTGGGCTTGGTACCCCACGGTAAATGCGGAATTCCAACAAGCCGCTCGTGTCGATGAACCTGGGAAACCGGGGTATAAGGTCCGTTC
>Ga0181612_174695_pt1 | contig 14090 bp, 7 predicted proteins | sample HoacroProtozoa21_FD_119630 | JGI IMG/M metagenome (GOLD analysis project Ga0181612, IMG submission 119630) | Hoatzin crop microbial communities from Cojedes, Venezuel. Combined Assembly of Gp0051906, Gp0051904, Gp0051908
ACTGATGCCTAAGGAAGAGCTTATAGGTGGCACTTCTGGAGTCCAGCCCAGCTCCCTGCAATGGTTTCAGAGCCACTCCAGCCTACCCCCAGGTGTGAAAAATGTGAAAGCATCTTCAATACCAGTATCACTAAGTCAGTATCACAGTCATGGTGTATTTACTAGAGTTAGGCATCGGGATATATGCATGCATGTAGAACTGTGTTGGTACAAGCATGTCCTTCTCTCCTCCCCCACAAAGACCTGTAGTTGCATAAACATTGCATATTGAACTCTGATGCATTTTCTCTTTACACTTAGAAAAACTTTGAGTGGTCCACACTCAGTCCAGTGATGGAGGTCATGAAAGGTGAAAGGTCTGCTTTGTACGTGGGCAAAATGGAAGGTGCAGCCCCAAATGACTTGCCCAAGAAGCATCCTGCCATGATGACACTTTAATGAATCCCAGTTGTACTCTGATTAGGTCAAGGAGCTAAGAGCAACCTTTAACTCTAGCTTTCTTCCCCAGCCATGCTTACAACAGCCAGCACGGGGCTGGAGGGGAGGAGGAAATGGAGGACACGTGCCATTGCTTCCCCAGCACTTGCTCCAGGAACGATGAGCTCTGTGAGCAGCCAGCGAGTCCTACCTGCCTCAGATCAAGGAGCTGTGACCCTGAGAAGCAAGTGGGCTCTTTCTCCCACTTCTCCTCTGGTACATCAACCAAGTAATTCCAGTGAAACCAAGATCCCAGCTGGACTGGTTCAGAAGGGCAGAGGTGGTCTTATGTGATGAACCGGACCATGAGAGCAAAGGTGGTGAACGAGCTATCAGGGACTTTCCTAGCCCAGGGCAAGAACAGCAGGCAGGGATGGATGAGAGGCTTATTTACAGCACTGTATGCCCAGTATTTTCCTTTTTATAGTCTGCTGCACTCAGGCAGTTTTTTTTTAAGTGGCGCATGGTGATTCTAGGCACAAAACACATCAGCAATTAATTGGATTTGTGGGCCTCACTTCCACGCACCCCTTTGAAACGTTCCCTCAGGAGATCATAAAAGACGGGGACTGAGCAAAGTAGTAAGAGGAAGGTATAATGTGGAGAGGACCCTTTTGTTAATCCTGTTCTGCCTATCTTTCATTAGCACACCTTATTATGACATCCTATGGATTTGCTGCTTTGGCTGTGCTGGCGAGAGGCAAATGATGACTTAATGAATGATGGTGCCTCGAGCTGATAACGGACTGCCCCTCTCTCCCACTGAAAAGAGATTGTGTTCGGCACAGTATGGCCAACTGCACTGAACATAATTGGATGAAACTTGTAATAGTTTGTTCACTCCAAGTGGGTACAAAAGCCACGGCAAAAAATCCCAATGATAAAATATCAATTGCTGTCTCTTGCCTAAGGGTGTAATTGTGGTTAGTGGCACTTGCAGAGCAGAGCATCTAGGGTGGCAGATCACGCGAGGAAGGACTCGCCCTGGCACGTCAAGCACAACGCAGAGGCTGTGTCTGCAGCACAGAGCTGCTGAGGCTGGGGGCCGGAGCATGCAGCATGTGTCAAGACACCGAAACTGCTTTGCAGACTGCCTGGACTTAAGCAGCGTTTACTCCTCCTGTGCTCAGAGGATACTCAGCGCAGCCCTGGGTGGCTCAGTCCCGGCGCACTCGTCTTCCTGCTGCTCTGGCGCAGAAATAGCGCAGGAGCAACAGCCGTGGCAGTGCCGCTGCCCGCTCCAGCTGGGTGCTGCTTCAGCTCCACATGCCTCAGCCACTGGGCTTTAGAACATTTTCCCAAAGCCATTACTTTTACGCCCTGAATGATTACTTCATTTAGCACATATATCAGAACTAAAATACTCAATATTAGCTCATTTAAGTTCATGTTCAGTGATGGATTAATCGTTCCTGTTTTCTGGAGCAAAGCCCAGTCCATTTCGTCTATGGACCAAGAAATGTTCCCGTGTCTCCTGAAGTCTGAGACATCTGCTGTGCTTTGCATATCTGCCTGCCCACAAAAAAAACAGTGAAGGCTTAAATTTAAAAAAATAAAAAATTGCTAAAACTATAGATCACACCTGTTTTTCTCCTGCTTTCAGAGAAGGTGCAAAGGAAGCGCATCAACAGTACTGTCAGCGTCAGCCTGTGTCTCCTCTGAGGTTTCAGATGTCACATCGCCTTACAGTGGATATTGCTTTGCGATGTGCTGTGCTACACCATGGCCCACACAGGAAAATGCAGAGAGTGAAACCAGTCCTTAATGGACAAGCACAATGATGACAGCAACACCTACATTAGCTCTGGCCAGGCTGAGACAAAAGATGCTAAAGATTATGGCCAAAACAAAATAAAAGCAATGGGTGACCAAACTGAAATGCTCGAAGTATCCCATTCCCCAGAATTAACAGCGATGTTGGTGAGTCAGTGCAATGAGTAAATGATTGGAGGAAGCATCCCTACCCGTCATCCTCGTGGGCAGCAGACTTGTAGCAGGAACCGAGGCTGAGTCTATCCCGTGTGCAGGGGGGGCAAAACTAGAAGGCATCGTTCAGCCAAAACTACCTTGGCTCCAGCAACAGTTGCTCAGCTCAAGGACCTCTCTCCTATGGAAGCTGTGCTTGGTGGAGCCTGTTTTCTTTCAAGTGTGGGTAGTAGACTTTGGTTTTTTAAAAGTTTTTTCTCCATGAGAAAGGCAGTGAGTCCTGGTGGCAATGGGACCTGGATTTCCGCGCCACCTCTGCCACTGCTCTGGGGCTTCAGTCACACCGTTCACCCTCTGTCTCGGTGTGCCCAGATGCGGTGCAAGCACCATGCAGTCATGGTGTCTCCAGGACTCTCAGGTCCTACTGCCCTGTGCTGATACCAAAACACAGCTGAAATTGTAATTAATTGGTTTTGTTCGCCTATCTTTTAATGATCCCTAAAACATCAGAGGGTAGTGAATATCTGGTGAGGAAAGGGACAAAGAGAACTGGGGATGGGAGCTGAGATGTTGTCAAACTGAAATAGCCACTTGTTATTGAGATCCATACATCTCACCTGCCTTTTGCCACCAGAAGAAAACCTCTCCTTTTGTTTGGTCACAGACCAAGAATGCTGCTGTCTTTTTGCACTGTGAGAAACATACGGAACAAGAAAAGAGAGCTGAAACATTTCAGACAATCTCCTTTCTCCTGTGTTCAGCAATTACTCTTATTGTCAGCAGGAGTAAAGAAGCATGTACCATTTGAAAGTATTTAGAACTGACTGTGTGTTTTCAAAACACAAGATCTTTCAAGGGACTACTCTCTTCTCATTTGGTGACACAGGCAATTAAGTTTTTAAGAGGTTCTCTCTAGCATTAACAGACTATACGATATTCTCGAAGGCGCCTTTATAGCATCTTAAAGACAAATTACTTGCATCTTCCTTGGAAAATAAAAGGCTAAATTCCAACACTGGAGTCCAACCAAGCTCCATTTTACGTGCAATCCAAGCTGGCTGGCTACACATTGCCTCTGCTCCCCCCTCCACTGTGCAGCTGTGGCTCTAATTCACCGTGGGGAACTGCTCCCCAACACCAATGCCCCTTACTGGGGAGGGAAGGCTCAGTCGGGCCCCTTTGGCTTTGCCCTGTGTCCAGCTGTGGGGAGCATCCAGCTGCAGGAAGAGGGAGTCAGGGAGCACCAGGGTCTGGATATGTGTCCCCATTCAGCTCTAGCGATGAGGAAGGGAGAAATCAGACTAAAAAGAAGCAAGAAAGAGCCCATCCTTGGGATTGGCCCTCAGCTGCTCTAGAAGTATATATCTATTAGACACTGCCATTCTTTCGGGCTGTAATGTATTTCCTCATTAGGGTAAACATTCATGTGGCATTTGTGACCATTTCTGGAATGACATTGCACAAAGTTGGGTAATAAAATTGCCTCTGATCTCACAAAGCGCAAGGCTCAAGACAAATAAAGTCTGTAAACAGTTCTGCACTTCAGGATGTTTTATGAGCTGGACTGCTGTTTACTTAGAGCTAAACCTGAAGAAGTTCATTTCATCTCCTGGAAAAGGCACCGTGCTTGCAGGAGGCTTCGTTCCTCGGGGGGTACTGGCACAGCTACTACAATCAAACTTTCTGCTGCGTTTTTCCCTTTGTTGCCTGCAAGTCCATGTCATTCATTCCACCTTTCCCTCTCCCAGCAATACTTCTGTGATATTTAGAAATGTATATAAATGTCAGCAAGCTGGCAAAAGCCCACAGGACTCTGGAGGCAGCGAGTAGGTATGGAGTTCACCAGGACTGCCTTGCACTGAAATCCGAGTGCTGGGGAAGGGACCAAGCCCTCCCCTCCCAGGGCATCTCGGCTGTGTTGCAGGTTGCTGGAGGGGACTCCTCCGGGAAGGCTGATGGCGGGCAGCGGCAGGAGATGGACCATGAGCAATGGCAACTCTCACTGTTATCTCCAGCAGTACCAATCTAGCGTGTGCAGGTGGTGGGCAAAGCCAAAGCTGTGCAGGAGACAGAGACAGGCCCTTGACTGAAGCCTCTGCGTTGCAGTGGGAACCGGAGCAGGGACATACGTGTGAAGTGACGGCAACAGCATGAGCCAGATCCCTTTCCCTTGGGGCTGAGACGTTACAGACCACGCTGTGCTCCAGGTGAGGACAAAATACCTTTTGCTCACTCCATGAAGACATATGGTTGCTTGACTTTTAAAATGCAGCTGCTAATTGGGGCACCTTCTAGAAACAAAAGGGCGAGACTGGAATGACATTGAAGTGAACCTCCCAGCCGGCCGACCCCTTGGCTGCCTGGCACCAATTCCCAGGGGCTGCCGTGCCCGGAGGGGTGCTGGCTCATCACCCATGCAGGTGAGGAAGACCGAACATCTCACCACACCCAACAGCAAAATCAAGAGACATCACCAACCTGTTCTGCAGGGTCCACGTGGAGCTGCCATCGGGGAGCAGGCGGCAGAGGTTTCTCCTTTTCTGCTGGCTTTGGGAATGGCTTTTCAGCAGAGCACCACACCTGGCATCCCACTCCTGATTCCTGTTTCAAAGGGCTGCGCTTCTAACTGGCAGCGAGAGCAAGGACGGTGCCAGCAGGATGCATCTTGCAGTGCTGAATCAGACCATTGAGAAGTAAGCGGACTCACCTGGCAGATTTAGCTAGGGCTGGACTCGGCTTCTGCTTGGAAAGCTTGAAAATAATGCATCGCTACAGTCCGAAATCAGCACGGTCATCCCCAGTGTCACACACGAGGCGCAGTTAAAACCATGACCTCCAGATCAAGCAGGGCCAATTACCAGGTTGCCTGGTCCAGCTGAGTTTTGAACATCTCCAAGATCCTACAGCCCCTGTGGGCACCTCGTCTGGCACTTGACCATCCTCACAGTGGACACTTTTTACGTTAGATGTGGTCAGAATTTCCCATGCTGCAATTTGTGCCTGTTGCCTCTTGTGCATCTCCAAGGACAGTCTGGCTCTGCCTTCTGCACACTCTCCTATTAAGAGTCATAGACAGCAACAAGATGTCCCCTTTGCCTCCTCAGAACTCCAGTTTTTCTCAGCCTTGCTCCAGTACATTGGTGCCTCTTTGCATGAGAAGCCCAAAACCGGCCATGCTACCTCCAGTGCTCAAGTACGTGTAGGAACATCTCTGGGATTCGCATCTGCAGCCCTCGAGTAGCTCCAGCTGTGCCACACTAATTCGTCACCCGCCGGCGGGTGTCAGTAGCTCCTGGAATAAAGCAGAAGTTGGAGAACTTTCTCGGCTGGTTCCCCTTTGACAGATTTCAAGCATTCACTCTTCTCTCATCTGGCTATTTGTAAGGGGTTCACACGTCTGTAGCTGCTCTGTTAGAGCTTGTCTTCACTGCTGGAAAGCTTCATTAGCTCAGGACAGCTAGTGCATATCTACTGTTCAGAGGTAAAACCAGAGTGTAAGACAAGCTACGTTAGTTATACCGTGAGGGAAACTCATTAGAGTCAAGCTCAGCTGCTCACTTAGGCTGACTTTATCTTCCTGGTGTCTTTACCTCAGGATAACACAAGACTTTGTTACATAGGGGGAAAAAAAAGGTGGTGATTTTTTTGCAGGAGGCTAAAGGAATACTCTTATGCATTGTTTTGGCACTGACCAAAAAATCCGAGGGGCTTGGGGGATACCTGGAGGAAGAGGGAAGGGGAAGGAGAAGGGGAAGATGCCCTCAGGCAGCACCAACAAGGTGGAAAGTGCACAAAGTCTCCTGCCGCACCATGAACCCTTTCATTGGAAAACTCTAGAAGGGCCCAAATCCAGCATATGAGAGGAAAAAGCTCTTTATAATAAGGCTGGGACAGGTCTTTCTCAGGTTTACAACTGCTTCGTTCTTGCAGCTTATGTATAATGGGGATTATGTACATTACATGAGAACAGCAGACACTGTGGGATTTTCCTATGCCTTCACTGATTTCAAGTTCCTTCACTTTTTTCAGTACCAAACCAGAGATGCTGGAAAGACAGCAGGTATAACTGCAAATACCAACCAGTCCTCTGGAAGGGGAAAATCATACGCCTTTTGCCAGCCTGAGTGAAAAATGGAAAGTCCCCAAGTCAGCCATCCTTCTGGAAACCTCTGGCCTCAAAATACACTTTGCCACTGATCTATTCTGATTCCAGGAACAACACACTGAGCTGAGGCTTAGACCTCGGGCAAACTCGCCTTTTGGCTCAAACAGCAAAGATCTTTAGCTGAAAATGCCTGCTGCTGACAGTCTGCGCAATGGCTGCGTCCCAAGCACTGCTGGCATAGCCGTGGTGGAAAAAATAAAATACATTTCATTCCCCAATGGTCATGCTGTAATGGCATGAAATTAGAAACTCTAATCAATAGCGCTTTACACAGCATGAGTCTCATGTCAAAAGAGTCCATAGTTGAAAAAAGAAGAGTCACAAATAAATATGAAAATCAAGGCTGTGAAGCATCAGTAATGAAGTATAATTCTGTCAAGCAATCCAAGCCAGTGATTCTCTTCACAAAACCTTGACTCATCAAATCCTACCTTCTCCACACCTCTTTGAACTTCCATCTCCAAATAATTTTCGTGTATTTATTTGCCCTTTGCACATGAAATGTCACTGATTTGAGTGTGAGTGATGAAACTGGGAAGGGAAGGGCTGTGTTGCAGCCCTTGCTCTGCCTCTGGTTGTTTCCGAATGCTTTCAGCTCTCTGTTGCTTCATCACAGGGCTTTGGAAAAGGCCCCAACCTGCCTCTGTTCACCCTCCTAGGGTACACAGTGAGACCAGTGACACAACTTTAAGACATACCTCATATTCCTACAAAGTGTAAATCAAATGCAGATTATTATAACAACAACAGAAGTCATAGTTATCCTATTTATATCAAGAATTAAAGGCAGCCATGGTAAGACCCTTATTTTTCACTTGTACAGGCGACACTTCACCAGAAGAACCACCAGAGAGGTAAAGTACTCAAAAATAATAAGCAGACCCCCAAAGGGCATGAAGAACTGACAGCTACAGGGCTCTCAGGCTGTCGTACAAGTCTTTCGGGAGCTGGCGCTGTTTCATTCAGGGACAGGGTTTGGGGGCTTTCCAGCACTTGTTTTAAAACTCCTCTTGCCATGCACTGCTAACGTTAGCACAGCTTGGCAGGTGGAGAAGAAGTGTCCTGAAAACAGCAAATTCTTGGAGTGTAGATTTTGTTAATTAGACCTTCTTCCTGCGCACAGCACAGCTCCTGTGGCAGAGACACAGTGATCAACCAAGTGCTGGATATTTTCAGGAGAACAGATAACAGCAGCCTGACTTCACAACATATAAATGAAAGTCCTCCAGAAAGACCTGCCTAATCCAAAGGCACAAAAGTCAGTGGGAAAAAAACTTGCACGGCGTCAAGTGAAGGCCTCACTCTTTGTGAGGGGTGTACCTGGCAGTTTCTGTGTCCTTTTCCTAATTTTGCCACTGAACCACGTTACTTTGGTTAACGGAGTTACCTGCAGCCGTAGTCCTTCGCATGCAAAAGTATGTTTTTCACTTGAACCAATACTACTTGAAATCTCAATGACAGCAAAGCAACTGTGGTTTGCACACAAAGTTCATTGTCTGACAAGGCTTTACGCTCGTCAATGAACTGAAGCATGGCATCTGTTGGGTGGGCAACGAAGGCTTGGCTGCAGTCAGCCTAGCAACATGGTCCTACGCTGGAGCTGCTTGGCTAGACAGTTTTTCAAACGTAGACAGAGATCCCTCAGAGAGCCTTGCTTCAAAGGCGATGCCCTTCGCACCTCGTCCTACACAAAGCTTCCCAGGAGGCAGGGTTTTGAACCAGCTCCTCCATAAGTCTATGCAGAAATCAAAGCCTAGATGGAATCAGTAAAACTAAAACCCCGAGTAACAACCCTCCCCTCCAGACATGCGAATATCTAAAGAGAACGAGGTGTTTTGGAAAGGGTATGCCTGCTCATGCTTCATGCTGCTGAAGTGAGCCCCCAAAACACCTCCTGCCTTTCTGTCTGCCCAGGGCCCCACCAGAGCCAGGACGCTGTGGGTCAGGCCCTGCAGAGCAGTTCCTAAAATGTTGCTTTAGCTCGCTCTCTCTGAACAGTTGCCTTCACTTCAGAGCAGTCAGTTACATCATGCCACGTCTGAAAAGTGGGATAAAAGCCAACAAATATGTCTGTTCCAGGCCTTCAATAAAACTAGTGACTGGTGCAATACGTGCAAAGCTTTAACTTCGGGAACTTCAAGTCACCAGGGCTCTGTTAATCAGCAACGCACCAGTCCCCAGGGATTGTAGAGATGTTAAAAGGTTATCCTTCTCTCCCGCACATTACGCTGCTGAGCTCCATTACACACAACCGGAGGATGATTTTATGTGTGGCAAAGAATTTTTGATTCTCTGGATATTATTTTAGATGTGGAAACCCAGCTGCTGAATGCTGCTTTTCAGGTTAAACAAAACTTGCAGCCAACTCTCATTCTCACACTATTAATGAAGATAATCTTGTGCTGCCATTGACTTTTCTCCAGAAAGAGCAGCAGAGGAATTTTCACATCCTTTCAGATTTGCAAAATCTTATCTCACTCTATTTCTTTAACCTCCTGACGGTGAAAGACGTATCTTTTCTCTTATGCCTGGATGTACTTCTATACTTCAGCAGCAAACCATGAAAGGGAATCAGGCTTACAGAAAAAAAATAATAAAGAATTTGCAGTGTTAACATTTCTTGGGCTTGTCTGGACTTTCTCAGCATTGAATTCCAACAAGATTGACCAGACTGAACATTACACAGAAGAGTCAAACGAAACAACAAGCCTTGCATACAAAGAAGGGCTGCTAGGCAGGGGACGGGACCGCGCTCTTCTCTACGGCAATAGTGGACAGCACAAGGAACTGGAGAGCTCGAGAGCAGCCAGGGAGAGAGGCTGGATGAGGGAGAAGATTCTTGCAGTACTTCAGCACCAGTACTGAGCATTAGGTCTCAAGTGTCAGTTTTAAGAACATATTGAGCAAATATGACAGGGCTGAAGTTCACTCACCCCTGGAGGAAGAAGATGGCCTGGAAAATCTCCTGAGGTCCCATTCACTTTCTGATTTCTAGACAAACACACAGATAAACTGTACAGCTACAGTAAAAGGCAGCACATTCCCTGAGCAATTCCTCCTCCTGAATTGCAGTGAAGGCACAATTCATAGCCTGCTTTTTCATTTCCATGAATCTTAATTGTTCACATAATAATCGCTGAAGTATTTAATAATACAAAGCATATGGGCCAGATGTTCAACTGGTGTAAATCAATAGCACTCGCGAAGCTTCAGTGGTGCTCTGCTGGCGTAATCAATTGAAGATCTGGTGCTGTGTTTTTAAGGTGGCTCTCAGGATTTTAGTACTTTCTTATGGCTTCCACTAAAACCAAGTCAGAGTTGATTGCCCACATACAAATTGCCAGCCCCCACCAAATGCTCAGAATCTAAGATCAAAAACCCAAAGCTCAAAATAGATTGACATAAGGTCACTTAAAAAACCCACTGATTTGGCTTCTGCTGGCCATGATCACAAAGTATTATCATGGCCATGCATACTTCCAACCGACCTTACCGTAACTCAGGAAGGGACAGACAGCGCTCACTTGACCAGGTGCCCATCCAGTGCCTTGTTTCAGTCTCATCAGCTAGCGTGTGAGCTCTGCTTTATTTGCTTCCCGCTATAAAAAAAAAGCAAAAGAAAACGCTTTTAATTCACTTCCTCCTGGGAGTTTCTGTGATGCTCATTGATCCACTCCACAAGTACTTCTCAAACACTAATGGATCTAGTGAAACTCTCCACTAATCTCCTTCTGAAACTTGGCACCAAACTGCTCACTTCTGATGGTTTCTCCTTTTAGAGTTGTTTTTCTTTGCTACCTGTTTCAGAGTCACTCCAGGGCTCATTAATTGTTCATCCTTTGTCCCTTGAAAATTTTCCTTTTAATCTTTCCAGTAACATGTTGGATACTGATGTGAAATAGACTTCAATTTGCAGTCTTTCACACCTGCAAAGATACTATTTGAACTGATTGTGGCGTTACCAGTTGCACATGGGTATATGTAATTGAACTGAAAAGCTTTGCAAGACATGTATTCATTGGACTTCTGATCTCATTTGTTAGAGAGCCTTAGGGAACGGGCAATTTCAACTCCTCAATTTATGAAAACTGGTCATAGTTACTTAAATGGAATAAAATAAATCCTGGGGCATGTGTCCCTTCGGGAAACCAGGTTGACAATTGTGCCCAGAAGAGAATTAAATTGCTCAGCAACAGTACTGTATCGAGTGAAATATATACAGCAGAAAGTCAAGGTAAAGTTTTTTGTGGAGGTTCCCAGGTTAATATTCATTCTGCTAATGTGACTCCCTGGTTGAGATCCTTGCAGATTTCGATAAATTGTATAGAGACTATGCAAATAAGATGGTCTGTCATAGTTGAAAATAACCTACCCTTGTGCTACTTATATCTAGGGCTAAGCTCTGACCTACTTCACTTTTATAACCAGGGCTAGATTTTCAGTGGTCATTAACAGCTGGGTTTTCAACAGACCTACAGACCAGCATGGTTGGGCTCTTTCAGCAGCACAGTGCACGGAGGAGGAATTTCACTGACCACCCAACCCTGACCATCAGCCCTCAAAGTACTGGTCCTAAAGCCCGGTCAGTAAATCTCCTTTCTTTTATTCCACATAACAAGCAACTTCTGTTGTGGGGGTTTTTTGGTGGTTGTTTTTTTTTTTTTTTTGCCTTGGGTAGAACTTGCAATATCTGGAAATCAAAGTAACTGCTTCTAGACTCAAAAAACTAGTTTTAAAGTTGGGGTCTGTATTGTTCATGCATCCTGTGGACCACAAGCTCAACCTGGCATCCTGTCATAATACCCATCTATGGGAAGGGCTGAGGAACCTGGGACTTTGCACTCATGTGGGTTACTGCAGCAAGAACTCAAACTGAGAAGCCCTCTGGACTGTCTTTGCCCACTACATGTGCTGAACTGGCCTTCAGTCAGGGTTCTGAGAGGAGGACGAATCTCCTTCAAGGACAGTCCCTGACATGCTGTGAGAGTACAGCTTCCTACGTGTCTTTGCTAATGTGCTATCTTTTGAGAATTTTCAGCCAGACACCCTCCAAGGTCAAGAAGCTTTGCTGGTACCTGAGTTTTTTTCAAATATTGCTATTAAAAACAAGCAGATTGAGGTCCTCAAACTGTTCATGGTTATGAATGTAGCTGCCAGATCAAATCAAGCCCTTACAGCCACCCAAGAAGCTTAGCAACAGAGAAGCATTTTTCTCAGTGACATCGTCCATCTGGGATGAGACTTGCTCCTCTGGCGTACATTCGTGCATCACTTGCACAACAGCTGAAGAGAGCCTAAAATACTGCCGAGTTCTCTGTCTCTTGTCCCTGGGACACAGACGCCTTTGTTGTCTAGCCCAAACCTTTCAGAAAAGACTGTAGTGTATCTCAGTAGGTCCGAGTTGTAGCTAGAAATGGCCTAATCTCTAAAAGCTGTGATCTTTTTTGACCTTTAAGGATGTTAACCTGCAAAAAAGGTTTGTTTGCCACCCCTGCCAGCCAAGCCTGTCTCCCCAAAGACAACAAAGTGACCCCTCTGCTCTGAGCTGGCACGCTACCAGCGGTGCTCAGTCTCCTCCTTCTCTTCCCCTAGATAGACAAGGCTGTTCAACTACACCTGCAGAACTTGGCGTGAAAGGTGGCCAGGCCCTTCTGCAGTGTATTCCTGCCCTCCTTCTTCTGGCATGTTCTTGTGCAAGCACCCCATTCCCATCTGAAGTGTTCAGCGAGAAATGCGCAGTGACCTTCTGGATGGCTGAGAACCTGGTCCTGGGTGTGAGACTGCAGTTGCCAGAGCCATTAATGTGCTGCTGTGTGAGAACACTAGTGTGGATTTATGAGATTATCTTAAATCCGAGCTGCACATTTCTTAATTATCAGTATTCTTTTCCTGTACGAGAAGAATTTGCATAATTTCCTAGCAGTAGAAAACAGGAAAATCAAAACAATCAATGAAAAGATGCATCAATTCATCACAAAACTGCATACACAGTTGCTGGCATTGTTCATTCTCCTTGCATATCTAATGCAGACACCAAGGAAGAGCAGATCCTCAATTTAGCTTCCACAGAACCACACCAACTCATGCTAGCTGAAGAGCTGGCCCTGCATTAGCATGTTTATTCCACGAGTTCTTCATGGAGCCCAGACAGTTTTGGCAAAGAATGCCAATTCAGACAGCGATCCTGCAAATATTTAAGCACTGAATACTGTTGCTGTTACAGGCGGTGTTATTGGCACCAGTGAGACCGCTCACAGCAGTGGAGGGAGCCAGGGGATACAGCGCTTTTGAAGCTGAGGCCCTACAGAGAAAAAACATTCCCTATTTATTAATAATATGGGGCACAACACATTTTTCACACTCAGGCAGGGGAGAGGTGCGAGCGGCAGGCTCCTGAGTTTAACGGGACAGGCAACGGCACTTGCGCAGGGACTCAGCTGCCTTCACCATGGGTTTAATCCTCCAGCAGACTTGCGCTGCCCTGTCCCAGCGTGTGCGCAGATCTGCTCTGCCAGGGAGCTCCCGGGCAGCCTGTGCTGTCCTCAGCCGCTCCTTATCTGATGGTCACTTTTGCAAATGGGAATTAGGAACTCAGACCACTGAAGTGCTTTAATCCAGCACCACTTCATTGCTGTCCATTAAATGACAATGACTTTAAACCAATTTTTATCAGAGAGCCCAGCTGCCCACGCAAAAACTAAATATGTGCTTTGACCCTGCTTGTCTACATTTGTGAATGGTTTAAATACTTGCCATCCTGGCACCATGTAACTCAAAACACCATTGCCTCCGTGATGTATTTTGCAGGGAGACCATTCTCACACTGTACTATATCAGGGGAATGACAGGTCCTTGTCGTGTACATCAGCAGGAAGATGACACTGCTTTTGTGTTTTAATGGCTCCACGATATATCATGGAAAGTGCTGTCTGATTCCTGGGACCTAGAGGCAGGCACAAGGTGTTATCACCAAAATAACACAGGAAGACTGGGGCAGATTTTAAATTTGAGTATCCCCTAATGACAGCAACAGGCAGGGGGTCATGGAAGCATCTTCTTATGGCAGACAGGGATGTCTCCTCATCACTTCACCAGTTCAGCCCAAAAATGCGTTCCTAAAGCTATCCCTTTGGGATTTAGCTTTTTGTTTGATTTTTACCATATGCTTCAAACCCACGGACTTTCAGTGGATTTGCACGTGTTTAATTTTAAGCGTGTTTTGTTGCCATGTTACGTAGGGATGGTAATCTGGATTTTACAATGCTGAGCTTAGTTCTGTATACTCAGAAGAAGAAAACAAGAATAGAGAATTAATTCAGTAAAGAGCAGCAGAGAATGAGGAATGACTGATTTGTGAAGGAAGGACACAACTGTCCACTCACTGCTATTTTTTACATCCCACTGGCATCAGAGGACCTAACTCCAGTGTATGTTAAACAAGAGGCACAAAGCTGCAGAGAAGGCTCCGCCAACCCTGACCAGCTGGTGAAAGCATAGCCTGCGACAGAGCCCGAAGAGGGAG
>Ga0181612_177607_pt1 | contig 14089 bp, 8 predicted proteins | sample HoacroProtozoa21_FD_119630 | JGI IMG/M metagenome (GOLD analysis project Ga0181612, IMG submission 119630) | Hoatzin crop microbial communities from Cojedes, Venezuel. Combined Assembly of Gp0051906, Gp0051904, Gp0051908
CCTGTTGTATATGGCGCGACGATTCAAAGTCGCAACTGTATTGAATTTGATAGGGCTGGTCGTGGCGCTCACAGCATTCTATTTCATCATGACTCAGATAAACTACAACTGTAGTTATAACAAGGGACTGAAGGAATCCGAAAACCTCTATAGGTTTGAACGGATGTGGAATGACTTCGGTGAATGGAATGCTACAGCGTCGATGTCAATGGCTGACCAGCTGGAGCAGATGCCGCAGGTGGAGGGAGTGGCGCTGACTAATGTGAATTGGAACGATTGGTCGAATACTAAGTGCATCAAGAATGGCACTCCGATAGAGTACATTCAATCATTCGCAACCGACAAGGCGTTAGTGACGTTAGGACAGAAGGCCATCGATGGCAGCATTGAATGGACTGCCGACGACCATGAGGGCGTAATCATTCCGGCTTCTGTGGCTGAGAATTATTTCGGCAGTGTGTTTGCCGCTGGCAAGACTATGCAGATTGATGATAGTCTGGTTGTGGTCAGGGGCGTGTATGAGGATTTCCCTGTCAACAGCCTTCCTAAGAACGCTGTTCTGAGATATCTCAAAAGGGAAATGGACGACTGCTATATGTCGTGCTATAACTATTCGCTTATCGTGAGGCTCAAACCTAATGTCGATGCAGGGGATGTGGAAAAAAACCTTACCAACATTTACCTTGAGAAGTTCAGGCAATTGTGCGTGGAGAGCGGCATGAATGATGAGGATGCGGAAGAAATGGTGAAATCCGAAAGCATGAACACCATCAGGTTGCGCCCTTTGTCTCAAACTTATATGTCGGGCATAGATGGTGATGAGGATAAGGGAAACCCGAATGCTGTTCGGATACTCCAACTGGCTGCGCTGATGATTCTTATTGTCGCCACTGTCAATTTCTTCAATCTCACTCTTGCCGAGAGCCCTATGCGAATACCTGGACTTAACACCCGGCGCATTCTTGGAAGCGGAAGGAAAAGCCTAGTGGCGTCGATGATGCTGGAAGGGGTCTTGATTGCCCTGGATGCATTTCTGATATCATTGGTTTGCTGTCATCTGGTGGCGAATATGCCGCAAGTGCAGCAACTCACTAAAGGTGATATAGGCATTTATCATAACAAGGGGCTTCTTGTGATGATGTTGCTTATCAGTGTCGCAATCGGAGTGCTCTCTTCGGCTTATCCAGCAAACTATTCCACTTCGTTCCCTCCTGCAATGGTGCTGAAAGGTACATTCGGCGTTTCGCCAAAGGGACGGTCGCTTCGCAAGTGTCTGGTTTGCCTCCAATTGGCGATATCTTTCTTCATGATCGTTTACATTTCCATTTTGTATCTGCAAAGTCATTATATTTACAATTCTGATTATGGATTTGACAAAGATCGTCTTATATCGGTCCACTTGGAAAACGATGCTGATGCTAATCACATGAATTTGTATCAGGAGATAAGCAAATTGTCGGGTGTAGAGAGTGTATGCATGTCGAACGGCACACCTGGCACTGCATCCAATAGCTACTGGGGACTTGGCTTGGGCGATGACGAGCACAAATACGATGCCACTGTAGCCATCGTGACAGCTGATTTCATGAAGACTATGGGCATCGAAATAATCGAAGGACGTGATTTCACCCAACAAGACAAGCCCGAACGTGTGATGATTATCAATGAGGAGGCTAAGAAACAATGGGACTGGGTGAAAATCGGTTCTCATGTGCTCAAAGCCGATACCGATGTGGTGATAGGAGTGTGCAGGAATGTTAGGATGACTAGCACTGTTGAGAACGACGATGCCAAGACTGTGATGTATAAGCTCACCAATCCGCAAGATGGAAGGCTAAGGCGAAATCTGTTTTACATCAATGTCAGAACCGGAGCAGGAGTGAGCAAGCGTGAGGTGAAGCAGCAGATAGAGGATATTGAGAAGAGGCTTTATGGTGATGTGCCTTGCGAGGTTTACACCTACAATCAGGAAATAGGCACCACTTACAAGGAACAGTTCGCCTTTATTCGTCAAGTAATGATTTTCTCAATTATCTGTCTTGTAATAACTCTTATTGGAGTGTTCTGCCTGACTATGCTGGAGACAGAATACAGAAGGAAGGAGATTGGAATACGCAAAATAGTCGGTGCGTCAAGCAATGAGATTCTAGCCATGCTTTGCCGCCACTACGTGGCTCTGATTGTCATCAGTTTCGTGATTTCTGCTCCTATAGCCTACTATTTCGGCAAGAAGTGGTTGGAAGCATTTGCCGAGCGCACATCAATATATTGGTGGCTCTTCCCTCTAAGCCTGTTGGTGGTAGGTGCTGTCACATTGGGAACTGTGATGATGCAAAGTTGGAAGACAGCGAACGAAAACCCTGTGAACAGCATCAGAACGGAATAATCATCTGTTTCATGAGAAGTATAATTTGTAGTTAGACACTCAATTGAGGAAGGCTGCGCTTTCATGTGTGGCCTTCTCTTTTTGTTCCACCACCAGATTATTAAAAACAGGAGGCAAACACGAACCTTTCGCATTTGCCTCCTCGTCAGTTTATAAGTTTTAAGTCATTGCTTAGAATAGATGCTCTGGATATTCGCCTGCGTCAACAAGTGCCTTGATTCTCTTGCAAGTGTCCTCGCGGTCGGCTGCGTATGTCACTCCAAACCACTTGCTTGTGGTGTCAAGCACTTCCACTGTTGCGGTGCCGTCGTTGATCAGCTTGTTCACCATAAGAGGAATGAAGAACTCTGCTTTCAGGTTGGTCATGTTCTTTGGATCTGACAAAAACTCCTTGAAATACTCGTTGCTGTATTCGAAATAGTCTGGAGTGAATCCCCACATGTTCATGCTCACTGGCACGTTCTCCTCAAGTGGTATCCATTTGCCTTCTTCATCCTTGTAGCAGATAGGACCATCAACACGCATAATCTCTGTGCGCTCTACAACGTCGGTCAGATGATGATTGTCGTCATATACGCATACGCCTCTTGCTACGCTGCCGTTCTCGCTCAGGGTGTTGCAGCAACGGAAGCCTACCATCGCGTATTTGTTCTTGCTGCCTTCTGGAAGGTCGCTAAGGAATTTGCCGATTGTAGCGAAAGCGTCCTTGCCGTAGAAGTCATCGCAGTTGATCACTGCAAAAGGCTCCTTAATCACGTCTTTTCCCATAAGTACTGCATGATTGGTGCCCCATGGCTTAACGCGTCCTTCTGGCACGCTGAATCCTTCTGGCAGAGCGTCCAAGCTCTGGAATACGAGTTCTGCTGGGATGCGGCCCTCATATTTAGATAATATCTGACTGCGGAACTGGTCTTCGAAGTCCTTGCGTATTACAAACACGATTTTACCGAATCCAGCGCGGATAGCGTCATATATGGAGTAGTCCATGATGGTCTCTCCGTTTGGTCCTAAACCGTCGAGCTGCTTCAAACCGCCGTAACGGCTGCCCATTCCGGCTGCTAACAAAAACAATGTTGGTTTCATAATCTTTGAATTTTATAATAGTTTGTTTATTATGGCTTGTTTACGCAATGTCTCAAATCACGATTTGTGGCATTGATTCGTTAAACCTAACGGCAAATATAACAAATTTATTCCAACAAGTGTCAATGTTGGTAAAAAATGTGATATTTATTCCTGATGTTTGTTGTTGCATCTATTTTCTTCTGCCACAGATGAATGCGCTCAATGTTGCTTTATGTACGACGCAAGCGCCTCTGCGCATCTTTCTCCGTCAATGGCTGCCGATACTATTCCTCCTGCATAACCTGCGCCTTCGCCGCAAGGGAACAACCCATGGATTCTGACGTGCTGCAGGGTGTCGCGGTCGCGAAGAATCCTTACTGGTGATGACGTGCGTGTCTCAATAGCCAACAGGGTGGCGTCATTTGTGAGGAAACCGCGTTTGTCGTTGCCGAATTTCACAAATCCTTTCTGCAAACGGCTGCTAATGAATGGCGGCAGCCAGTTGTCGAGGCGTGAAGTCACCAGTCCTGGTGTATAGGATGATTCTGGCAGGTCGTGGCTCGTTCGTCCTTCAACAAAGTCGAGCATACGTTGTGACGGCGCTGTTTGCCGCATTCTGCCTTCTATCCAACTCGTGTATTCCAGTTCTTCTTGCAGGTACATCATTGCCAATGCGTCATTGGGGTTCCATTGGCGTGATATGGCAGAAAGGCGGTCGTTTATGTTCTTCTTTATCTCTTCATTCACCAAATCGCCGTTTTCCAAATCTTCCTCGCGTATCTCTACCACCATTCCGCTGTTGCTCCATCTGGAATTGCGTAAGCTTGATGACATTCCGTTAACCACAATCTGATGGGGCGCGCTCGCTGCCGGAACAACTGTTCCTCCCGGGCACATGCAGAAGGAATACACTCCGCGGCCGTCAATCTGTGTCACTACATTGTATTCGGCTGCCGGAAGCCATTTGCCCCTCCCGTTGGGATTGTGGTATTGTATCTGGTCGATGAGTTCTGACGGATGCTCAATTCTCACTCCTATGGCAAGGCCCTTTGCCTCTATCTCTACATTGTTCTTGTCGAGCCATCTGTAAACATCACGCGCGGAATGGCCTGTAGCAAGTATCACCGGACCATGTATCTCGTTGCCGGCCGATGTCACTATGCCTTTCACCTCATCATTTTCGATGATTATCCCTTCCATGCGTGTCTGGAATCTCACCTCGCCTCCGCAACCGATGATGGTCTTACGGATGTTCTCAATCACTTTTGGCAACTTGTCGGTGCCTATATGGGGATGGGCATCGGCGAGAATTGAGGTAGAGGCTCCATGCTGGCAGAATACATTGAGGATTTTTTCTACAGAACCGCGTTTCTTGCTGCGGGTATATAGCTTTCCGTCTGAGAATGCTCCTGCACCGCCTTCGCCGAAACTGTAGTTTGATTCCCCGTTCACCTTATGGTTGCGTGAGATTTCGGCAATATCCATTCTGCGGCTGTGCACGTCTTTTCCGCGCTCCACCACAATCGGACGTATGCCAAGCTCTATCAGGCGCAATGCGGCGAAGAGGCCTCCAGGACCAGCGCCAACGACAATCGCCACCGGACCCTCATCGACAGCATGGTATTCGGTCTTCACGAAGTCGTCGTCTTTAGGAACTTCGTTTATATAAACCCTTACTACCATATCCACCAGAATATTGCGCTGGCGGGCGTCTATGCTCCTCCGCAATATCCTCACTTTGTTTATCGTTCTCCTGTCGATGCCTTCATCGTATGCTATGGCCTCCGCTATTGTGTCTTCGGCTGCAGCTTTCGACGGTTCGAGGCGCAAGTGATATTCTCTTATCATCAGCGTTGTGTCAGTTTATCTGGTTTCCTGTGTATAATTGGTAATATTTGCCTTTCAGGGCTATCAGTTCGTCATGTGTGCCGCGCTCTATGATTCGTCCGTGGTCCATAACCATGATGCAGTCGGCGTTCTTCACTGTGCTTAGCCTGTGGGCAATCACGAATGTGGTGCGGCCTTTCATCAGTGAGTCCATGCCTTCTTGAACCAGTTTTTCTGTTCTGGTGTCGATGCTGGATGTGGCCTCGTCGAGAATAAGGGCTGGTGGGTCGGCAACAGCTGCGCGGGCAATGGCGATAAGCTGGCGCTCGCCTTGGCTGAGGTTGCCGCCGTCACCGCTCAACCATGTGTTGTAACCATCGGCGAGACGTACAATGAAATCATCGGCATTCACCAATTCGGCTGCGCGCATGCATTCTTCATCTGTCGCTTCCAATCGCCCGTATCTGATGTTGTCCATCACTGTGCCTGTAAACAAATGGGTCTCTTGCAACACCATGCCCAAGCTGCGGCGGAGCGCCTGGCGCTTTATGAGGTTGATGTCGATATTGTCGTATAGGATGTGGCCGTCCTGTATGTCGTAGAAACGGTTGATGAGATTTGTTATTGTGGTCTTGCCGGCACCGGTTCCGCCCACAAGAGCGATTTTCTGTCCTGGCTGGGCTGTGAGGTTGATGTCATACAGCACTTGCTTGTCGGGCACATAACTGAAGTCAACATCCTTGAAGGTTATCTTGCCCTTCTGGCGTATGTATTCGTATTTGCCGTTGCCTAACGGACGTTTCCATGCCCATATACCGGTATGTCTTGATGTCTCCTCATTGCTGTTGTCCTCTGGTTTGTCCTTTGAACTATTTTCTTTTGCTTTCTTTATGTTCACCAAGGTTATTGTGGCATGACTGTCGTCTTCTGGCTTCTCGTCAAGCACTTTGAACACTCGCTCTGCTCCTGCCAATGCTCCTACTATGCTATTGATTTGCTGGCTCAGGTTGGAGATAGGACGAGTGAAACTCTTGCAAAGGTTGAGGAATGCCACCAATGTACCAACAGTGAGAGTGCCGGCGAAGAATGCCACATGCCCGTTCAGCGCAAGGATGGCTCCTATGATGGCGCTGAGCACGTAAATCAGGTTGGAGATGTTTCCGTTGATTGGCATTACGATGTTTGCCGTTTTGTTCGCGTTGTACGTGCTGCTTCTCAAAGCCTCATTTAGCTTTTCAAATTGTGATATCGCCTCGTCCTCATGGCAAAAGCTCTTCACAACTTTCTGCCCGTTGAGTATTTCTTCTATATATCCGTTGGCGGCTCCAAGATTGCTTTGTTGGCTCCTGAAGTATTTGCCCGACAGCTTGCTGAGCCATTTTGTCGTGAAATACATCATTACTGTGAACACCAAGGTCATGATGGTCAACGGAACGCTGAGCTTGATCATGCAGAAAAGGGTGAACACCAACGAAACGATTGTGTTGAAAATCTGTGGCACGCTCGAACCCACGAGCTCTCTAAGGGTGTCGATGTCATTGGTGTAAACCGACATGATGTCTCCATGAGCGTTTTGGTCGAAATATTTGAGGGGAAGGGTCTCCATGTGCTTGAACACGCGCAGACGCATATCCCGCAAGTTGCCTTGGCTCACGTATATCATTATCCAGTTGTTGGCGTATGAACACAAGGTGCCGATTGCCAGGATTATGGCAAGTTTCACCAATGTCAATGCCAACGGGCCGAAATCGGGATTGGCTTGTCCTTTGAGCGGGGTGATGTAATCATCGATAAGGGTTTGCATGAACATCGTGGATATCACGTTGGTGATAGAAGACACCACAATGCACAGCAGCACTACAAGATATGCCCATTTGTAGTTGGCGAAGATGAATTTCACAAGGCGCTTTATTATCTTGCCGCTGCCTTTGGGCATGGCCACTGCAGCATGTCTCTCCGGACCGCCCTTGCCTTTTATCGCTTTTGCGGTTTTGCTTTCATTGGTTGCGCTCATGCCTCACCTCCTTTCTCGTTGTCTTGTTCGTCAAAGTCTCCGTCTCCTTGTGTTTGCAGATTATATATCTCCTGATACAGCTTGTTGCTCTTGAGGAGATTGTCATGAGTGTCAAATCCTGTCACACGACCGCTTTGCATCACGATTATGCGGTCGGCGTCCTCTATGCTGGATATTCGCTGAGTGATGATTATCTTGGTTGTCTCGGGTATGTAGGTCTTGAATCCTTGCCTTATCTTGGCGTCGGTGATATTGTCGCATGCGCTTGTCGAATCATCGAGGATGAGTATCTTCGGCTTTTTGATTAATGCCCTGGCTATGCAGAGCCTTTGTTTCTGCCCGCCTGATACGTTTGTGCCGTTTTGTTCTATCTTGGTGTTGTAGCCTTCGGGCATCTGGTCGATGAATTCATCTGCGCAAGCCAAACGGCATGCTTCCTTGCACTCTTCCTCTGTGGCGTCGGGCTTTCCCCAACGAAGATTATCGAGAATGGTGCCGGTGAATAGAACATTGCTCTGAAGCACCATTGACACCATGTTTCTCAACGATTCCAAATCATATTCTTTCACGTTATGACCGCCAACGCACACACTGCCTTCATTCACGTCGTAAAGCCTGCATATCAGGTTGGCAAGGGTTGACTTGCCGCTGCCGGTGCCGCCAATCACGCCTATGGTCTCTCCCGACTTGATATGAAGGTCGATGTCGCGGATGGCATATTCTCCGTTGCTGTTTCCGTATGAGAATTTAACTCCATTGAAATCTATGCTGCCGTCTGCCACTTCTTTAAGTGGATTCTCTGGATTGGTCACATCTGCCTTTTCATCCAGCACTTCTGCTATGCGTTTGCCACTTGCTGCGCTCATCGTGAGCTGAACGAATATCATCGAAAGCATCATCAAGGCTCCCATGATTGTGGTGACGTATGTGAATAGCGACGCTAACTGACCGGTCGTGAGATTGTCAACGATAATCTGCTTCGCTCCGAACCATGACAATGCGATGATGCAGCCATAGACTACAAACGACATGACGGGATGATTGATTGCCATCAGGGTCTCGGTTTTCACGAATAGGTTGTAGAGCCTGTTGACTGCCGCGGAGAATTTGCGGTTCTCGTAATTCTCGCGCACAAATGCTTTCACTACTCTTATGGCATACACATTCTCTTGAACGCTGCTGTTCAGGTCGTCATATCTTTGGAAAACCTGATTAAACAATTTCACAGTTCTGCTGATAATCAAGTATAACACTGTGCCGAGAACCACAAGAGCTATGATGAATATAATGCTCATTCGCGCATTGATAAACACACACATGAATATGCTGAATACCAGATTGAGAGGCGCTCTTAAAGATGCGCGCATTAGCATCTGGAATGCGCTCTGAAGATTGGTCACGTCGGTCGTCATTCGCGTGATAAGGCCGGCAGTGCTGAATTTGTCGATGTTTGAGAACGAGAAGGTCTGTATGTTCTTAAACATGGCATCTCTCAAATTGTAGGCGAATCCGGAAGCGGCCAATGCCGAGAACTTGCCTGCCAATATTCCAAACAGCATGCTGAAGGCTGCCATCACTACGAGCAACAAGCCGTATTTGTAAACGTTGCCCATGTTGCCTGCCATGATGCCGCGGTCGATTATCCACGACGTGACGTAAGGTATAAGCACGCCCATTACGCATTCGAGTGCAGTGAAGAGTGGAGCCAAAAATGATGCTGTCTTAAATCGCCCCACATGTTGTAATAATGTGTGTAACAATGTTTTATAAGTTTTTAATGCTTGATTATATTTCTAAGTCACAATAACATATACCTTTTTTTAGACACGTGAAAACCGAAAAGGTTTAACTTTCCGGTTCTCTTATCATGCCTCAATGCGACATAGTTTCTTGTTTCCTGCCCACCATTTTCTACTCACCATTTCCTGTCTCCTATTTCCTACCCGCTAATTCCTACTTCCTAATTCCTAACGACTATTTCCTATTTCCTAACTCCACTCTGCACACTAAGCGCAGCCTTTGGCGTAGCGATATTTACCACCACCACCATCCGCCTTCTCCGGTGATGCTGAAGTTGACAACGACATTTGCTGTCTTCAACGTTTTTCCATCCACATAACGGTATTGCATCGTCACAGTGTGCTCGTCGTCTGACTCGCAGTTATACGGGTGACAGCCACAGTTCCATGTGTACAGGTCATTCGATTCAATATACACATGAACGTCGCCATAATTGTAGTCGGCGGTGTTGCCGTCTTCGTCAAACCATGCTCCGTATGTTCCGGCAGCGGTGTTGTTGCCTACGCTTCCATCAGCGTTGAGCGGAACGAGGTCAAGTTGGGAATCTGTAATCTCATCTACTTGAAGCAACGTTGCCAATTCGTCTTTGCTTACTTCGATATTGACATTCTGGCTGTATCCTTTTGCTATGTCCATTTCTATGTCACGTGAAATCGTGCCCATGAATAGGGTGTCGTTGGTTTCAACTGGAATAGGGTAGGAGTTTATGAGCTCTGTGATGTAATCATATCTGTTCTTTAGCCATGTCTTCATCTTCTGGGTCTCTGTCGATGCATCTTTTCCTGAAATGGGCCAACGCTCGGTTTCCCTTTGCTGAGGTGATGTCGTTGCTGTGCCGCCCGAACCTTCTATCACCTGTGTCTCGTTGAGACCGTCGATGTATTTCTGCGTTTCTTCCCAGTTGCGGAGGAACAAGGAATCACCCATCTCGTTCCATCTTGCCTTGTACTCTTCAACAAAGCGCTGCGAAGCGAACATGTCGGTGAAGAATCCTGGCACTTTGTAATCGCCGTTTTGCTTGTAAGGATTGTTTCCGAAAAGGGTTTCTTTATAAGACTTGAAGAAGGTGTGGCCTGTGTACATGTCCGACCAACTGAAATCATAGCCTGCATCCCAGTCCCATGATGGTCCCATTGTGTATTTGCCGCCCTTGTCCTTGAACATGAACACGCTTCTTGGTGCGGCAAGTTCCACATTGTACAGATATTCTTGTATCTGGTCCATGGCGATATATGACGGAATGTCCATAAGGGAATCCAATGCGTCGTAGTCGTGATTCTGTATGGCACGCTCTAGCACTGCCAAGTCGCTCTTGATTTCCTCCAACTTTTCCTCCGACGGGTTCTTCGGCCATTTCATCGCTATTGGCAAACTGTAAACTTCTGAGTAAAAATTGTTGGTTTCATCCGGGCTCAAACCAGGGCCGTCGTCAAGGTCAATGGCAAACAACAAGCCTTCGTCTTCATCAATATCCACTCTGTTGCCGCCAACTTCCACTTGTTCGGCTATCTGATAAATGCCATTGTATTTGCCGTTTAGGAACACCTCTGCAAACCTCACTGGACTGGTGAATGGCAATCCCATCCATTTTGATGTGACAAATGCAAACACGTTCATCATGTCGGTCACATCGCGGTAATTGGCAAGCAACACCCAATCCTTGTTCTTCGCGACGCCCAACACTTTGCTGCTCACATTAAACTTTATGCGGTAGGGCTTTTTGTCATACCACTTCCATGTAGAATTGCCTCTTCCTCTGATTCTTGCCGAACGTGAGTTGTCGGGGTATTCTCCCATGCCGTCAATCGACACATAACAAGGCACATACTCTTCCTTGGAGGTTATCTCAACGCCATCGGTTGTCGTGATGTTGATGGCAAACACCTTGTATTTGTTCTTGTTCCATGAAGTCAGGTCGTCGCTGAATGTGATGCTGTCGATGTTGGCTGCCCAACTTTCTGTGGAATTTGTGGTGAAAGGCACTGTAACGGTGGAATCCACTGCCAAATGACCCAGCAGGGAATCATCAGTGTCAAAATCGAAATAACTGAAGTCCTTGATGGCGTATGGAAATGCCCATGTATGGTTGCCGTAGTTGACATGCATCTGAAACCAGTCCTGTGCCTTTGACGTTTGTGATGTCATGATGAACGTAAACGTCAATATGATTGAAAACAAAGTATTTCTTTTCTTCATAAGTCCTATGTATTTGCGGTTGGTTGATTTTGTGTCTCTTTGTCGTTTTTTCCGTTTGGATGCGGACATGTAATTAGATAGTGGAAAGTTCATGCCTTGACCTTGTTAATAAATCAGAGGTAATTGAGAGACTGACTAAAAGCATGAGACCGAAGCCCCATAATGTAAGGAGTAAGCCTCTCTTAGACCTCTTTATTGTTCTTTGATCTGCGAACAGGAATCTAACCTGCGACCCATAGTTCTAAGTGCATGAGGTGATTGGGTTAATGAACATCAGCCTCAATGCTAAAATTCTGAATTAACAGAATCGATGCTTATATCTTGGCTGCTTGAATCGCTGCAAAACCTTTCACATTGCAAAGATAGCAAATACGTGTTTCTTGACAACATTTTTTCCTTATTAATTCATTACAAATCCACCAATATTGTCATGATTGGCGATTATTATCTCTAATGTTAAATTAACGTTATCGATATCGTGCTCATAATTTTTGTCTGCGGCTATTATTCACCAGAGATGGATTTTTGTTTTACTGTACCACCTTATTTGGTGGTACAATAGATAATGACTTGCCATACACCTTTCTGTCCACCTTCGCGCATAATATAACCCTTGTCCTGCAATGATTTTATCTGTTTCTGAATGGCCGACTTGTTGATGCCGAGCATTTTGGTGAGTGTCCGAACGGAAACCTTTCCATCTGCTTGCATAGCCTCCAGAATACGAATGGTATTCTTACTTCGGAACTTGACAAGATTGCCATTATAGAGCCACAAATCGTGGCTGGCTTGGGTGAGAATTCTCATGTTTGTTGACACTTCGTCCTCAAGGGATTGCTCCATGTATTTCACAAGGGCTTTCAATTGTTTTAAATCGGCATTTGCGCCTGTGGAAGGCAGAGTACCCACTATCTTGTCGCAATGATTTAATGCCTTGAGATATTGTTCCTTCTTTTTGCTGTGTATCACCATCATGGGATAGCCGTGGCGATGAAGCACATAGTTCACAAGCAAACGAGCGATGCGGCCATTGCCGTCCTCAAATGGGTGGATTCGGATGTAGCGATAGTGAAGTACGCTAGCTAGTTCCACAGGTGTGTAATCGGCGCTCTGCTCAGCTTGGTTATACCAACTTACAAGGTCAGACATCAAGGCTGGGGTCTCTTCTGGCGAGGCATACTCAAACCGTTCGCCTGTGACGGTTATAACAGAGTTGGGACGTGTCTTGTAGATTCCGGCATGAACGGTATATTCGAAGGTGTTGCCGAACTTATCCTGGTGATGCACCACATAATCTTCCACCAGCAAGGTATGATGCAGACTTCGGATGAACGATTCCGTTAAGGGCTTTTCCTTGTCTTCGGCCTCCTTTTGCATCAGGAGCAGGCCTACGTTACTGGCTTTCATCTCGCGCACATAGCGTTCGTTGTTGTCGCCAACTATCTTGCCGAACATTAATAGTAATTCGGTCTCGCCGTATGTCAGCGTGTTGCCTTCGATATGGTTGCTGTTGTAGTTGAACTCCAGCATGAACTTACGTTCCAGTTGCTTCCGCTGCTTATCTGTCAGCGGCTGCATCTGTTGCCATGTGTTGAGTGTGGTTTCTAACTTGGTCATGCTCTTGTCTTTTATTGTACCACCTTTTTTGGTGGTACAATCATGCAGCAAATATACTACATTTTTCAGACTTTCTTCTTATTTCATGGTATTTCTTATCGATTTTTTAATAATTACCCATTTTACACCCATGGCACGCACCGCCATCATCCTGAAGAATATGCTGGACTAATTGCCGTTATTAAAATAACAAACTTTGGTTACCTAGCCAACTTGGAAGTAGCTCGTAGTGCAGTCCTGCGACTATTTCAATGCCTCGGGAATTTCGGTGGCAGGGATGAAATAATATATGAGGGAATCGCCGAGCATGATATCCATTTCATCTTGATCGACAAAGATCACTTCGCGCACTAGTTTCGTATTTTCCCCTTTATTGGTATCAGTAAACTCAATCTGTCTGCCATTAATAATAGCCCAAGAATAGTTGCCATCCTTCAGCATTCTGCTATCGGAGTTGTAAGTCTTTAGAGTGCCATCAGCCATGATATTCCAATAGAAGCTGTTGTCGCCAAGCTCGAATTCATTGTAAGTGTCCCACTCGGTTTTAATATTGCGGTATTTTGTGCACTGCCAGCAACCGTGGAATAAGTGTACTGCTTAGCAAAAGTGGACACGAAAAAAACTTGTATTGCAGGCAAAGCTGTATTTTTACATAATATAATGTCGTGATGGCAATATCCACGTGCGCGCGATGGAAAATCGCCTAAAAAGATATAGCGCAATGTAACGTTGTTGATTTTGGATAAATCAGGCTGCACTTGGTCATTTGCAAATAAATTTGTATGGTAATCGTTTGCACGGATTTTCAGCGATTTACCAGAAAATCATCGGAAAATAAGTGTAGCGCTTTTTTATAAATTCGGTTGCGCACGAAAAGCATTTTTATATGGTTTTGCCAATAAAAGATGGATTTCGTGCTATTTCTTCGCTTTTTGCTTCGGCTTGGTTGACAAATTAGAAAAATATTTTTAATTTTGTCACCAAAATGATATGCAATATGGAATTGAAAGAGATTTTTGGAGCAAGAGTGAAGACGGCACGGGTTATCAATGGAATGTCTATGGATGATCTTTGTGCGAGAATGAATAACTTGGTCTCGAAGCAGACCATATCCAAGTATGAGTCTGGCAAGATGTTGCCAAACTCTACTAATCTTATTGCTCTGGCTAATGCACTTAGCGTTA
>Ga0181612_181749_pt1 | contig 14089 bp, 7 predicted proteins | sample HoacroProtozoa21_FD_119630 | JGI IMG/M metagenome (GOLD analysis project Ga0181612, IMG submission 119630) | Hoatzin crop microbial communities from Cojedes, Venezuel. Combined Assembly of Gp0051906, Gp0051904, Gp0051908
AAGGCCAGGTTGGATGGAGCTCTGAGCAACCTGGTCTGGTGGAAGTGTCCCTGCCCATGGCAGGGGGGTTGGAACCAGATGACCTTTAAGGTCCCTTCCAACCCAAACCATTCTATGATTACTAGGTGGGAGTTTTGTATACAGAGTAGCTGCAGTTTTGCAGTCCTTCCTGCTTCTCTGTGGAAGTGGTTTGCTGCTCTTCTTGGGAAAGAGGTGGAGTTCCTGCCACTGCTCCATGGGGGTTTCATTGCCAACACCAGTAGAAGTTACATCCCCAAAAGTTACTGTGATACACACATGTGGATTCTGCTCCCCCTGCTTGGGCAGCTCTGGTATGATGGCAGCCCTGTAGCAGTAGTAGAATTCACATTTTCATTTTCCCCTTTGGCAGACACACAAGGCAAGTGTGTCTTGCTTCCAAATACGCTGCCAGCTGCCGAGGGAAACATTTTTCCTCCAGACAGATGAAAAGTTTGTTTGGAATTGGCATGATTTTACTTGTGTGTCATTTTCTTATGTAAAATTCTAACCAGGCTAAAAGCTCGCATTACTACTAGAAGCATTAGCCATTTAAGACTCATATGCGTATATTTTGCATCCTGTCTTGTTTTTAAGTGGTAGTTCTATAAACAAAAAAATTATCATAATTTTGAGAGCATTATCAATAATTGAAAAAAGGAAAAAAAAATCAGTGAAGAGATTGTTGATATTTGTTGCCAAGCAGGAGCCACCTTAAGTTGTACTGATAAGCAGTGATATCTTATTTGTCAAAATTCTTTGGTAATGTTAGAAGTATATTATTATAAGACTATAACAAAAATACTTCATTTGCATTTGTTCAAACTTTGATTTCAGTTTGTTCAGTATGCTGCTATCCCAGCTGTAGGCTGGAAGGAGATTGAAGCCGTAATTTACAGATTCTGAGCTGACACAGAACTCTAGCAGAAAAGGATGACACATTCTCTCCCAATGTCCTAATGTCTCTCCTCTCTCCTTTTGTTCCTATTTTGTTTTCCACCTCTACTGTCTGGGTGATTGTCCAATTTCATAAACTATTGTGAACAACTCTCCTTGGCAGCTGTCTCAGCTGAGTGTCTCCATGCATCTTTCTCATTTCCAGGCAAAGCAATGTGTAGTCCTAGTACTTATGCACCTTTTACGCACAACATTTTCCTGATGCATCCAAAAATTTGTCCAGCATGCTAGAGCCAATTGTTCAGAAGGAGCTAAAGCTCCTGCTGAGGGCTGTGTTCATAGTAACCTCACGAGAGGGGGTGGTTCTGCCCACGTGACATTGCAAGTGAACTACACAGCCTTCAGACCTTGGTGCATCTCAGGAATCTGGAGCATATGTCAAAAGCTGCTAGATCACTGGCCTTTCAGGCTTCAGGCTGTAGCATCTTTACACCACTGTTCTTTCCTCTTCCTTAGGCCTGGCCGAACTAATCTTTGCTTGGTCTTCATTTTCCTACCTGGTTCATCCTTAGTTTTGTTTCTGTCTCCTTGTTAATTTCACCACTAAGCCCTGCTCATTGCCTCCCTGTTGATCCCAGCCTACTCCCAACAGAACCCAGATGGCTCTTATAACAGCAGGGTGTGTTGTTGGCTTGAGAGCCTCACTCCCAAACTGTCTGGCTGAGCCATTCGAAGTCAAGGTCTGACAGAATTAAAATGTTTCTGGATGGTGTGGTGAGATTAAGAGGACTGGCTGTAACCTTTGAACAAGAGCTATGCCTCTATGTTGTCAGGTAGGCCATGAATCTTATGCAAGAACTAAGCAGAAACTGCAGGCTCTTTGATAGTTAAAGACCTTTAGGTACATGAATCTGGATGACTATCTGATGTGGATATGGAGTGGGAGCTACAGGTCTGGAAGGAGGATGTGGGATGAGTTTTGGGGTGAAATGTGTCAGTTAAATTATTTTGCTGCCTGAAAACTAAATGTGAACTGTGCTTTGAAGACTGGGAGGTGACAAATAAAGCAGTCCACTTTTCAACACTTGGAAAAAAAGATTAATTACTGGATACCCTGGAGCTATGCATGAAGTTGCTGGCTAAATTTAATAATCTAAATTAGGAGGTTAGTGTGGAATTCATCTCACCCTACTTCATACATTTACATCATATGCTATCGGCATATATTCTTGAGGCTTCTCTTTAAGGTCAAGGGCAGAAACAGAAGGTGATTCATTTGGGCTATTATAGACAAGCAGTTTAGAAAGAGAAAATTTACTCCCTATTTACCATGAGAAGAGAAGGCTCAAGTGGCCATCTCAGCTCGTCATATCTGCTTTTGGTCAGACAAATCTCACCTTTAGGCTCCTTAAGTAGTTAACCTTCACTAGGCAAATCAAAGGAGAAGTCTACTTTAGGCAATTTGAGCTGTCCTCTTTCTCACTCCTAACAACAAAAGAAAACCAAAGAAGAGCAGATTAAATATTTCGGTTAGACATTTACAAATTATACATAGTGAATTCTTCTGCCCTCATTTTCACTGTATATATTGGTGACAATTTAAGAAGCTGGAATGTATTGCATACTAATTAAGTTGATTGAACATGTAGATGCCCTCTATATTACTTATAACTAGAAAGGGCTGGATTCAAAAAAAATTAAAGAAACTATATAAAATGGCAGTGTGACAAGCAGAATTCAAGGAACAGGAACTCTGGATGGTTTAAAGATGAACATCCCAAAATATAGATTTTGTTACAGATATTAATAACTTTGAAAAGAGCAGAGCAATGTCTTAGATATACTCTGTTTTCTCTTTGAATAGGTAAAATTAACTCCAGTTCCAGAATGAAGGAACTGCAAAGTGTTTCACTTCATGTCTTTGGATGCTCATCATGTGTTTCTTAAAGGAGGAAAAAAAAACTTCAGTGATGTTACCAATAAGAAAATAAATGCAACCTTTTAGAATATATGCAGAAGATATTCCCCCCCAGTGCTGAAAAGTAATAAATGAGAGTTCAGTTAAAGAGAAAAAATAAACAGATCATATGATCACGTATAGCTTTACAGTCATCAGAAAAATAGAGTAGAATAGGAAAAAAATGGTGCTTCATTTAATGTGGTTCATATGTGCTATAAGGTTAAATTGAATTTCAGGTCATTCGAGATTAGCTTGAAATTAAGTGATATGCATTGCTGATTAATAAGCACTTATGGAATATAAGATGCCTAGGAAGACAATGGCCAAAAATAAGAAAGAACAAGTGAATTTAAGCATGAAAAATAGCAATGGGGCTGAAATCCATATTTATAACTCAGACATTCCAAGGACTGCTCCATTCCAATAGTTTCATCTATCTTTCGGTTCTAATCTCAGTGTCTTCCAAGAGATCCAAAACCAGAGATCTGACTTATTTTCCTGAGTATACTTACTATTTCAGATGTTTACTCCTGGATGTAATGCAAAGCAAGCAAAGAAACCCCTGAAAAGGTTCTAGAAAAGGCATTTGAAAGCCATTTTGATGGCTTCCAGAGCTACTGAACATTCTAAATTATTTAGGGCAAGATGCAATGTCCTCCGTAGATCAGCAGTGAGTTTGCTGTCTTCACTGCGAACATGAGACAACAAGTGTGCAATGAGTTAACCAATGTACCATGCTGAAAAATAGGATGCATCTTGCCATGGAAATTTGGACTGATTCTAGTTTTCTCATTGCTAAATTATACTGTAGTATATCCTCCGTGTGCAAAAAGGAATTTTTAGTGCTATCTTTATAAAATGGAGTCCTAGTATATTGATATGCAACAAGGTTTGCGCAAAAGCCCTTATCTGGTGATTGTCAGTCAACCTAACTTAGTGCTTCATTCAGTAAAGGAAATGTTACTACAGAAAGAACAGGAATTTTAAAAATTTTTCACTAAAAATTTTTCACTATGATAGTTTAGGAAGATGTAAAAGTATTCTGATTTAAAAAAAAACAATGCATGGATTCAGTCATTGTCGTTCTTGAAAATGAGTATATGTGTTTGCTTCTGATGGCACATTCAGCTAGATAGCTACTAAGAGTTTTTAAAGGTAAAAACACTATGTGATATCACCGATGTCAAGAGTTTCAGAAAATCCTTCTATTTTGGGAAGGGTTAAGGTTGAAGGTATATCGATGTACAGAATGTCACAAACTCCCTGTGTAGCTGGGAACATTTTTCTTATCTTTGAGGTCAGCTAAGGTTGTGCACAGCCTTTTTAGTAAGAAAAGCACAGGGGGTATTTTTTGTTTAGATGTAAGGATTTAAGTAGAAAAGTACTCGTTGGAGTGTGACATGGATATTTTAAGAATTGGTAGATTTTTAGGGGAAAATTATTAAGATGAGAGAAGTGATAAATGCCCTATCTGTCTTTGAGATTCTAGATGTGAAAAGGTGTTTTGTAAGGAGTACCGTGGAAAAATGAAATCTAAGCATATGGTGAGTACAGTAGAAAATCTCTGCAAGCTGCTCTGCTGGATGTACAGAAATAAGTGCCCATGATTAAGACCCCCATTTCTGTGGATTTAGAGGTGCTCTGAGAAGGTCAGAGTCATCATCCTTAACTTGAACTTGTCAAAGAAGAGAAAAGCTCTCAAGTCTATAATGAGATTGAAACTCTGATTGATGTCCTTTGGGAATAGCTCACAGGAATCACAATTTTATAATGCTATAGAATAATCTTTGTTGCAGTCATTTATACAGAGGTGGTAAAACTGGGGTATGTTCATATTTAGTGTATTCCCTTGATGCTTTGAATCGTCTTCTTATTCTACTGGCTGTAGAGTCTTCTAGACTAATTGAGTTGCATAAATTAGACAGAATATAAGGAAGGACAGGGTTTTCTTCCTGCAAAAAGGCCTTTGAACTGAATCACGCTAAATCTAGATCAGTGCCTGAAAAGAATCTGTCAGCACTCCGCATAGCTTCTAATAGTTATCAGCAAGAAGTGTAAAAGCTTGACCCGCAAATCCACGCTCAGCTTCCAGCTGTGACCACAGTGAAAGCACTTACAGACTGCAGCTACTTTTTGATGGACCCATTTTGATCACACCCTCCAGATGTAGAATGTCACATAGGTGCTGCCTTTTCCTGAAGCTTGATCCAAAGGGTTTTTTAAGGAGCCTTCCAGTGCAGAGCAGGTGGCTTCTGTGACCTGCATCATCTGAGTAGTTCACTTGTCCCTCAGCATTTTCCAGTGAGAAGCTACCTTGAATTGATCTCATTTGATAAATTTGTTTCAAATTACCTCTGCTGTTCTCTACATATTTTCTAAAACAGGTAATTCAACAAGCTTAACAGACACTTTCTTTTTTAACGTCTAAAGCATGTTTATTGCAATTATGGGTTGTACAGAGATTTTTAGTATATACCTATTTAACAGACATTTTCCTTTTTAACCTCTAAAGCATGTTTATTGCAATTATGAGTTGTACAGAGATTTTTAGTATATACCTATTTTACCACATTAATTACAATTAATTGCAATTATGCAATATAATTATCCAATTTATTTTCTTTTAAAGGACAAGTATAAAAAAGAAAACCAGTTTCTTTAGAGTAAAAGTTGATTTAATCTTTTATTAATTTATAATTTTCCTATTATATCTATCAGATTTTTCTGCTATATATACATAAATAATATTAACAGAATTTAGAGAAATATTTTAAATGTGTGTTTGACCTCTTAGATAATATCTGTATAGAATTCCTGAATGTGATTGCTACATCTGACTTTGTAAGCTCCATTTGAGTGCATCTTTTAGAACGTCAGTTCTAACTGCAGGTGATGAAGAATTTATCATGTCCCATGATGATCACCCTCACTGTCTCACTGTTAAATATGGTGTCATTTTTCTGGTTTGAACTCTGCTAAATTCTGATTTCAGTTGTTGATTCAAACTCTGGTTATCTGCTAAATCCCGTAATCCTCTTCCTGACCTCATGAGTTTGACACTTTGGTAGGTGAGAGAGCAGTTGAAGGAAACAGAAGGCTGTTGAAACCTAACAGCATCAAATCTCCTAGTAGGTGATTTGATGAAAAATCTTCCTAAACGTGTCGCTTTGACAGCTGGTGTCGGTCCAAAATGAAGCCTCTTCCTTCCTTCCTCCCTAGGAGGAGCAACAAAGGTGTTTATAGCTCACTTTTTTTGGCAAACCCAGATTTTTTTTTCCCCAGGTATTTATGCAGTATTGAGGCCATGGAAAATCATTTATCCCATTGCCATTTAATTCTGTTTCTCATGGAAATAGATACAATATTGAGTGAAAAACGTCATTTAACTGAATTAGACTAACAAAAATAGTGACAACTTCTCACATGGATGTACAGCTGTTCAAAGCCAGATCCTAAAATACAAAATCCAAATGACTATTATTTTTATACATCTAAACTCCATTTGAAAATAATCTCACATAATTGACCATTTATCTTCACATGCCCAATGTGTGGGACATGAAATTTTACGTTCTACTATTCAAAAAGGTGTCAGTTACACCACATGAACACTTCATCATTTGAAAAAAGCCATATGATAGTGTCAACTTTCTGTTACTGTGCTAACACAGAAAAAGAGCTGGTAGTTTGTTGATGAGTATCTACCTAACTCCTAAATTCTTTTGGAATAAATATGAATCTCTATAGAAAGAGTGTCTTGTGATAACATACTGAGTTCTGTGGTGCTCACAAAGAAGCTGAGGGTAGGTAACTTATCTACCCTCAATTGAGATACAACTCTTCCAAGGGAAAACTGAGTGCAGCTGAATGGTGTTTACTTCAAGAAAAAAATTACCTACAGAAAGATGTTCCACATTCAGCCACAGTGATTAAAAGAAGGACGTGATGGGAAAGTAGATGTTTGTATGTCAGCATCCATATTTCGATTCTGAGATTTTCAGAGAATGAAGACAGATCCTTTTAAACTAGATGACTTGACGGGAGTGTGTCTTCTGCAGTCTCTTGATTATGTATCCCAGAATGCCAAAATCTGTATGGTTCTGACTCCTTGCTTTGGAGCAGGCTTCAGGTCATTAGTTGTTTTACACTGGTTTTGCCTTTAAAACTAGCTTCTTTAGGCAGTTTTCAGCTTGATATGTTAACAGAACGATCTCCTTTCAGAAGAATTTGGAGAATTTCTCTTTTTTTGGTGTATCAGCTCCTTTGGTGAAACTGCAGTAAAGCCATTCCTAGGGGTGGTGAACAACCTCTTATTTTTCATTTCAGATAGATAAAGATATTTATAATAGGCATGTCAACATACAAGCTACTATGCAGTAATGAATGTCTTTACACAGCTGAGCACCACGTACTGTCAGCTTCTCAGCGTAGTTCTCTTATGCTTGTCCTTCAGCTGATGATCCAGCCTTGACAAATTCAGCTGTTCTTGTTAAGCCACTTCAGGATGAAAGAAGAAACAAAAGAAAAGTTTTTTTGACTTCACGTTACCCACATCTAGTGCACATTTGTTTGGATGTCACTTCCCAAATCCTACCTTTCTATACAACTGCACATTTGTAAACCATTGCATCTCAACTGATCATGGATTAGATAATCAAGGCAAGACAGACAATGCAAGAGCTGAGGCATGGAAGGAGGAAGTGTCTTACAGAAGGAGAAGTCAGAACTCCCTGAAAGACTCCGCATGGACAAGTAGTCCATGAAGGACAAAGTAATTTTAGGGTCGCAAAGTAAGGAAACATGTTGTCTCACCTAAATTACACTATTGCTGTGTGACTATGGCATTTTTTTCCTTCTTTCTCATTTAGAAAACCTCACATACTGTTCACATGCACATACACAGAGTTCTCACTGTCTTACTTTCTTCAACTGAAAGATAAATTCAAAGAAATAATTATCAATGAAAATGGTATACCAGTATGTGATTTTCACAACTCCCTTTCAGTTTAGAACAAGTTCATACATGTTATCTGTCAATAACTTCCTTCTGGTTTTCTCTTGATACCTTTGGTAAGAGTGAAATGCAACAGTGATGCTACAAGATGAAAATAGAGAAAGAAAAAATATTGTAGACAACAAGCTAAAAAACAGCCTCAAGACCAGTGGAGAAATGGTCTCAGGAGATGATATACGAGATATCATTCTGGTGCTGTACCTGAGAATAACCAAAAGACCAATAAGATGATGCGCATAATATTTTTAAACCATGTCTCAATGTAGTAGTAAGAGAACATTTGATTCTCTGCTTTCTCACTACTAAGCCTCTATTTCACTGCCCTCAAATTTAACTTTGCTCCTGTGCTTTCTGCAGCACTCTCTTACACTTCCATTTTCCTTGTACGCTCTAAGAGCAATGAGAGGAAGAGGACGAAAGCAGTCTTTTTATTACTTGTTTTGGAAACAACTGCAGAAATACACTTCTTTTCTTCTTTCTGGCCTTCTGGCCATGCTCAAATCTACAACTGCAATATAGATCTCTTTTGAGGATTATATACTACAGCTGAGGTGATTTCTCAGATTAAAATGCCTCTTCTTTCTCCGAGAACTTTGGTCTTTGAAATAAATTGTAACATTTGGTTTTTCTCCAGTCAAAACTCCGTTTGTGGTATTGTATCCCAGATTAACACATATTCTGAAGTTATAGCTACGAAGGGACTTGCTATTGATAAGAAATGAAATACATTGCTTGTAAAGGCAATGTGTGCCAATAGAGGATTATGGGGTATAAATTTTTGTAAGCTTCATTTCTGCTTCTGTACAGTACTGCTGGTCGTCATCTCAGATGGGTATACAAAGCAAATTCAGTAGTGTTAGTATTAACTTTAACTAGCATCAGTCTATAGGAATTCACATCAGTTGGACTTATTGATATAAATTCTTTCAAGCTATTTCTCCTGACCCTAGGATTATAGAGGAATTCAGTGTCGCAATAGCAAATTTTTTTTACCTGGATTTGTGTTGTTTTACATGTTTCCTGAGTGTATTTTAAAGAATTCCTAATGTTTTTATATATTTTTCAAATAGTGGCAATTCCAAAACCTGTGTTATGACACGTGGTAAAAATTTGCTTGGCTACACAAGGTCGAAGAACTACCCAGGAAGTTTGCACAGCTTTTCCCGAGTGCCCAAATGCCTCTCTCAGCTATGAAGCCTGTTGGTTTTCCTGACTTTCTTTGATGAAATAGATTGCAAAAAGACAAAGAATAATCTTGAACTGTTTGTGCACCTGGACACTGAGGGCACCTGGAGTCCGGAGTAGGCAATTAATAGACTTGAGAGTTACTAGGCTGCTTATTTACCTTGTGTAGAGAGATGATGTAGAAATAGTCTTGCATGAAAGCAAAATCTAACCCATTGCAGAATCCTACAAACTAGAAATATCCACAGAAACAGCAAGAAACTTCCTACTTCACCCCAAAACTGATTCCATTATGTATCTTTTTGCTCTGTATGGCATTACTAGATCGATGGAGCTGCTGGCATTAGTACAAACAGCAGCTTGGGTTTTTTTTCTGAATGTACTCCAGTATGACTTAAGCCTGATGAAGAATTCATATCCCCTGTGGAGTTTGGAAAGACTACTAGGTTACTAAACAGAGGTGAAGTAGTAGTCAAACCTGTGTCAAAAGAACAGGAACATCTCACTGCTAATGCATTGCCAGCAGTAATTTATTTTGTTTGCTATGTGTCTGCAACTCTTCTGGGTTTATATGAGATGAAAGTTAAGAAATGCATGTGTTTTTTTCTCCAGATATTACTGATGTTTTTCTACTTAATATGAAAATGCACATATACAATGCCTCTGGGTCATCAAAGTGATTCAATTTGACTGATTGTTATAATTACAACTGATACCCTGGTCATGAATCCTAAAAATTGTAGGGGAGGTAAACTGAAGGACCAGAACAGTGGAGTTCATTACTTTCTCTCTTTTAAATACAGGCTTGAGGTGCAGAGAGACTGCCTTCCCTCCTAATCAAAGTGATGACTAAGACTGCCAAAGTTGGGGGCACTACTTATTACTAAGGAGAAAACTCAGCAGTATCAGATAATAATAATAATATGCTGTCTCTTCTCTGGATAAAACACTTTTTAAAATGTATTTCAAACTAGTGCTTAAACTTAGGTGCCAGTCTGTTGCTGATGCTTTGGCATTCTACAGTTTGCATGCTTTTCCTGCCAAATGGCACAATTTTTCTGTCTGAAGTGGCCTGTGCCTTCCATTGTGTTGTCTGTTTTGCAGCCAGCAGCTCAAAAAGTTGGACACTAGAACTGCACTTAATCAAGAGTGCATTTTAGGGTATTCTTGAAGTACTGACTTGTACAACTACAGTGCTTACTGCCTCATTTCTAGCTTGTGATAATGCCCTAAGGCTTGACTTGTGATGATAACACCATGAGGCTTTGGAAAAATGAAAGTAACATTGCAATATATACTGAGACGTTTTATAAACAGGGGTGAGTCTCAGAACAAGAGTGCTTCCATAGTTGACCATAGAGGACAGAAGCAGCGAGGGAACTGGTATGTTGCCCTGATGTTATGAAGTTTTGTTTGTTTATTTGTTTTGCATTCATTTTTATTGCTCCAGGAGAAAAACAAGCAATATCAGAAAAAAATGAAAGCCCTGCAATTTGTATTCAGTTGTAGACAAATTTGCTTTCCTTTAACAAAAATGTATAAGCATCTGCGTACATCAGCAGCAGAATGTAAGAGAGAAAAAAAGTTTCTCACTGACAGAAACTCTCTTTATCTCACTGTTGTTGATTTAATTTTCAGAAAACCTGTTCATTTTAAACATGCTCTTTTCTCTTGGTCAAGAGAAACAAGGGATTAATTTTAGGGTGAAAGATGGGTTTATGCGCTGATCATGTCTAGTTCTGATTGGATATCAAGAAAAGGACTTTAAGAAACAAATCACTAAATGCATATTTAAATTGCTCAGTTCAGCATTTTGCATAAAATCCATCCAAGAAAAAATGTGCTATAGCTTTGAAGTTCCCTTTCTTCTGTGAATCCAAGAATGAATTTCAGTGCTAGTGGTGTTTCTGAGTGCCATGGAAACCCCTAGACAGTAAGACTGAGGATCTGCTCTTTGAAGCATCTATGGTGGTTGTTTCTGAGCTTGTTACATAGCTGCTATGTTCTCAGGTATGCAAAGGTCTGTGGTAAACCAGGATAATCATCACCAGTCAGGAAGAAGTTAGGGAAAATACCAAAGAATTATCCATGACCTCTCTAATGTAGATATTTGCTGTGCTTGAGTCACCTGGTATGGAAGAATCCTCACCATTTCTACTGACTAGGAGAAACCAACCTGATTTTTGAGTGCGTTTTATAAATGTCGCATAATAATCATTAAAGAGAAAGAAGAAATCATTTAGCATTTAGCTCCTGAGGTACATGGAATACGCTTTGTAACTGTTCTAATATGCAAGAATTTGTAAGGTAGCAGTTCACTCAACTGGACCTAGGTTTAATAACGTATACAGGCAATTATATCACATCATAAGAATTCCAGCTTCTTCTCATTTTTTCTTGTTAATTCCCCATAAGCCTCATAAGTCAGCAATGAAATCAGGTTTATTACAACTTGGTGGTAAAGTGCAAGCCAGTAAAGAAATTGTTGAAGAACCTCCATGCTGTCAGCATCCTAAATTAACTAATATACCCCTTTAGTGAATATTTTCCTACCATCTTTTTTCATCTGGCAGGAGAAATGCATAAAAACCTACAGAGATGTGGTATACTATGCATTAAGGAAATACCAATGTTACATGCATTGGCATTTTAATTCAACCATGTTTATGAGGCTAGTATTACTGAATGATTAACTTGAATATAGTTTAGGAATATTGCTTTAGCTATTTGGAGTGGATATTGAGCTTTACCAGGTCCCATATAGAATATTAAAAAAAGAACTACCTTTTCAAATTACTTTTCCATAATCACTTCAGTTGTGGGGTTTCTTTTGACTGGGTAACTAAAACAGTTGCCTGTGCAGTAGTAGGTACAGATACAATACGCGTACTATGATGGTGATGGAAGGGAACATCAGGGACTGCATAAATCTTTCAGTGCCATGGGACCAGAAACATATGTATTATATGGGACAGTGATAATGTGAAGGTTATGGACATATCAGCAATCCCTGCTTCCATCACTTCTTCAGCACATCTTCCATAAGTGTGAGAAATATTTTATTTTTTTATGGATTTAGAAATATCACTGTGAGTTAGAGTTGTAATTTGTCCATCATAAGCAGTGATGGAGCAATTGCAGTTTTCATGGTTCTGTTAAAAGCACCTTTATAGCTTTCTTTATAGCTTTCCCTATAGCTAGAGATGTCCTCACTTCCTCAAATGTTAAATCAACTATGCTGGATGGAAAATGGCAGGAAGAAAAGAGGGGAGAGTTAACTTTGTATGTTCCCTGTTGATTAATCTTGAGGGAGGCAGATGAGGTTTTTTTATCTGTCTTTGGAATTGTATGGATTAAACCATGATGCTGCCCAGAAGTTCAAAGAAAATACAGGCATATTCTTTCAGAAAGTTAAGAGATGTGATCAGCAGAATGCAAAATAATTTGCAAAATGTTCAGGTTGAACTACCTTCAGTTTAAATAATGAATATTTCTGTCAATTTTTTATTTCACATGTTACTTTCTGACAATATGAAAAGCATTGATATTCAAAAATCACGTCTTCGAAGAATTTGAGGACAATACAGAAAGGCAGTAAGTGCCTGTTTGTACTGATCTCCATAAAAATAGAATTGTGCTCCATTCTGTACAGGAGGTCTTCCCCCTGTGAACTGGGAGAGAATACTGTTAATCAAATATGAAAAAAAATCTGGAGTTTGATGCAGAACAAGATTGTATCATTTTCTCCCATTTTTTTTCCACCCAGCATAATTTATAGTCCTATACAATCTTAGGGAAAGACAGTTAAGAAAATTTGGGGCTAAAATCTCAACTTCTCTAAGTTGCTGTTATTGAAAATGTAGTTTTAATTTATACACCAGGAACCAGGAGCAGACGAAAGAGACTTTTCATTCAGAAAATGAGATTGCTTAGAACTCAGTCATTACAATTAATTTGTAATTGTGTGTTTGTGTTACAAAATCATCTAGGTGTTTCTTGAACTACAGGGTAGTGTGATTATTAGTCATTGATCATCAATACTAGCTAATCAACCACCTATTTAAATGTCATTTTTGTGGAATTTATTAAGCATAAAAAGAATAATATTTCTAACACACAGAATGTCACTGAAGAAAACTGCAAAGAAACATCTGCACCTTTTTGATTTCATTATGATTGTGAATTACATTTTAATTACTTGAATAGGAATTTCATTTATTTCAGTCTAGAAATGATCACTTACATCATTACAAGTTCTGACTAGGAAGGAGACAGAAGTTCAACTTCTGCAGAAAAACCTTTCCCCTTTCTGACTGTAAATTCAATGAAGATGAATGAAGACAGGAAGGGGAAAGTATTGTCTTGCTTTGCAAGGTTGTCAGCAATCTATCATTTCTGCAGAAAATTCTCACTTACTTTGAGCTTTTGCCCTCTTTTGTCCTGTGAAGCTATGTCCTACTTCCTCTTTTGAGTCTTCAGGGCACCAAAAGTCACCAAAAGTGAGACAGGAGCTTGGATGTACATGGTAAGACCAGTGTGTTAAAATTAATGGGATCCACAGAGAGGAAAGTGCCATAGGCAGAAATGGGAAGAAAAGCTCAGCAGCATAAAAATTGTGCTGCTGCTGCTTTTCTTTATATCCTCCTTTCCTTTTTCTTTCTTGGTCGCTGTCCTATGTGGGAGGCCCAATGGACAATAGGCAGAATGTTGTTCCAAAGTACAGGAGACACACCGGGAGTTCAAGGAGAATGCTTAGTCCATGCATAGTTGTGAGCCCATCTATAAGGAGTTTTTGCAGATGTGTGCGGGTTTTTTTTCACTGCTGCAGAAGAGTCTGTCTCGCCGTTGATTCCTACAAAAATGCTTTATTTAACTATGCTGCATCTGTTTATTTTGGTCAGGTAAAAAGAAAATAACCAAACAACACCACCAAAACATAGCTTGACTCTTAGTAAGCCGCAGAGTATATGATATTATATGATTTAACTCCTGTGAAAACAAAGAACATAAAACCC
>Ga0181612_181994_pt1 | contig 14089 bp, 12 predicted proteins | sample HoacroProtozoa21_FD_119630 | JGI IMG/M metagenome (GOLD analysis project Ga0181612, IMG submission 119630) | Hoatzin crop microbial communities from Cojedes, Venezuel. Combined Assembly of Gp0051906, Gp0051904, Gp0051908
CTGTCCCAGGAAAGAGTCCCTCCAGGACTCCCCTTGCCAGTTCCCAGGGTGGCAGCCTGAAGCCATGCTCCAGGATGTCCTGCTGCGGTGCAGGCAGGCAGCACCCTGCTAGAGACCCAGGAGGCTGCAAGGACCCCTGCCCACACCCGAAACAGCTCTCAAACCCCAAACTGAAGAGACCCTTAAGGGTGATGGGTAGATGGGTGTCTGGGGCCAGGTTACTCAGCACCGTCCTTCTTCCACTAGCACAGATGGATTGGCCCAGCCTTTGGTCACAGCAGATCACACGAAGCGTGCTAGCTCTGGGCTGCCTACGCTCCCACTCCCCACTGCACATCAGTCCTGGGTTCTAGGCCCATTTCTCAGCCCAGCTGTGTCAGATGTTCATCCTGCTACTTCCCAAGCAAAGCAGAGCTGCCTGTGTCTCCCAAGCTCCCAGGGCAGCATTTCAGCAGCCAGACTGCCAAGACTCCCAAGTGGAACACAGGGCCCTCTGGAGCAATGGCCAGTCCCAACCCACAACAGTGGGCCATCTCCACAGCTGGTTGTGAAACGAGCCCAGAGGCAGCAGGGGACAAGGTACCATTTGTCACATGGCTTGGTGGTCACCTGAACCCCTAACCCAAGGTCAGAATAGGAGGCAGAGATGTAACCACAAACACTGACATAAGCCCTCATACTGCCATCCCACTTCATTAAAGGCAGAGAATTAAAAATAGACATCAGGGTCTGGGTCTAAAAGCAGCAACTACAACCTGTCAGATGGAATGGAAAACAACATCCCACTTGGCTGTTTATTCCAAAAAATAACAAATCCCATAGGGAAGCCCCCCCTCTGCTGAGCTACCCTCGCAATAGCTGAATGGTAAACACAGAAACAGCCTCTTGTAGGCAGATAGCAAGTGGCAGGGTGGTGCCATGTGGATGAGACCAGGTACCTGGGGAGCAGGAGGTGGTCAGTGGGGCTGGCTGTACAAGAAAGCCTGGTGGGAATGGGAGAAAAAACTGAGAAAACTCCCAAGATAATCACTGGGTGAAACAGTTCAGCCATTTTAGCAAGAGAAGATGAGACACCACTGAAGTAATTAGCACAGATGCTACAGGAGCGGCTGGAGCAGAGCAGCAGGCAATAGGCACCCAGAGAGCTGCTGCTGTGGGCAAGGAGAGCCCGTCCCCGCTGCAGCACGGTGCTGCCTTGGCAGGCAAAAGCACACCTCTGCACCGCTGCTCACACAACATGACACTCTCAAAGGGGGCTCAGCATCGCCCCCAGCCAAATCCTGAGCCTCCGCTGGTAGGACATGGAGTGGCCCAGTGATGGGACCAAAAGGCACCAAGCAGGGCTCAGTGCAGGGCAAGCACAAACCAGGCTGGGGACAGTGGGGGACGTGGCAGGATGAGGCACATCTAGAGCAATAAACTCCCCTGAGCATATGAGGGGTTTTGGTACAGATGTAATTCTCTGCCCTCCTCCTTCCCGCACTCATGCTCTCCTCAGCTCCTGCGTATGCCCAGAAACCCGACTTCAAAAGGAGGGGGGTAGCTGCCAGCACAGGAAGTAGCAGGCAGGCAGAAAAGGCTATCTCCTGCTAGAATTTTTCAGTGCCTTTCATCAGGGACAAGGAGAAAAAACAGCCTTCATCTGTTGGGCTGGAGTCAAATGGCTAAGCCCTGGCATCAGGTTCCCGCTGCCCGGCAGCGATGCACTCCTGATATGGGCCAGCTGCAGAGGTTTAACCCTCCCTCCCAGACAGGGTGGGTTTAGCCCTCCCCATCCCACCTCCCTGCGATATATATGTAAATAAATCCTTCTGTGTACAATAAGCACCAGAGATCCTCTTAACCCTCCACGCTCTCTGCTCTGGAGTCAGGGCTAAGCATTGCCATCCTATGCTGTAGGCACAGGAATTGGGGCATTCTCCAGTAACAAACCCATTCATGCAGCTAAACCTGCCTCCACTGAGGTCACAGCTCCCTTCCCCGTTGAGATGTCCCTCCAGAGCTGAAGCGAGGGTCTGTCACCAACAGCCTACAGAAACCACGTCTCCCAGCTCCTCATTAGTGACAATTAACAGGCAATCAATGGGCACAGCAGAGCTGGCATTTTCTAGAGAACAAGTCCCCTTTCAAGAGGAAAAAATGAACAAGTGCTTTGTTGTGCACGCTTTTGGCTTAAATGAGCCAAAAACTGCCTGCCAAGGAACAGAATTATTTCGCAAACTGGACCCTTTATGCTACTTGATCAGCCAAGTGAGGAGCAAGGGCTGGGGCAGCCACAGATGACCTCTCTCGGCAAGCCCTTGCTCTGCTATGTGCCCATGGCATGCTCTCACAGCAGCCCACCAAACGGCAGGCAAGGCAGGAGCAAGGACTAGGGGTATCCCCTGCCTTGGGGAAGGTAACAGGCACTCACCAGCTAGGACTGTGCTGCTGGCTCAGAACTACCTGCTGCTCCTCCAGAAGTTTTCAGACCTGGTGAGCAGCTCCTCAGTCAGCAGCAGCCAGTCAGGGCAGGAGGCACCTCTTCACCCTCCCCAAGTTAGAGGCTGCCTTGGTGTTTGGCAAAGGAGACAGCACCCACAGAGGGTGGCTGGACTTGGACTTCAGCTCCCATGCTACAGCATTAAAAAAAAGCTGTGGGCTTGAGAAATACAGTGACATCAGCGCACAGATGAGTGGCAAACCTTTGCAAGAGGCCAGCACAAGGACTGTGCAGCACCCACTCTCTGGCTTTGCCATTCCCCAGCCCAGAGCCAGGCAGGGCTAACCCACCACCAGCCTCTGCTTCCCTAGGTATTTTCCTAGTTGATGAGAAATAAAAAGGCAAGAAAGCAAGGGGGAGATGGCCTGGATGTGACAGGCTAGCAAGTTTGACAGACAAGTCTTGTTAGCAGCACTTTTAACTTGCACTTCGAGCAGGGGCAAAGCCAAGGAATGCCTCCCAGCAGCCTGCACCAAGTGAGCCAGCTGCACAAGAGCTTTAATTGCCAGTGGCAGAGCAGGGGTGGGCAGCAGCAGCTGAGGGGTCCAGGAGGACAGGCAGCAGAGCAGTGCTGATGGCTACTGCTGCAGTATACATCTCTCCAGCATAAGGGGTGCATCTGACCCCACGCTATGCCTGCCAGGGGCTGAGCTTGGGGTGTTTCACCCCAAGGCTGCAACACCCCGATGAAAGCGCACCGTGCCTTGTACCTCCAGGTATTTGGGACCGCAGGTCTGGGCCAGCTTCGGTGCAAGTCTGCAGCTCAGCTGGGGCCCAGGGATGTGGGGATCGGCAGCCACCACAGCAGGCCTCTGCCAGCTCTCCAGGGGAAGGAGAGGAAGGATCTGGCAGATCTCTAAGCTGACTAAGAGCTCTGAATGCCCAGTGGCTCTGCTGTACCAAGCACAAGCCAAAGCAATTAGCATTTCTTGGAGACACTCTGTGTAATCTTCCCTGAGTGATGCAGAGAGCTGCCAGAAGCACTGGAAAGGGCCTGGAGCCACTTCCTGGGACCAGGGTGACACTCTGCTGGCAGTGACCCAAGGCATAGCAGGGCTGTTCCACTGAAAAGACCTCCTGCCAGCAGCTTGGGGACCACTGCTCCAGCCATGCGCTGCGGAACTGCACCCTCACTCAGCCACAGCCCCAGACCCACCACCACCAGATCTTGCCTCTGGGTGCTGCAAGCTGTCAGGCAGCAGGAAGATAGAGCAGAGAGGCAGCTCTCAGCATCCTTCTTGGAGCACAGCCCAGGTAGAAGAGGCCATCCTGGGGAAAACCAGGGCCAGGACCAACCTCATCCATCAGCTCTCAGGCAAGGCCATCAGCCTGAGCCTCGAGGCAAGGAAAGGAGCACAGACGAGCCTGAAGCTGTTCGGGGAATCACGCAAGAGCAGCAGCAGACAGCCCAAGCCCAGCCATCCAAGAGTCACAGACTATTTTTAATCGCTACTTGTAGAAGACAGTGAGCATCCACAGGAGGGACAGCCCAAGCTGATGCTTACCCCATCCCTCTCCCTGGCACATGCAAGGAGCATATCTCACAGTCAGGCTTTTTATAGGGTTTCCCATTCCTGCTGGGCATGCAGCTCAGCCGCTCGGTACGACCACACCACCCCCTCCCTCAGTAATGACTCATATGCCGTTCACTAAAGTCTTTCCATTCCTTCTCCAGCCATTTCCTCTTCTCTCCTTATCAGGGATCCACCTACCTATCTATCTTCTCATTCTCTCCCCCTGTGTGGCTATTTTTAAAATGCCATAAAAGCTTTCAACTGGTAGCATCCTCAGGGATGTGAGGGATTTTATATGTAACCCATCATAAGCCATCATCACCACATACCTCACCATGTGGACAGTGACTTTTATTTTTTTCAAAAGCAGGGGAGGGTAGAGCATCCATGCTTGGTCCCTGCGCTCTCCCTGGCTGGCTCACCCAGGGCAGCATTGGCAGGTACCTCCCATCCTGGAGGGGAAGGATCAGGTCCAACCCCCACCTCTCTCAAGGAGGTGGCTGGGCCAGACGGCAGGGCAACAGTGCAAGTCCTCTCAAGTAGCATCTGTGAGTGTATGAAGGATGGTTTTGCTCACTGAATTAAAAAGGCTCCGAGCTGGGCATCATCCAGCCTCGTGCCTTAGCATCTCTGCCAGATGGATGAGGGCTTCCCTGCTGAGAAGATGGTTGTGTTTCTCGTTGTATGCCCATGCACATGTAAGCTGCTGTACTGCTTGATTCCCATGTTGGTCGGTGGTCTGAAAGTGATCCGAGAGAGTCACATCTCAGGTGGGGGATATTTTGGTGCTGCCAGCAAAACCACCCCCCAAAGGCACAGCCTGCCCCAAGAACTGAATCTCTCTGGCAACACCCTGGATAAATAAGGAGGACCAAGGTTTCCTGAACAACTCCAGCCCAGCCTGGATGGAAGGAGCAAAGGAGCACTCAGGGATCACACAGGCACTCCACCAGCACCATGAAAACCACTTTTCTCTCCCAGATCTGGTTATTGCCTACAGAAGAGCTGCCTTCCCCCTCAAATGTCTGACTGGAGACCCGATGCATATACCAAATATACCCTTTTGCCCTGGCTCATCCATGCCACTTGTACCCTGGCACAGCTTGGTAAGACCTGAAGGCAGGGTGCTAAACCTTTACCGGAGGGGAAAGGCTCCCTGGTGCAAGCTGTCTGGCTGCTGTTGCCAGCGAGGTGTGGGCATGCTGATCCAGCTGCAGGATGCCAGCCTCGGCAGCTGCCAGATAAGATTAAACTGTGCATAACCTGAGAGGTGTCCCGCTGCGCGCTAATGCGATGACACACTCCATGTCACCAGTGGGACCCGTGGGAGCCCTTTTCCATCAGCTCCGATGACCAAGTGTTGGGTGTGTCTACAACGGAGGCAGCAGGTCTCCAGGAGCCTGAACTCAGCCACATCACCCTCAGACAATGCTTGGGCAACACGGCTATTTATAGCACGTAGGAGGTTAGAGGGAACTCATCTTACCTCGCTGCAACTTCTTCATCCTCTGAGGACTGGGAGATGATGCAGAAGGTGCCAAGGCAGAGGGGGAAGCAGGGCGATGGGGCGGGGACACCCCACAGCCCCTGGCAAAGCGTAGCGGAGGCGGAGGGAGGGAGCAGTTTGCAAAGACCAGTGCTGTGCTGTGATCTGAGCAGAGAGGAGACGCTGCGCGAGCACAGAGGAGAGCTGAGGAAAGCCGGTACTCTATCATGCTCCAAGGACTGCTGCGATATGAGCAGAGAGATGGAAAATCCAGAGCAGAACTGCCCACTTGGACAGCAGGAAAAGCTGACACTAAGCCCAAGAGCACACTGCCTGCCCAGCGCTACCTGGACCTGGTTCCTGCATCCCTGTGCAGGCAGATGCCCTAGGTGGGCTGTGTTTGAGCTGGGTGCTGAAAGCAAGTGGGTTTTGCACCACTACTGGAGGTGCTCTGTGACCTCTGCTTGCCACAGCCCCCATTTCTTTGGGCCAGACAAGGAGAATCTTTCCATGCCTTTACTGTACTCAGCACCTGACTATCGATCCCTGGTTCAAAGGGCAGGCGCAAACCATGGGGACCTGCTGTAGGTCCCTCCTGGTAGCCCAGAGATGTGTTTGCTCATGTAGTCACACACAGGCATCCTGGCTGGTGCACACCTTGCAGCCACACCAGCCAGCTGAGAAAGCCACTCACATCCCCAGCTGGACATTGCTGTGGCTGAGCCACCCGGGGGTAATTTTACCCAGGAGGAGCACTCAGTGATTAAGTGCAGCAGGAGACAGACAGGGCAGCAGCAGCTGACAGACAAGACCTGATCCAGCCCTGCCTCATGGCCAAGGCAAGGAAGCCCATTCTTTTGAAGAAGTGCTGCTAGGGTAAGCAGCTGCCTCCCCTCCCATGGCTCTTGGGCTTGGATGGTTGTGCAACAGAAATGGATTTCACACACAGCTTCCTTCCCTCCTTCTCTTCTCAAGCTTTTAGCAGGAAAAAGTCCTTGACTGGGGGGTGAAACACAGTCGCCCAAGGTCAGCCACCCTTCTTCAACCCTCCCTGCCTCTGCTGAGAATCCAGGCGGGGGAGCAGCTGTGACTGGGAGATCCCCACCACGACATGTCCCAGCAAGTGCCGCTGAGCCAGGAACAACCCAACTGGTCCCCCAGCTGCTTTAAAAACAGATCCCCTTCGCAAGCAAGCACCCCTGGGCTGGGCAGCGCTCCCTGGGACAGCTCTGAGCAAAGGGGTCCCCACAGCTGGCAGGGGATGGATGCCAGGAGAAAAGTAGCAAGATCTTCAAGCTCAGCTAGTACAGAACACAGATGCTGGGAAGGACAGGCAGGGCCTTGCAACTTGCTGTCACAAGCAAGATGCTACAAGTGTGTTTGTGAAGGGTGCTGGATTGCAGAGTCTGGCATGTGCGCTTTGGGAGCTTACACTTCAAGTCCTGGTCTAGGTTTTGCTTGTCTGATCTAGCAGCAGACTGCAGCCCAGCCACATGTATCTGAGAAACAGTCATATAATTCATTACTGTGAGAACAGGTCAAACCCTGAAACTTAATTTCAGATTGCAATGGACTCAAGTTTGGTTGCGGAAGGGCTCCCGGGGCTGGCATTGCACCAGCAAAGACTTTCTTGCCCCACAGCAGCGTAGTGTTCTCCGAGATGTGCTGCTCGTTGCCAAGAAAGAACATAGAAACCAACAGGATGGCTTCAAACCTTCAAGCACGTGCTCCCCTCTTATGCTGGCCTGTTTCTTAGAGAAACCTTCCCTCCCAAGGACCTTCCCAGTTGTCCAAGTCTCAGAAACAAGATGATTCAAAACAGAAGTGAAGTGTCCATGAACAGAAAAACAAGTAATGCTTGGGGCTCAGAGGAGCTTGCCAGGGTAGAAAGGGTAAGAAGAAAGGAAGGTCAGACAGGCTGCATAAGGAAACCATATCACCAGCTCTTTTTTCTTTTGGATCTCCGCCCCAGGCAGCAGAGAAGGCACACCAATTCCCAGGCCAGGGCTTATGGCTGATACTGATAAAGCATTCTATACCCAAACCAAAATATGGACGTATAAACTATGGACTACCAAAAACCTGAGCCACCGTCAAATAAACAGGAACTGAGTTTGCTGCCACACTAGATAAGTTTGGTCTTGTTAAGCTTCAGACAGCCCTTTTCTAGAAAGCAAGTCATGTCCATCAGGGTTGTGTATCAGTGCACTCAAGCTCTTCTACTTCCCCAGTGGTTTACTGAGCCTACAGACTCAAAACTCAGAAAGGCTGGGCACAGAAGGACTTGGGACAGCCTAGGTGTCCTCCAAGTAAGAACCACCTTCCCTGCTGCAGGCTATCAGTCACCCTGCCACGCTTGCCCTGAGCTGCTCACAAGCGAACTTCCCGGGCCTGAAACAACTGGACTTGGGCTCTGCTTTCCCTATGGCTACTGTGGTCACTCCTAGTCCCCTTCCACCCTACAAAGCTATCTCCTTCCCCCATCACTCTCCACCCAAGTCGTTGCTGTCACCAGTCTACCCCCAGAATGCTTTCCAGAGGTGCTGCAGTGCTCACAACTGAGAGGTGCTGATGTATTTAGTCTAAAAATACCTAATTAGATGTTCCAACCACTTCATTATGGCAGCATCAGGACTGCAGGGTCTGGCAGGAACTTGATGGGTTTGCCTTCACTCCTTTGCAGCGAGCAAAGGCAGCAGCACCACACTGACTGCTTGCTGATAACAGGACAGTCTGTCATTAGTCCAGGCTGCTGGCCTCACAAATACAATTATCTGGCTAAACCAATTGTCACTTCATCATTAGAAAACTTCCTATTTATTTTATAAGAGCATGGCAGGCCCTTGAAATAATTCAGTCTCTTCAATTGACTTTACAGAATGCACTTCATTGGCCTGCAGGGCCACTTGCCATGGCTTCTGCTCTTCAAAGGGCAAGTGGCCAAGAAAGATGGTTTGCAAGAGAGCCTGAACAAAGCCTGGTGAGAGGACAGAGTCCATCCACCAGCCTGAGGACAGAGAGAAGCTGCCTGGGCTCTGAATTTTCTGACACTAAAGTGAACACAACGGATGATTGTGCCTTTGCTAGGTTGCCCAGGAGAACAGAGGGGACAATTTGTATCATGTTGTTTGTGACAGCAGAGTCAAGCTTGGGTGTTAATTGAGAGGACCAAGATGTGGGTGGAGAGCCTGGACTTCCCCTTGGTGCCCTAGTTCGGAAAAACGCAGTACTATAGCCCTCCTTGGAGAAGCATGGACACTAAGTAATGTTCATTGCTGGGTTTGGAAAGAACATACTGGAAACGTAGTTTTTCATCTCTTGCAAGACTGTCTTGCATCTGTGGCCTTCCTTTCCCCTCTTCCCCATCTGTCCCCATGCCTTGATCTCCAGCCATCTCGCCACGCACCTGGGAGCTAGGCAGCAACACCACTGATGTGGGCAATGTCTTACCCTGCTGGGTCCTCCCTCACTGGAGCTGTGCTTTGTCCCCAGTTTGCTGCACGCCTGTGGCAGCCTCCAACATTGCAAAGATGAAATGGGAACCAGTGTTGACCAGGAACCATGAGTGCTATGATGGAAGATTCACCTCTACCTTAAGCCCCCAGGCCTGGTGCCACATCTACAAAAAAATAGAACTTCCTCATGGGGACATCACTAACACCGCTCATCATACCAATGGGCTGATCCCTCTGGGTTCACTGCACTTCTGAACACAGGAGCAACACCATGTCCTCCTCAACAGGTCCTACCTCCCTGGGTGGGAAAACCCAGTGAATCACTCTGCCTGATGAGCTGTACAGGGCAGAGCTGGAGCTCCTGAAGACACATAGCACCATGTGATTCTTCTTTAATTACACAGGGATTTAACAGTTTGCTCGTAAACACCTTGTAACCACATGTGCCTAGAGATTACTCAGTAATTAGTCGATCACCATGTAACAGGGAGCGTGATTTAGGAAAGACAAAAATAACCAAACATGCTGCCTTCATCAGTATCTGTAATGAAGCCTTCCTGCCCAAATGCTTAGCTGGCCAGTCTTTCCTCATGTCTCATTCCTCAGCTTTCTCAGCCTAGTGGAGTCTCCGAGCAGGAATTTGAGAGGTACCAGGTGGTGGAATGGTCTGGGGAAACTTTCCACCTCACATACCAAACTCCCCTGCAAGACCTCTCCATGCTCTGACAGGCTCTCAGCTGCTCAGAGGCAAGAGGATGGGGATAGACGGTACTGGTTCCCCCCACACTAAATTAACTTGGTATGGGGACAGATTCTGGTTTCCATCTTCAGGATGCTTATTGGAGACAAAGGTGTCTAGAGGATCTCTAGTTTGTGAGCCAGTTTCAATTACCCATTGCAACCCAAATCCATCCAAACCAAATCCAACCGAGGAGTTCACTGGGGTTTAACCTCCCTCAGGAGCTGCATGTGTCTTTGCTCAGACCAGGGTGACCTTGATCCCATCAAGACCAGTGCCAAGACTTGCAGCAGCCCCCTTTCCCACCCCAGTACAGCTGGACCAGGAGAGACAACATGCAAATATCATCTGCCATAGATCCCACAAGGGTGACCTCTACTCACAGACTGTAGTCACTGCATGGACCTGCAGCACCCAGACCTGGTGGCTATCTTCAAAGAAGCAGAAGGGATTATTCATGCATTTCAGAGTCTTAAATCTCTGGGGCAGTTGACAGCTTCAGCTTTGCCTTTCAATGAGCACAAACTCAGCATTGCCCATGTTACCCTCCCTGCATCAGACCAGTTTCTCAGGGAGAGGCTGAACCCAAAAACTAGAGGACTTAAGGGAGTGATTTAAGGGATGTTCTCTCGGGCAAGGATTTGTACTACAGGATCCAGCTTCAATGGAAATGCAGCACAGCACTGATAGACCCGTTTATGAATCTATCTGCAACCAATTAGCAGTGCTAACCAGAGTGGGAGGTATAAATAGCATGGCTAATGTAAATATCAACACTGTGCCCTCCAAATGCTCACCGCACATCTGGTGAGCCTGGGAGGAGAGGTTGCCTTCCCAGACAGCATAACCCTCACACCCTCAAGGCTGCCTGAACTGCTCTGTAGCCTCAGGATATGAGTTTGCACCCAAGATCAAGGGCCTTTTCCTCTTTCTGTTAAAAGGAAGATTTCCAAATGGCTTTGCCTTCCCTGCATCATGGGAGAGGACGTGACATAGGGCCTTCAACCCCTGGACCCATACTCGGGCAAAAAGCAAACCCCTGTCCCCTCAGCAAGGCCAGGCAAGACTCCTGTGTGCTGTGCATGAAACATCTTCAGAGATACACCTGCACAGCCCAGCACATCCCACACAGAGCTCCCCAGAGGCCTCACAGGCAGTTTTGTGTAACAGAATGGCTTGAAGCCAGCCATGGCCCACAGCCACAGGTTTCCTGGCTCATGTCAGCTTCAGACAGGACAGAAGTGTTATCAAAATGTACCAGCAAAGATGGAAGGGAGTGGTGGGAATTCACAGATCAGTTGGTGGCATTTTATTTTCAGCTGCATATCTCATTGATTTGCCAGCCCCCAAATTTTGGTCCTGCAGCCACAGGTATGTGCATGGGGTGATGACGATCTGACTTCATCATCCATCTTCCTCCTCCTCTTCCTGTGTTTCCCTCTCTTCACATCTGCACAGGTAGGGTCCTGTGCACCAGGAGAGAGACCATACTGGTGAGGCTGGAGTGCAGCTGAGCCTGCCGGCTGGATCCCACCACATCTGAGCCCTTGGTCACTACAGGGGCTGGCGGAAAAAACCCAAACAAACAACAACAAAAAAAATCAGCACAGAGAGCAGAGCTAGCCATGCTTGGGAGGCAGAGCTGCAAGCAGGGCTGGGAAGCCTCTGACCAACAAGTGGCACCAAACTCCCTTGAGCCACTGGCTGCTAGCAAAGGGCTGCAAAAGTCGTTGCAGGTCACTGCCAGGCAACATCAGTGGGATGAAATAGAGATGGCAGAAGGCACAGACACAAGGTTCCTCAGCAAATTTTTGCCTTGTGGGCACACAGACCCGAGTGATACAGGCTGGGTAGGGATGTGCAGAGTTGGGCAAGGCATCAGCGAGAGGGGAGAGACAGCTTTTGGCAACGCACATGCCAGTCACAGAACATGCTGACAGAATAGCTGGCCCCACACCCCATGCCTTGCTCATAAAACCAGCTAGGAGAGGATCATGCCATTGCAAAGAGCAGACATGAGCCAGCTTTTGGGTACGGCAAGCCCTGCTTTGAGCCCCTCAGCTACTGGTAAAGAGTCTGGAAACCTAAGAGGGCAGAGCCCACTGCCTTGCAGGGTTTGCACATCCCTTGTACCAGGTGTGGTCCCAAAGGGACAAAAAGTAATCCATAAGTAATCAACCCACAGCACAGGAAGTGATCAGCAGCTGTTACAAAATTCCCAAACCTTTACTAAAACACATGGCTACTTAGAAAAAGGTAATGGCAATATTTGGACAAAGATTGCAAAGCTATCCAAAGGACTGGGCAAGACCCATGGTGGCAGCCTGTTGCTGGCAAATCCAGCAGGTGAGGCACAGCTGAATAATGTGCTCCAGGTCACAGAGCAAGGCAGTGGCAGAAGGTTGGAGCATGTCCCAAGTGATTCCCAGCTCTGCGCTCGCTGCCTTCCCAGTGGCCTGCTCCCATGAGTTATGTCAGAGCAACAGGCAGGCAGCACGTTAGGGTTTTCTGGCACTTCTCTCTGTGCAGGGGAGGACCCAGTGAAGGAGTTTTGTGGCGCAAACAGATAGTTATAACACACTAGTACCATAAACAGCCCTTATCACTATCATCAGCCAAGCTGGCTATTAAGAGCTGGAAAGGAATCCCAAAAGGAACCAACACGTTTGTCAGAATTGGCTTAGAGGAAGCTTAACAGTTCCACCTGACCACTGTGGTCACTGACCCCAGCAAGCACTATGTGCCATCCCAGCACTCCGCACCAGACCTGAGCTCATCTCCCAGAGGCAGAGGGAGGGTCCTTTGTTATGAGGCATCCACCAGGCTCAGGAAGAATCAGTCGCTATTGTTTCCTACCCGGGCATTGCCAGCCCTGCTCCCCTGGGAAGGGGGCTAGCTCCTGTCCCAGGTGTGGCAGAGGGCACCTGGACACAGCCCAACAGAGCTGGAATCACCTGTTCTGGTGGCCTGAAGCATGTCAAGGCATTTTTCATGGTGTTTTGCTTGGGAACCACCCAAGCCCTTGGATTGAGAAACCTCAATGCACCAATGCAATGGAGAAGTCACTGCTCTGCTGCTTTCAGCCTGAGGTGGGTGAGTGTCTGTCCTCTCTTCACATAGCTTCTAGGACCCACAGAAGGGAGGGCACCTTCCTTGGGCAGGTTATCCCAGGAGGAAGACCCTCAGGTGGCCATCAGCATCAGTTTCTTTGGCTGGGGGCTCACTGCTTTTAAAGCCATCAAAGGTGGTACAGTAGTCACACATCGTATCAGTGAAGAAAGAGATTGACTGTGACTTGATCAAACCTGATCAATCTTTCCAGACTTTGCAACAAGGACAAAACCAGAACCAGCCAGACTAGTACCAGGTGCCAGTTCTCATCTTATGCAGCACATCTCCAAGCTCTGCTTCTTTAGAAATTCATACATAGTGCATGAGTGCCTCTGTCCTGTCTCTCACATGCACAATAGAAACGCCCACATCCCCAGCTGCAGAAGGTCCATGTTTTTCAGTATTGCACCTGTGCTTTGCTCAGGTGCCTGGTTTCTGGGCCCCTCCTCACCCTGCTCCTCCTCCCCATTGGCTGTTCCTCCTATGTCCATTTATACACAGGCAGTGGCATCAGCAAGAGAGCCTGCTGCCTGTCTGAGTGCTCCTGGCTTCCTCTCACCACGTTGCGTATTGACATCTTAGTCCATGATCTGCCCTCCAAACCCCAGAAATACAAGCCAAGAAAAGTACTCAGTGGAGACAAGCACCATGGCTTAGCTCACATGAAAGAAGGGCCAGCAAAGCCAGACCCTGTCAGAAAGCAAACGGCAGGCAGGCAGATTAAAAAAAAATATCATCCTATTAGGCTTGTCAACCATGTTGTGACCTCTTCTTTCCAATTCCTCGCAGCCAAGTCAGTCCAATGCCAGCCCCATTCCCATAGCAGAGGCAAGGGAAAGCTGTACTTACTGCTAGTGCTCATCTTGCTGGTCCTGCTCTGTCCTTCTCATTCAACGAAAGGCACAAAGATGCTCTTTAAATCCTCTTTTTCTTCTTCTCATCCGCGCCCTGTCAGTGGGAGGAGTTTGTCTCTATCCTTGCTAGGAGAAATATTTCTGTGCGATCCGCCGGCTAACGCATCCCAAGGCAGCTCCGCGACCCAGCAGGGCTATCTCCCCAGCTGCCGCTGCTCTCGCTCCCGAGCTGCCAGGCGGCAAGGTCAAGGATGTCGGCAGCTAGGAGGTGGCAAGGCGGGAAGGGGGACGCCCCGAACCGGCCCGGGGCGGAAGCTCCCGGCGGGGCCGCGGAACCCCGAGCCAGGCGCTGCTATACACTGCGGCACGCAGCCGCGGCCGCTCGTCTTATAGCGGGGTGCGGAGCCGCGGCGGGGAACGCGCAGCCCCGAGCATCACCTCTCCCCGC
>Ga0181612_126934_pt1 | contig 14088 bp, 6 predicted proteins | sample HoacroProtozoa21_FD_119630 | JGI IMG/M metagenome (GOLD analysis project Ga0181612, IMG submission 119630) | Hoatzin crop microbial communities from Cojedes, Venezuel. Combined Assembly of Gp0051906, Gp0051904, Gp0051908
CGTCTCGCACGGTCCCTTCTGGCAAAACCCCGCCTGGGGTGGGGGTTTTTCCCGAGAGCGGTTCGCTGAGGTTTGGGCAGCCCTCGGAGGCTCCCAACTCAAGGCACCTTCTGGTGCTTCGGGGTGGCTCCGAGACTAAACACGGCTCCGAAAACTCAGGCCTCTGCTGCCAGAGGGAAAGCAAAACACAGCGGGTTTTTTGCTTCGAAAGCTGCGTTACTGGGGGGGGCAAGCCCATGCTTGCTCATCAAAAAGCTTTCTGGGGAGAGGGGGTGGCGATTCTCGATTCAGAAAGCAGGCTGGGACACCTAAAGCCAATAGCAAAGAAAAGAGTTTGTGTGTCCTGACTGCTGGTTATCAGTTATTGTGGTGTGTAATTATAGTCAATAGCTAGTACTCTCATTTAATTACACAGCATAAAGGTGCGTGGCACTCTGCAGACTAACGAGGGGCACGGGGGCAGAGAGTTCCGGTACAGCACGTTGGGTTTTTCAGCCCGCTGCTGGTCTCGTCTGGGGAACAAATCCGGCAGGTGGCCTAGGAATGACCTCCAGGCTCCAGCACAATCTCTGCTCTGGTTTCCCACAGCAGAGCCTGGCCAGCGAAATCTAGGCAGGTCTGAGGTTCCCCTGTATCCCAGCTATCTCCAGCTGCTGGAAGAGACCACTGGGTGTACACAAAATACACCCATTATAACCCTAGTTCGTTACACAGGCTCCAGGCTGCTGTAATAAAGTCCCAGGATAAGATACCCCTATAAAGCTGCCTTTGCATTTACAAAAAGAAATTTTAAAAAACGCATATGTTGGGTTCCAGGCCTGTAATGATCTTTTCACAGGAGAGGCCTTTGGTGAAGTATGCAGACTTCAAGTCAGAGTCAAGGCCAGAGAACCCAAACCTGCAAACCCTTCTGAGTGTAGTTCGTTTAGTACCTCACGGTAGCGTTTGTCAGTGTGGCCTGTCCTGGCTGTAATACCTAGCCTTGCTCATGAATCTGTGCCAAAAGTGTGAAGTACTGTAAGCAAATGGTGATAAAAACTGTAAGCAAGGTGCTCTCAGCCTTCCACTCTGTGTTAGTTTGAGAATTTAAGATAATTGATTGGGATTTCTGTTCAGGGGGCACACTTTACCTTCTACTCTCCCTTTTGTTCTAGTTACCGCTGTCTGGCCCTTCTGTACTGGAGGATGTTCCGACTCAAGAGAGACCACGCGGTCAAGTACTCGAAAGCGCTTATTGAGTATTTCAAGGTGCATTCTTTATGACATGTTTTCACATCAGTGTGTCATTATAGGAGTCTTTAATGATCATCATAGCATCTTACTAAAACAGTAGCTGCGCTGGGCTGAGTTCTTCCCCTGTGAAGCCAGTAGAGTTTTACCACAGAACAGGCAACACCTGATCTCTAGTCAGTTCTGCTATCTTTGCAAGGGCCCCTCTTTGCAAAATACACGCCGTGTCCCGTCATGAAGGGTGAGAAATTTATTGTACTAACAAACAGGTATTATTTGATTATTCTTGGTCAGTTGTCCAGTGCTATGCAGCTCTGTTGCAAATAACTTTTGCAGATTTTGCTCTAAGAATCCCCTCAAGGATTACACTTCCCACTAGACTACCTGTGAGTTGAAGACTTTGATCTAGGTAAGCCCTCAGCTGCAGGCTTCCACTCAGCAGCATCCATAGGTAGGACAGTGCAGTGGGACTTGTTCTGACCCAAGGAACTGGCAAACAGCCCACGCGGACTTCAGTGAGAGCTGTACGAAAGCATCAGAGGGCAACCAAAAGGCCTGCCATGTACGTGACACGGCACTGCTGGCTTCCCCTTCCTGCTTTGCTTCACCTGCTACTGCTTCTGGTTTCCACTCTCTGCCAGGTCCAAACCCTGGTTATTCTGAGTAAGGCTGGAAGTCATTCAAAGTATTTTAATATATTTTATTTGACAGGCAACCTTTCTCTGGAAAGTATCTCAAGAACAAAACCTTTCAAGTGGAGCTTACCTAGCAGTCAGTCCATCCAACGTTCGATCTACAACCACAAAATTAGCCTTTATCTTTCTAATTGAAAAAAAAAGTAGTATGAACATACAAGTGCTTTAAGACAAACTGCTCTGGGGGACCTGAACAGCTATTTGACTTTGAACACAGGGCTCATCTGTTGGGTTTTTTTTGCAGAGGGAGGTACCTTGAAATGAAAAACATCCATCCTTTAACAATTTCTTAATGAAAAAATTCAAATACAAGCATGAATGCACATGACCAGATTCTGAACACATGAAGACAGTGAGGGAATTTGACAGATCCGTTATTGTCAAACTGAAATTGAAGTCACTGTAATTGCTTCCAAAAATTTAGAAATATATAATTCAACACATTATGTTTGTGTAACAATGACTTGATTTCAGGGGAAAAATATGTGCCTATTACAGTACTTTATTTTTCTTTACCAGTTCAGAGGATACCTGCATTAAGAACAGGATGGTCGGGCTCTCAACCATGTAAAATGTCTCCTACTAGCAGACAGAAACTGTTTCACAGAAAACATAAAATGGACTTATCCTCTGCTATAGCCAAGATGAGCTTGTTTTTTTCCAGAGCTCCTGCTGATGTAATGATAGCGTAGTTTCACATTAGAAAGTATTCTCACCTTTGAAAGTAAAAATGAAAAAAAAATCCATTTGCTATAATTTTCAGTGGAAAACAAGCCAATTCTCCACTCATTTCATATTTGGTATCTAAAAGCTTTCAAAACCAAGTGACATGAAATGCTGACTGCATTAAGAACTTCCACATACATTATCAATCAAAGAAGATTTTAAACCTTGTCACACACATTTGCAGGGAAAATTAGACACACTTTTCTTTTAGAAAAGAAAAAATTATTATTTAAATCTCCTTTTAAGTATTTTTTTTTCATTATAAAAAAAAATAATTCAGCAGAGAATTAAAAAGAAGCCCCAGATATTCAGGGGCCAGACACATTTGAGAGCATAAAGACACCAGGAGAATGGGTAGCAGTAAGCAAAGTGGTATAAGATACAATATTCCACCCTTTAGAATCCTTACCCCCACCTTTCTGATGCTGAACTGAGAGAGGCTGGAGTAATATACCTAAAGCATGAGAATAAAGGTGTGGGAAGTTGTACAGTAAGGCAGAGGCTGGTTAAATTTACAACGCAAGTATCCGTGACTCCACTTTGATTTTCATATTTTCTTGCTTCCAACTCTGTAAGTAAATAACATGTACTCAGTTTCCATTACACTAGAAAGATGAAAGCCGGTAGTTCTGAGAAAGATCAGAAAAGAAAAAAAAAAAGAAACTATTCTGTAAGAGGAGCAAATGCCAGGATTCCCAGGTTGGTTCTATTTAGGATGGTAAATAAGAACTTTTCATTGTTTATCTTTCACACCTTAGCCCCTCCTGCCAAAAAAACCCAGAAAACCCATTAAAGGAAGAATCACCTGTGGGACACTCTAAGGCTTATTTTTCATACTACTGACCTGGGATGTATAGAAGGCCCAGTGTCAAACTGCAGGAAGAGTGCCAGGGCACACACAGCACTGGTGTGATCACTGCTAAAATACAGCCAGTGTTGGTGTGCGCGTGAAAGATGTGGGAACACAAGAGGACACAAAACTGAGTCAAAGCTGAGAAAACAAACTTTTATGAAGAGAGGCTCAGGAGACGTGTTCAGCTTAGCGCTGAACATGTTGAGGAGGACGGGATCATTGTGCGTATGGAAACAGAGCTGGTAATGCCAGGTGACATGCAGCTTTGCTGGCACTGGACCAACAAAATCCAAAAGCTGGCACCGAAGTTAAGAAAATTCAGTCTTAAAACCCTGAAACAGAATCCGTTTTCCTAACTGTGAGGCCTGTTAAAATTAGATACAGGAGGCAGGAAAACAAGGAGGATAAGTAGTGCTGTCGAATTTCTATATGACTAGCTATCCTTTTTAAAACAAATAAAATAAATTTTAGAAGTAATTTAACTTCTGGTGAAAGTTCCATGATTGGTGGAAAAGGGAAATTGCAGTTTGAGTGTGCTGGGGGATTACTCCTGACCTTGAAATCCGTAAAGCTTTGAAGCCCCTTGTTTATCATTTTTCCTTCCTAAGCCATGAGAGACCAAGAGTTTTTGTACTGCTGTTAAGGCTTGTAGCACCTGCAGCTTGCAACACCTGCAGCCTGCATTTAAACAATATCCATAAACAGGTCGCGAGCTGCAGGACTTCACTTGGTCTCTCGTGGGTGTCAAGAAGGGAGAGCTGTTCTCCAGCACACAGTTATCTGGATGCGTGGTTTCAGGGGGCGGCGCAAGGAGGTCACTTTCCTCTAGAGAATTAGAAACTGGCCATTGCTGAATATGAGGCTGTGGAGGGGGTGGACCAGAAAAGTTTTTGTTTTGTAGACTTCTGGTTTTTTACACCCTTTTTTCCCACAGGCCCAGGATTAAATCCGTCACTACATTTGGGAGAGGGGAGGAGTTTTTCTACAAGTCAAATGGGTGGGAACCTGCCAGTAAATTCCCACCAGCTCTTGCAGATAAAGTACTGGAATCATTTTAGCTATCCAGTTTCCGTTATTACGGACACCTGAATTTCTCCTGCTCTTTAAACACAGTGCTTGTACAAGGTAGTCTGTCATCAAGCAGCAAAATTCTTTAGCCTAAGCACAGTATACCAGTGACAGTCTTAATGACTGCAGGTATACGAGAGATCACACTGAATGATTTAATGTCCCCTTCTGGGGGCTTCTGGGGAGCCTTGCAGCTAGAAGAACCACCGGTCAACAAGGGCAGTCTCTCTTGCCCCGTGAATGATGTGGCGGTATTCAGACCAAGGGTAATAGCTCCAAGAGGAGCAATTGTGAGAGAGATCCTTGAGCTGGTGGTTAAAACACCCACTTGAGCTGAGGGAGCCTCAGATTCGCACCCCTGCTGTCAGCCAGGCTGAGCAGGCTTGCACAGTCTCACAGGTCCTAGGGGAATGACATTTGTCTTTGGGGGCAGGAGGACAGGGAGAAATCCTTCTGGCTTTCTCTATCACAAGAAATTCCAGCCTAAACCTCACAAAGAGTCCTGGCAGCACTTTATTCTGAACTCCCAGGATTTCTGTGAAAAGTTTCAGTTTCAACTAGTGTGTTTTCCTAATCACCCCCATCCCAGGGTGTTGAATAGCCTGTGATCTGAGTCTGTGCTGCAGCACTGCTTCGTCACAACACCAAATTAGGCTGAAGTGGCTTTATTGCGTCAGGAGACTTGAATACTTGTACCTATGCAATTTTTTTCTTTACATTTCTTTACTTTTAGACTGTTTAATGTTCTTCGTTTCATAGTCTTATATAAATTATATGTATAGTGAATAATTTTTTTCCTTTACAGAATTCATCAAAAGCTGCCCAGAACCCGTCTCCTTGGGGTGCCAGTGGAAAGTAAGTCACACAGAAACTTACATCAGATTGGCAGCCAGAAATTACATTTTCTCACCTGCAGTATCTTCTAATACTTTGATGTTTTTAATCCCAATACCTTTTAAGTAACTGTATTAACATCTGATTTCAGGAGCACAGGAACTCCATCACCCATGTCTCCTAGCCCTTCTCCAGTCAGCTCTGTAGGATCCCAGGGGAGCACAGGGGCCCCTTCCCCATCCCCTATCATCAGCATTCCACAGCGCATTCATCAGATGGCTGCCAACCACGTCAGCATCACCAACAGCATCCTGCACAGCTATGACTACTGGGAGATGGCTGACAACCTGGCCAAGGAAAACAGAGGTGAGTGAGTCGAGTCACTGGGCGATTCTAGAAGACTGTCACATGATTCAGATCAGGAAAATTAACTATTTTCATAGGAATCCTGTCTGCAAAGTAGGACTGCAGAGGTGATTTTTTTCTTCAGTCTGCTCCTAGTCTGTTCCAAAGCAGCCCAACAAGGCAATTTTGATAGATGTCTCGCTCAAAAGCATCTAATTTTTTCCTTTATTTGGCTGGTCAGGACTGGTGACAGCCAGGTCACAGACATAGCTGTGGGCAGCATTCACTGCCATCTGTGTCATTCTGGAGAGGAAGGTTTGTGGGAGGCAAGGCAGCTTCCTGACCCCAAAGTCATGGAGCTGGCTGGGATGCGTTTAGCCAGACCACGTCAAAAAGCAGGAGCACAATTCATTTCTGCAGAAGGAGTGAACAGCCCCTGGCCCTCTCCCCGTCCGAGCAGACACGGAGGGGAACGAGGTGTCTCGCTCCCTCTTCAGAGCAAACTTCTCTCAGCTGAACGGGTTTAACCATGAGCAAGTGCCTCAGCATCTGACTCAATAATAAAGTATTCCATGGTTTTCAGGCAATTTATGTATTTAAGGCAGGGGCACGGGCAGGGTTCAAATCAAAATGAGGACACGTAAGTGTAGGTGTGTGTATGCATGAGTTGGGGGCCTAATCTCCCATTGCAGTTAATGGAGCTTTGTTCAATACAAACAGCAGAGTTCAGAGAGCTGTTCAGTTCACCCTGAAGGGGAGACAGGGATACGATTCAGTTGCCCAACCATAGCTGCCAAATGCCATTTGAAGTATCCTTACCTACACTGCCACTCCAGAATTCTCCTGTACGTCCCGTGTTAGATTTGCCATTCCGGGCTATATGTGTGAACTCTCTGAGAGCATCTCAAATGGGCACTGCATGCCTCTAAGTAGGCAACTGAATTAAGTCCCTAGTGGCTAGCTAGCTAAATTACTCTTTAGGCTGGGTTGGCCATGTTGTATAGGCCTCTGTTTCTCTGTCATGGTAGCTTAAATATCTGGCATCTGTGTAGACAGACACTTGTGTGTAGACTTTTTGATTTAGTTGTCCTTAATCTCAAAATAAATCTTGCCCAGCATCTGTTTGCTTTATCAAGACTCAATGGAAATTAATGAAAAGCAAAGCTGAAGAACTCACTGTTTTGTTCTTTAAAAAGAAAATTGTTGTGCATCAGCCTGTAACATCATGAACCACAGGGCTTTAAAATTAATCTCACCAGCACTAAACTTTCATTCCCATGAAATGTTCAGCTTGAATCAATTTGCAAGAAAATAAAATCTGTTAAAGGGTGACAAGTAGCAAATACAGCTTCACTCTGCTGATGCTGAATCCTTTTTTTCCCTGCAGATTTTTTTAACGACTTGGATGCACTGATGGGACCTGTCACCTTGCACAGCAGTATGGAGCATTTAGTTCAGTACACTCAACAAGGACTTCACTGGGTGCGGAATAGCGCTCACTTGTCATAATGGCTGTGCCATTCACATGGACAGTATACCTTTCATGGATAATTCAGTTATTCTGGACACTGTGCTACAGAAATAGTCGACCACAGCATTGATCCAAACAAAGGTGAATATTTCTTCAATACTGAGCAAAATTTTTCTGAGTGTAGACATGTATGTGTGCGTATGTACAATATATGATGATGTCTCTTCAGAATGAATTGTTCTGTGCCACTCTCCAAACATTTTCATACACTAGAAATACTAGAAAGATCTTAATGCACAAAACATACCCTTTCTATTCTTGTGCTGAAAAGCTCAAAAACCAAAATCTCATGGGTTGATTGAACCAAGTGCAATAAGCACAGATCCCTCTTCAGGAAAGCTCTCGACAGATTCTTGACTTTAAGCTTGTACTGAAATCCCGTTGACTTCAGCAGAGCACATACACAAGGGCTTTCCTGAACTGGAATGAATGAGGACAAATCATAGACGTGGAGAACTTTTCCTGCGAGCATGGACACGTCACAGAGGTTTCAATATTAATGTGCCATCTCCCTGTTACTTCCCCACTGGGGCAGGGCACACAGAGGAGTTGAGTAGTCTGCATTAAGTTGGAGAAAGACGGCATTCCTTCATGTGCAATAAGTTTCAACAAATTGCATGCATTTCGTAATCTCCTTGTCTTTTTAAATGACTTTACCTCTTGTTCAGCTCCTCACCAAGCGTATAACCTACAGTGTCAAGCAAAAAGCCTGAAAGCAGATATGCTGATAGCAAGAACTTAAAAGAGATGGTGGAAAATTGCATTCTGTTACTGACAGTAAATAGATAATGAAAAAATATGGCAAACTGCAATCCACTTTGTAAAGAAAATGTGTTAATTTCAGCTGCGTAAACACAGAGAGACAGAGATATTTATAACAGTTGTTGGCTGTGCATAGGAAGGCTTCATCCCACAGATTTTGACTTCCATATCTTTTTCATCTTGCAGAAGCTTGCAGCAGGTTCTTCTAGGCTGTATGAGAGCATTACATGCAATTTCCTTTATCTGGGAAGCTGAGTTTGCTGCTCATCAGGCTAAGAACTGTTTCCTATCGTAATCCTCTCACTCTCCATGCATAATCCGCAACTAGGCATTAACGTTTCTTGATTTATGGGATGTTTTCAGTTCCTGTTGACAGGCTGTGTTTTTCATGCCAGAAGAATTAATCCCACAATAATTGGAGTTTAATTTGGGTCATCTGAGGTCAAGGCCAGTTCGTATCAACTGTGCTTGCATTCAGTGCATTTTTGCTCGTTTTCAGTGGTTTTCACACATTTAGTTTTCTTTTTCTGTATTGGAAATATTTTTTTTTTCAATCAGATTTGCAGCCTTTACGCAAGTCAGCGACTCCAGTGACTTTCACTGGACTCTTCTTGTCCAAATTACTGATTGGACCCTTTGATTGTTGTTGTCTAATCTAATTTACTTATGTATTAAAGAAATGTGAGTACAAAAGACTCTTTCAATCAAAGATACAAGTAGAAGTAGCCACTGATAGCGAAGGTTGATTGATTGGTCCTTGCCGTCTTTCTTCTCCCTCCCCAATTTTTGAAGAGCTGCATTTTGAAAAAAAAAGATACCAAACAATACGACACATTTTCTGAGTAAAACATCTTTGGTAGCACAGGCTGTACGTACCCTGTGGTAAAGAGCGGGCCTGAGAGCAAACTGAGCCCCATGTACCTGCATTTTTCTGTCCAGGCTGCTTACCGTAACTCCAGCTATTGCTCTGACTCGGAGCTTTCACTCCATTCTTCGAAGCAGCTCAGCAGGGTAGCTACGAGGGACTGCTCAGCCCCAAGCCATCCTGGGCCAATATTTGTGTGGTGCTCAGATACTTCCCCCTCAAAAGAAGTCCTGAGCTCAGGCTGTGGTCACCTGTTAGCACGGACTTGAGTGTGACAGTGCGTCTGGCTTTAAGAGTGAATACGGACCTGTCTTTAAATGACAAAATACACATCCTCTGAGTCCTCCCGTCACTCTTAAATCTGTCTGTTGCCCGCCCCACAATTTGTTTGGTCACAGCTATCATGGAGAACTTGATCGGTGCCTTTTTGTTTATTACTTGTCTGATCTTTGGCTGTGGAAGCCTGCCATGATTTACTAGACTAGTAGGAATGGATTCTGTCAGCTGCTTCAACACCATATGAAGGTACTGTGGGGTTTCTCCTCAGATCAGGAAAGTGAAATTCCAATTAGCTTAGCTTCTGTTTTCTTTGATGGTGCCTATGGTGTTTATCTTCAGATAAGTTTGGGGGTGTGGGAGCCCTTACTGCTATTTAATGTTGAGAAATGTTGGAAGTGACACATATTACTTGCCTTAAATGGAGTTTAGTTTTATTGCACATGTGGCATTTGAGTTTCAAGTATGGAGGAACTTTGAAGCATGTTTATTTTACTAAGATCGGGATATTTTTCTTAATCATGATGAACTCTTTGTATGGATGTAATATGTCAAAAAACTTCAAAGAAATGCAAGAATTAACGCTGTCCTGTTGTAATATTTCCAAGTACTGAGGATCTCTTGTAGATGATTGTCCTTTCTTGTACATTGTTCTTATACTGAATTATTCCAGCTAAAATACCCATTGCTTCCATGGAGAAACACACTGGTTTTTAGTTTTTGTGCTGGCATCGTCTGTGTTGTCTGATGAGCACACTGAGCCTTAACTTCTGGTGGTGTTAACAGGATGAAATAGCAGCCATTTAAACCAACTAGACTTGTAAGTGAATTGGAGGTTTTGGCCTTCTCTCCACAGGGTTTCTTGCAGCTATACTATTTTGGTGAGGTTCTTTAGGATGGAGTACTCCTCTGTGCAGACTATTTGCTGTATATGGTTGCTGCTGTTTAGATGACTAAATGTGGCATGGTGACAATGAGTACTTCATTTCATTTGCTTAGGGCCTGGTCTGGGAAAGCGCATGTGGCTTTTAGGTCTGATCTGGTTAAGCATATGCTCCACATCTAGACCCTGAATAGTCTGAGGCACTTCACCATGAGTCGAAGGTGTGTTCTGGATGGGACCCAGTGAAGACCATTCCTCTTCAGGGTTCCGTGAAAGATGCTTACTTGTTTTAAGCTGTTGTAAAAGCCCAGGAGCATGCAGGCCTCTTCATGCCATAACAATGTTCAGGTTCACTTTGTGAAAGTAGGAAGTCATTCTGTATAAATCCAGAAGGGTTATGCCTGGAGGGAGAGGTTTGCTTACAAACAGAGGCTCCTGAATCGGTCAGGGCTGGTAGAGCAATGGGAATGCATTCAAAGGAACCACGTTACAGGTGGGTGCAACAAATGCAGAGCAGCCTATAGGTTCCTCACAGACAGCAAGATCCTACAGACCCCTTGGCCTTAATCCTTTGTAGTATTTCATGGTGGCATGAATGACAGGTAAGAGCAAAGCATATGCAGAGTGTGGCCAAAAGCCAAGCATAGTCCTCCCTGTCGCATGGCAGGATACCCTAACCCCTTGTTTGCCTGTTTCTTTTATCCAAATGTCACAGGGCTCCAAAAGAAGAGGCTCTAGTGAACAGAGGACCCCTGGCAAAGGAGGTTAGAAGAGCAAGCCCTAAGTGTAGATACAAACACATATGTATATACTGTAAATCTAAATAGTAATAAAAGTCACTCAGCATGAAAGATATTACTAGTGCCTACCATTGATCATCAAATACTCATCACTGAGCAGCCATATCACCTCAGAAGTGCAGTAACTGTTATCAAAATAATTTGTGCAGCTAATTAATTTATAAGAAATGCACCTTTGGGACTGTGCCATAGTATCTCTTTTGTAATACAAATGTTCAACCATTTTTCATGGCTACTGATTCAAATCTACATCACTGAAATGTCAGGATATCCTTTTTTTTCCCTAGATGAGCACATATACTTAGACCTGGCTAATCCGTGCTTAGTTTATCTCCGCAAGAGACTTTAGTAGTCACCAGCCTTAACGCATGTACAGTATATACTCTTCCCTGACTTAGTTGTAGGTTTTAATCCAAATGAAATTGGAATTTGCGAAATGACTTGGATTAATGGCATCTGCCTCAGATATCCTGCAGATGTGACATTAAATGATTCGTGATTTTAAGCAGAAAAGGTTGACTTTTATGTAAATAACAGTGGATGAATTCCTTTATCTTTTTACAAGAAGACTTTTTTTTTTTAATGAAAAGATTGTCAAAGCAATAGGTTTTTTAACTCTCCTAAATTTTCTGGAGGGTCATGGGTTCACGGTCAAAGCTATATTAAGGACATCTCCTACTGCAATATGCCTTGCCTGTACATAATCCTCTTCATGCTTAATATGTCAGAAAGAAATGTTCCTTTTTCGCAGCGATAGCAACGTTTCCCTCCCCCATTCAGGGAGAATCTTCAAACTAAAGAACAAAATCTCCTGGCACAATAGAAATACAAACAATGCCTGAAGAATATGGACTTATTCAGATAACAATAGAAGTTTGGCTGGCACAGACCTAACACGCCTCTCATTTTAGTATTTTTTTTTTAGCATTTACATCACATATTTGAACTCATTGTGTTTGAAACTAGAGAATTAGTCTGACTTTTTGTCTTAAAAAGGCCTGGTAGGTCTGATCACTATCATAATTATAATTGTTACATTATCTTATGTGCTGTGCACCGAGGGCTGGGAAGGCATGCAACCACAGATAAGTTTGTCAGAATGCATTCAGAAAAGCGTTCGTATGATCTTATGTCTAGTCTGTCTCGAAACCTGGAGAACAATGTCTCTCACCCTATGCTGTTAGCATGAAAATTTAGCTACTTTAATTTCTCCCGTAAAGCTGCCATTTGCCCTCAATAAGGCCAAGACTCTGTGTCCAGCGTTACTGGTTGCCACGCTGTAAATTGTTCTTAAGGTTAAAGAACAAATTGGGAAAGTCACTTCAGGCTCTGTTTGCCCTCACCTCACTGAAGCTACCTGGAGGAAAGATGCTAAGATCCTTTCAGTTTTCCTCAGTGAGATAGGTGACATTCCGCTGGGGCTATTTCTTCAAGTGATTCCTCTGCCTCTGCTTGCCATCTGGCTCTGTCGTTCTCGGCAGTCCACAAGGATGCCTCCGCTTTCGGGACTGTTTTCCGCTTTGGCAGCCCAGGCTACCATTGAAACCGGGTGCCGGTGCATGGAGCATGTAACCCACAGGTTGCACGAAGGGCCTTGCTTCCCCCCACAAAACAAGCAGCAAATACAGCAAGGCTCTCTCTCTTTTCTGATCTTTTCTGAGCTTGAAATCAGCTGCAGCCTGAATCCCAGCCTCATCCCTGCTACCCTTGAAGGACTCCAGAGGGTCCAAGGAAAACAAGAGAATGACAAAAAAGGGGGAATTCCTCTGTCCCAAGGCACATATTCCTTTTTGGGAGTGAATATAGAGAACGGCATGGATCATAAGGCACTCAGGTCTCATGTTTCTCATATGTACTAACACAGGGATACTTAACACTTATCTGCCTCATAGGGCTTTATGAGAATTAATTAATGTTTGCAAATCACTTTGTATCCTCAGAAGGAAACTGCTGTAGAGGAGCTATGGAAAAAACTGCTAAGTACATTGGATGAATTTCACCCCTGAGTCCAGAGCTACAAGACCCTCAAAATCCTTAAATACTGTGTAAGCTCTCAGTGTAGGCTCCTGAGTATATAAAACTTGTGCCTAGCGCTGAGGGGAGTCACAGCCTAGGTGAAATTGCTGTTCCCACAGTATCTACAACTTTGATCCTTGCAGAGAGCAAGAGTCACAACAGTACATAATGAGACAAACAGCATAGGTTAGCCAAGTGCTGTGTAGCCGTCCTAAGAATGTCAAATCTTTTTATGTCTTTGAGACAGTTTGCATTTCTGTGCAAGAAATTTGATTCCCCAGTTGTGCCAAGCCTGTTTCTCATAACAGCCTCAGAAGTACTCAAATCATTTGTTATTCCAAATCCAGCTTCAAATAACTTTAAATCAATGGAAATCTTCTTTTAGAATGGTGCATTGCAGAGAGGACTAGTCACTTAATGAAACATTAAAAAAAATCTCTTTCAGAACAAAATATGTGTCTGTTCATGATGCACATTACCAGTAACTGAGCTGGGAAGTCAGAGATATGTTGGGAGCACAGTGTCCGGGGAGTTACCTTCCCAAATCACACCATCGTTAGCCAGCATCCCCATGCCAAACCCCCAGCTCTGTTCTGACAAGTTACCTCTAGAAGCCATCAAAAAGCACTTCACCAAGGACTGAACACCAGCAAAATGAGCAAAATGTTTCTAGTGCTTTTCACGTTCTTCAGGCAATGCTAACAAATCCTTCCTCCCTTAGCACTCGTTATCCTGTTCTCCTCCACTTGGAATTCTTAGACACGGAATTCTCACCCTGTCAGCAGATATGAAAGGAAACACTTCCTGTGGGAACAAGCTAGACATAGATAACATTTACCACAGGATAGGCCCTGCTTAGTCTTTTTCTTACTTCCATGTTGGAAAACACCTGTATTGAAAAAGGATATTTTCATTTCCAGTTTAGATTTATCATTGAATCATGGAATCATAGAATGGTTTGGGTTGGAAGGAATATTCAAAGATCATCTAGTCAAACCCCCCTGCCACGGGCAGAGACACCTTCCACCAGACCAGGTTGCTCAGAGCCCCATCCAGCCTGGCCTTGAACACTGCCAGGGAGGCGCATCCACAGCTTCTCTGGGCAACCTGTGCCAGAGCCTCACCATCCTCATTGAAAAAAAGGTCTTCCTTATGTCCAGTCTCAATCTACCCTCTTCCCGTTGAAAACTGTTGCCCCTTGTCC
>Ga0181612_141492_pt1 | contig 14087 bp, 4 predicted proteins | sample HoacroProtozoa21_FD_119630 | JGI IMG/M metagenome (GOLD analysis project Ga0181612, IMG submission 119630) | Hoatzin crop microbial communities from Cojedes, Venezuel. Combined Assembly of Gp0051906, Gp0051904, Gp0051908
AGTCACTGCAACAGCCTGGCCAGGCAGGCTGTGCAGTCTCTTGCTCTGGAGATATTCAAGTCCCGCCTGGACAAGGTCCTCTGCAGCCTGCTGTAGGTGACCCTGCTTTGGCAGGGGGAGTGGACTAGATGACCCACAGAGGTTCCCTCCAACCCCTACCATTCTGTGATTCTGTGATTATTTGCATTTGCTGACCTTGAGTATAACACAAGCTAATAAGACACTGTTAGTTTCTTAAGTTATTGAAATACATATAAGTAGACAGCAACAATGAATTCATCTGCTGACATTTTTGGTATTGATGGACCTTACTAACCTCAGATACACTCAAAATTCCAGAAAACTGAAACAATAATATCATACATGAGTTTATGGAGTAATACTTGGAAGAAATGGAAATGTGCTACTTACTATCCTATTACCAAAGATTTCTACTTTAGCCAGGATCCCTTGTTTATTGTGGTGCTGAAAAGTAATCATTTTATGACTCATGCTGTTTTGCATGAGAAAAACAGCCTAAACTATATTCTTAGTAACTTGCAGCAAAGCCTTATTGCATGACCAACACGTAGCCAAGGAAGACGTTAGTGCTGAGTCCTTTTATTCTTTGTGGTATCTTGTATCCTAGCTTACACGTGGAGGGGCATGGATGTTTGAGAGATAATCAGTTTCGCACTAGTATATTTCAAAGCAGCTGTACTGTTGGAATGAAAAACATTAGTTTCTCTGACCCATACAAAGAAGTTAATTAGTTCTAATCAGCATGCAGATTTCACTAATTTTCACTAACTCAGAGTGCTCTTTAATGGCGATTAGGACCCCTTGTTATCACCGAAGAGAAAAACATTATGCTTTGGGATTTATCTCAACCTTTGTCATCACCTGTAAGTCACACACAGCATTGTGATCATGGGGGTAGGGGGAAGTGGAAACATCAGGACGGAAAGCACACTAAAAACGTGTCTGGTAGATCTGTCTGCTACATTTAGCTTAACTTCAGCTTGGACAGCATAAACCTGTGAAATCTGAACGAAGAATAGCAACAAAATTTGTTGTCGATTTCTGAAGCTCGTTAGCTGGATACTAGATAAGTATTAGTAAGGATAACACTTCTTCCATTCTAAAGTAATGTTCATTACATCCAGTGTGCTCACACAGCCTCTTTGTATAACTTCTACCCTGCCTGAACTTTTCACAAAATACTATTTATGCAGTATTTTGAAAAAAATTATATAAACTATGGCTGCTATGATTTGTTCTTTACATAAAACGTGTAACATATTCCTTTAGTAGTAAGATACAGATACACTCAGAGCAGTATGTTGTAAATTCAAAGACATCTTTTTTTCCCCTTGCAGAGTAACAATAAATATTCTTACAAAAAGCATGACACATCTTGTAAAAATACAAGTTGATTTTAATATGATCTTACTGCTAGAAGGATGACGGCATGGAAACCTTTTATATTTGTTGCAGATATTTATGTTGCAGAACAGTCCTGACTTGAAATGGAAATAAGAAAAGGCTATGTTCTTGTTACTTCAAACAGGAGCCTACATAAGACATTTTATCAGAAACCATAAAGCACAGCAGTCAAAGCAGATTTCTTTATTCCTCAGAAATGAAGTATCACTTCAAAACAGGAGAAAAAAAAATTGTAATGAAATTCATTTCTGGTACTTCTATCAGAACTTTAAAGCCTTTGACCATTAAGTGAAAGATTAACAACCAGAAAATGCTTTATGGAAAATGTTGGTTATTTCAGCATGACTCAGGTTTCCTCAACAATTTCTTAAATATTTGAGATGAGTGGAAATCTTCTCATTAAATAAATTAAAAAGTGTAAAGAACCATCTTACTGAGTCCCAAATATTCTATTCCAAATAACTTAACTTGGACATTTTCTGAGAGTAAGGCAAAGCTATCTCACTGAGATTTTCAGTTTCAAATAAGCTAATCACAAAGATAAGGTTGCTGGGTGTCCTGAAGGCTGTTTTGGGAATGGTGAGAAAGACCTGAGGTATTCAGGGCAGAAAACCTTAATATTAACCCTACTTGCATGTTCATAGAGATTTGGAAGCCTGATAAATTCACACTAGTACTTAGTCCCCAGAGATATAACAAAAATCCCTGAGAGACTCAGGGAGATAATTTCTGTTCATTATAAGAATTTATTACAACTGATTATTAGTATATGATCCCAACTATTACAGTAATACTATTACTAATAAATGAAGTAGCTACTACAACTTAAAGATACTTACAAAGAAGTAATTGATTTTTAAAGTTTATTCTACAAACTTTGCGAATGTTTTGTAGAGTATAAAATTCTGAACTATTTTAAAACAGAATTTCATGATGTATACTTCTTTGATAAAAGTGGAGGAATATTTTTTTAAAAGTCAATAAAAGAAAGAATTCACACTTTTAAACATTTAGGGAACTGTTGGCCACAAAGATAAAACCAGTACAACTGTTAGCGTGAGAAAATACAGTGCTGCTCTGTAACTGCTGCTCAAGAGCTGAAACTGTTTAACAAAGACAGCTCATGACCATACTGATCTAGTGAGAAGCTAACAGCAGCACACATGAAATCTAAGCAACCCTTCAGATAAAAGTTTCTAATGAAGTTGGGAGAAAGAGGGTAAAGAGGGTGATAACATTTTTGAAATGTAAATGCAGCTTACTTTGCAGTCCACCTCCCAGCACTCTTCAGCTTCTCAGTTTTGCTTAGTTTGCCCTTCTACTGGTCTTGCTCAATTTTGCCAGGGCTGTATCAGTAGTGTCTTGAAACATGTCATAACTTGCCACTTCCACCTACCCTAAACACTTCTGTTTCTTAGATCTCTCACTCCTGCACCCCTTTGACTGAGTCTGACCTTCAGTTCCTTCCTCTTGCTGTTGAGCTTGGACTTGTTATTCCCTGTTCCCCCAGGCAGAGGTCTCTACTCCCCGTCGATAATGAATGGACTATTATTATTTATAAGCTATGAACCTACCAGTGATATATACTATGCAATTAACTGTTGTATTTGCATATGAAAGACAAAGAGAAGATTCATTTTTCCTCTATGTGTGTGAATAAAATATTTTAGGCCTCAGTAGAGCAACTCTCAAAGACATAATGTTTCTCAAAAGCTCTCCACAGAGTGATGTAAAGAAAATATTGTAATTGAAGGAGTTATTGTTTATTATATTTGTTCTGTTCTATGCTGTCTTTGATTTGTACCCTTGCTTTAACAGTCAAATAATCACTATTGATAGCTCTGATTTTTTTTATTTGTTATGTTTTAAATTTAGTTTTTGGGGGGATGGGGTGGGATGGCAGGTGTGTTTTTTGGCTTTAACAGTGGCATGCTATGAGCACAGACAATAACTCTTCTGTGAGGAGGGAGAATTTTCAGGAAAAGAAAGGAATTTACTTCAAGGCTGCTTCAAGCTTTCTATTGCTCAAGAGGACCCAGGATTTTTGCTGAGACCACAGCACCTGCCATAGACAAGTAGTTCCCCTTGCCTGTCCCTTCAATCCTAGTAGTGAGAGAGACCTTCAATAATGTCCACATTCATGCAAAGAACATAACAAATTTTTATTGTAAATGGCCTGACCACAGTGTCATAATCCCTACAGCACAATTCATTCTTTATCACTATTTACTCAGTATCAATAATCTGTTGCCTCCTACCCTTACTGCAAATTTTTCACACTTCTAAACCATTCTTTGGAGTGTTTGCAGATGCTAAAATTTGAAATATCTGAACAGGTGAAATGTAAACAGAATCATTAAGCAGAAGAACTCATGTAGACTGATGTTATGTATACACCACGTCAGATTTTCTCCTTTACCGCTCCTTTGCTTCATAGCAAAGCCGTGCTTTTAAAACATAAATGGGGATCAAGATGTTCATTTCAGGTTTTAGAGTAAACAGCTTCAAATATAAGAATGTTTGGACCAGTATCTTATGTTCTGATGCATTTATAGTTGCAGCAAACTACTTTGGCATATCACTTTAGATTTTGTATTGCTGCATTAAAGTTATTGTTTTAAGAAAAGGAAGATTCATATTTTGTCAAGTTCCTTGAATATCAGAAGGAATGCTTCTTAGTTGTGGTGTTGTTTTGTTTTGTTTTGAATCTGAAAAACTCGTCTTACAGATTCCCTTAAAGAAGTTAAAAAAAAAACAACAACTGACATAGAAAGGATACTATATATGGGGTGCAAACGAAGGCAGATATTTGTAACTAGCACACCTCAAGTTGAAGTCATCTCCAGCTGGAATCTAGGTCTCTATATATATTTAATGAACCTTTTGCCCAGTCTGGAATGTAATAAATAATTTATTCTCTTTGAATTTCCTGTGGATAGTCTTAAGAGGTTGTCTTTGCCTACAAAATCGCACTGTTGTATGGTTAAAAAAACTCTAAACAACACTATTTATAGGATAAACACAAATTCAAGACATTTAAAGGTCTTTGACGTTTTGGAGAACATTTGAAAGTGGGGGAAGAAACAGATGATTATGCTACTAAATATGATGTGTAACAGTGTGATCTGATGACAGAAAGAAATAAAAATAGAGACACCCTCACAAACACACTGTAGGTTTCAAACTTCTTTCCCTGTGGAAGAAAAGGCCTTCATCAAATTAAAAAATGGTCTAGGAGGTAGAGAAGTCAAATAATTTTTTATTTTTTTTTTAAAGCTATGGATGAATAAACTATGAAAACGCATGATGGTATGGAAGCAAAACTTACAAGAATGTTAAAGCAGTGTCAGAAAGAATGAGGACAGATATGTGTTCAGAGGAAGTTATGTAGTGTAAGTACACTGATTAAAGTTTTTTCAACATCTGCTGTAACACATGTCTTGTTCCTCAGCAATCCACACTGTGGATGACAGGAGGAGATGAATTAAAGATTAATGTGACACCATGGAAATTATAAAGAAAATTTTTACTTGCCCAGTACTTTTTTAAGTGTAAAATAAATGTTCATGAAAAAAGCAGGACTCGCAGAAACAGCTCAGAAAATATGTTCAAGAACTTGAAGAAGGTAACTTGCAAAACAGAGAAGAACAAAATGTCAAAAGTAAAAAAAAAAAAAACAAAAAAAACAACAAACAACTTTTTTTTGTGCTCTGTAGGGTGCCTCCTCAGATGTATATTTTTTCACTGTACTTTTTGAAATGCATTCTACTGTGTAAGTCCTCCATTTTTCAATTTTGTGGCACTGCTCCTGACTGAGTAGCGGGACAAGAGAGGTGTCTTTTCTCTCCATTTCTTACACAGAGCAATGGCTCTTATTCTGTGGTGTGCTGCAGTTTACCTTTTTTATGGACACCATGGCCAAGAAGATTTGTCTCATGTTCTTGTAGCTGATCCTTATGGATCTGAAGGGAATCACACATAAACTGACTCAATCACTCAGAGGGATTTCTAAAATTGGAAAAGGTCTAACATGCACGATACAAAGTAGATGGTATATATATTTATGTTTTACTTTTTGTAATATATGTATGATATCACAACAGTTTTATGATCATAACATAAGAAAGTAGTGTAGCAAAATACAGACTTGGCATGATAGCAGAGGCCTTGAGAAGCAGAGACGTTGATGTGATGTAGAGGAGAACAAAGAAATTGTATCTAACTATGTAAAAGGCATTATATGACATAAATATGGCTTTAACATGTATCTGCAGACCAATAAAGAAATTTGAAATTATGTTAGCAGACATATAAAATTAACATCAAGTGGACCCTTTAGGGGGGAAGAAGAAACCATCAATGAACATCATATTCCTCCCAATAAAGTACTCTAGGTGCTGATGGCTTTCTGTAAATGCTTCCACATGCTCATTACCAGAATGAAGCCACCACAATGAGGACGTAGAGGCTCAGGGGAAGGGAAAGCACACCACCAAGAAAAGGGATAAAAACTACATGCATGTAACAATATTAACTCTATTATTTGTCTTTCTTTGTACTGGATAATAATTGGATCTGCAGTTATACAAATTAGAAACATTCAGATTTCAGTTCTACTGACAATACGTTCTTGCATTTGTATGTATAGGGCGTGTTTCCTCTTTGTCCATAAAGAAGATTTTGAGTATAACATTGGGTAGGAAAATGGACTGATCTTATTTGAAGTTTCTGGAGACTGTCATAGAAAAGTGCCTGTTGGTTTTGATGGCAGTTACCAAGCTTCATGGCAAAGATGATCTCTGTGTTATGGAATGAAAACAAACAGTGGTCTAAATACCCCTTAAAGACAAAACCAGTTGAAAACAGAATATTTTGAAATAAAAACTGAATGTGTGAAGGAAAACCACAAAAAGAAATGCCAAGGTCCTAAGAGTTTTATTTCTTTTTTATTTTATATTAACGGTGTATGTCACCAACAGGAGATTGTTTTTGTTTGTTGGTTGGGTTTTTTCCCCCCACATTTTACAAACAGAATTAATTTTCTTGGTCCAGTGAATTAGGAGGAACACTCAAAGCTGTATCTTTTACATGCCAAGAATAAGAGATGACAAACATGGTTGGATGAAAATAAATGCAGATTAATGGTTCTCGTAGCAAAGGGAAGCAAGAAAGCATATTAACTGAAGAAAAAAATACTGCATATCGAGCAGAAAATTTAGGAGCGATTGTACAAAAATACCTGAGACTTCATGCCTAGTGTTCAGACATAATAAAAGAAATAAGCACGAACCTGAGTTAGAAGAGACTGTGAATAAAACATGATGCTATCATTATTAGGTAACACCGAGTAGGCATTACACAGAGTACCATACCACAGACAAGGATTAGCCTTCAGTCCTTGATTTGCTCCTTTGAGCCCAAATACTGCAGGATCCTCCAAACTCTGAGGTTATGTCACCTCCTGTCTGTCATGCATGTCAAGTCTCTTGCATTTCATCTTCGGGATCTTCATCCTACAAGGAAAGGATATCCTGTAAGAAGTGAGCTTACAGCTCATTTCGTATCAACATTGTAGTGACTGTGCCTTAATTCATCTAAAATCTGGGATCTCTCTATGCTGCATTATTATAAACTTAGGAGGGACAGAAGACATGCAGCCGCTAGAACAGACAGAAGGCAGCATTTGGATCACGTGCAAGTCTTTCAGAAGACAAGTGTAATTTTGAACGAGTATTGGATATTTGTCTATGAAGTGTTCACAGAAAGAGACGGTACTCTGCTGGTGAAAGGGAACAATGAACAGAATGAGGAGGAAAAAAAGGAAGATCGTATGAAATATAGACTTTTGGAGTAGGAAGAACAGAGTGAAAGGAAAACAAATAAAAGCTGAAAGAAAATGTTCTTGTTTACTCTGCAATAGGAAGGATCCCCATTAAAAATGATATTGGATCCCACATAAAAGTAAAATATAATTATTTTATTATAAAATAGCATACAGTAAGTCTCAAAAAAAGGAATTGTATAAAGATTTTAGTTATTCTTTCCCCTTTCCTTCTTTGAGTTCTAATTCTGCAAAGTAAAAAAATACAGCTTACCTATCCTGACAACCGGTAAAGAAAATATATTAAAATGCCATGTAAGGCGTCATACACCAGAAGCAACCTCTCTTTTAGCAGAGGAGGATAAAACTGTGCAATCACATAGCAAGCTCAGTAGGAAGGGAAGAAATGAAAACTTGCTGCAGCAACAGCATGGTGCACTGCTAACCTGTAAGGAAGGAAACAGCAAAATGAAAAAGATGAGTGTGCATGTGACGGGCATGCAGAAGATGACAGGCAGTGTAGCTTTGGACACAGACTGAACAGAAACCCTAACAGGCAACAGAGTCCAGACATGGCTGACAATGCACGCTGTTTTGAGGTAAATTCTTGCAGGTGCTCTCAGCTAGCTATTTAAACTGCACTGCTAAAAGTATGGAGATGTTAAGAAAACTACCATAAGTGGGACACTTCAGATACCAAAGTTTAGCATGAAACTGCTCAGCTTTCTTGGTATATTGTGAGATGCATTATAGAGTGTCTTATAGCCAGCTGGAACAGCCTCCTTTCAGCAGTAATGAATAATTGCTGCCTGGTAGCCTGAAAGGTGGTATCTTAACTAAAGCCAAGCTTTTCTTCCAATATATTTAAACTATTTATACCAAGTATATTTCATAAGTAAACCTTCTCAATTTATTTGCACAGGCAAATATATATTTAGTGAAATATCTTATATATTAATCAGGAGATCATTAGACTTGTGGTGGTCCTATAAGCATCACAGTCTTATAATTGCTCCTGTAGAGATTCTGTTTTATGCATAGATGAACTTTACCTATACTGTAAAGAAGTTCCATCTTGTCGCAGGAGCAAAACTTATCTATACTAAACTATGTAGACTCCTGTAGTCCTACATAGCTATTAAAAAAAAGAATAGAAACAATACAGGTCTTCCAATGACAATTCTTAAGCTGAATACAAAAAAAGGGAGGGGGAAGAAAAATGTAAGTTGCGTAAAAATATCATTCTCAGATTTATATCAGTGATGCTTCTTGTTAGTACTAATATCAAGATGGTTGAAAACATTTCCTCTAGTTTGTTTGAGTTTTTAGTGGTAACTTTGACCTAGAAGATTTCAATAGCCTTTTTATTGCAAGTGGTTTTATGACTAAGGGGAGAAGGGGTTCAATAACAGAATGTAACACATTCCCAAAGCAGGCAAAGGGAAACCAACCTTCCTGCTGAGCAAAAAGCCCTTTACAATAACCTTTCACCTTTACTTTGAACTTACTTTTCATATGTGAATAGTTTATCTTGAACTTATTGTTATATAGAACAGGAGGACAGACAGTTGCAGATGTGTGAAATGTAAAATAATTTGAAGAAACATGGTTTTGCCTTTACTGTAAATCAAATTCCCCAGAATAATGGAGGAGAAGGAGAAGGGGCAGGTGAAGAGGAAGGTAAAAAAGGAAACATTGAAAAAAAGAACAAGAAATTAACAACAAAAAAAAAAAAAGCCAAAAAAAGCAAAAGGTAAAAGAAAAGGAAGGAAAATAGAAAGGAAAGCTGAGCAAGAGATGTTCCTGAAGTTTACTTGATTCTTTGCTAAACCAAATACGAAAAGAGATATACTTCTGAAAACCAGTTGTTCAAGACGAAAACAATTGCCTGAATCAGAATCTCAACTAAGGCTGTGATTCAATAAGAAGTTGTAGTTCGTATTTGTAACCCTTGATTTTTACCAGCATTATAGAAATAAATCTGTTTTTCTTGTGTTTTTGAAACCTTCATAAGAGTCTTCTAAAGCTAAGTTTGTTAAAAGCAATGATAATTTAAATCATTACATACATTAATGATCTTACACATAGTTCATTGTCATTCCCAGTAAAATGAAGAACTTTGTCATCTATATATTTTCCTTAATATTTGTCTAATCTTTGATAACTTATTTAACTTTTATTTATACTGAGTGAAACTAAGACACCTAGACAAAATGAAACATCATAGATTTTTTTAAAAAAACAACTGGGTAATAAGCATTATTTAGATAAAGAATACAACATTATTAGTGAAAGCATTATCCACATTATATACACTCTCTGCTTTCCTGTAGCTCTGCTTTGCAGATCACATCTGCTGGCTTCCTAATTTGCATCTGAAGACACTTAACACAAAAAAAAAATGCACAAAAACATACATAGCAGCTATTGCTTAACCAAATCAAGCTGCCCTGCCAACAAATATTCCACTGAACAAAATGTGAAATTTGAATTAATGTTGACAAATTTTTTAAATCTATAATCTCTTGCATAACAGATATATTTCAGTCTATTAACCAATGTCCACTGTCCACCTCTGTTGTAAGATTTTGGGGTCATTTGGGGTCTTTTGGGGCTTGGGGTTTTTTTTCCCTTTAGTCCTCCCTCCCAAGAAAATACAGTGCTGTTAGTGATAAACTCATTTTAGGTCACTAGTGGACTTCTTAAAATGAAAAGATCTTTTTACTAGACGTGGATGTCCTAAGACTATAAAAAAGCGCTAATAAGACACTAATAAGGAAATTGAATCAAAGAAGTTTTTGTATACCTTACTTCAGTCAATAATAATTAATGTAAACGAGTTTAAAGATCTGTAGATAAAGCTGGAATAATCTGTCATAGAATTATTCCTCTTCTGTGATAAACTGCTGAGCTACACAATTCTTAGATGTACTTAACATGGATAAATTAGTAAAATGTTTGTTTCATTTGAAATATGCGTATTTGAGAATAGCTACCACACATTGTGTGGTTTAGTTCACACATGCTACAATATGAAAACAAAAAAACAACTAACATTCATGAATGACCAGACTTAAATTTGGGCAGACATAAGCTTTATTACACATAACAATGTTATTCCAACCATTCCTTCCTAAGATTATGACTGTATTACTAGCTGGATGAATTCATGAGTCTTGGCCTCACAACTAAGAAATAATTTGCTTTATTATTTTTTTCTTTTAAACTACTTAGTAACAACATGTACGCAGCTTTAACATTCTGTTTCTTACCATAAAGTTCAATAAGAGACATTTGCTGAGAATATTGAGAGTTCTTGGTGTATCTATGTAGTTTTATGCCGCATAACTTGCTGTAAAAGTGTATTAGTTATGCTAAGCTGTGGTCTAGTGTAAAATAAAAGAAGCAGCTCACATCTAAGACCAATTATTTTCCTAACCCATGCTACTTCACTTCCGTATGTTGCTTTGCCTATGTAAGAGATTTCTGGAGTGCATTGATAATAACTTCTAGATCAAGGAGCTGCTTAGGGAAAGAACTGCATTAGACCTCATACTCAAAATTCAGGGAGAACCAGTTTGGGATGTGAAGGTTGGGGACAATCTTCACTGCAGTAACTGTGAGCTGTGGAGTTGTCACTCATGGGAGGGATAGTAAGGCAAATAATGATGTCCCAACTCAGGAATTCCGGAGACAGGACCCTGTTCAGGGACCTTCTCAGAAGAATCCCAGGGTAGCGTCACCCTGGGGAAAAGGGAGGAGTTTCCAGGAGAACTGGTGGGTTTTCTAAGGGTTACCTCCTTACGTCAAAAGCAGTCCATTTGCAACACATACAAGCGAAGGTTACTGGAGGCCTGCATGGATAAAGAAGGAGCTCCTGACAAAACTCAAAAAGGGAAGTGTACAAGAGGTGGAGGTAAGCAAAACAAGCTTAACTTTTTATGTAAGTCACAGTTGTTTCTGCTGTTAGAGAACTTGCCAGCATTGTTCTTCAGTTTTTATATTAGCACTATCTCATCTCCACTCAAATCAAAGCAGGGGAAGAGCAATTTCTTGTCAAAAAGAATATATAAGCATGTCTATGATATAAGCTTTAATGTATACCACATATTTTTGTTCATTGTGTTTTTATATGATTTACACATGTGAGTACTTATTTCATGAAATAGCCTCTGTTATGTGCAATGAAATATCCATGCCTTTTGGATATGCAGGTTTTGTGTTATTTATATTGAAATTTCCTTAAAAAAACTATTTTTAACATTTACCAAACATATAAGGCAAATAAACATCCATTACAAAAATCAGATTAAAATATAATTCCATCAGAACTTCATTTTCCCAAATTTATTTTCCATTTTCATGATATCATTTCATTCTCTTAATTAAGTTTCATACTTATTCTGAACTGATAACAAAGAATTAGAAATTTTATGTTGATAATTAATTTAATTTTATTGCTATGATGGAACAATCTGATGTTATTCATGTCACTCAGATAAACTTAGTATACAAATAAGGATTTTAAAAATGGAGGTAAGTTTTGCTGATAGAATGAAAAAAACTCACATTTTTTCCTAGTTTTAGGTAGATGACTAAAAGTATGAATGCAATTTATGGAGGCTGAAAGATACACACCAGAATAATTACCTTTTGATTTCTGTATATGGGATGTTCCTGAGATAAATTTCTTCACATCATAAATTTAGTGTACTGGACACCTGTACTTTCCTGAGGAAAAAAAAAACGTTGGCAGTTTGTTGAAAGGATATCCTAAGGGTTGTTCACGAGCACAGAATATCTTTAAGGCTGGCAGGAATATCTAGTTATGTACTTCTTACTGTTATTGCCAATGGCATTCTAATGAGCATCTTGTCTTATCAGAGACCTGTTCTTTATTATGACCATAAATGGTATTGTACAAGGCATCATTCCTCTCTGCAACAAGCACTAGGATAATATATTCCTTTTGTTCAGAATCTGCAGGGAGAAAGGATTATTTTGTTCTTTAATATTTCAATCTGCGGTTGTTGTCTATACATAGAGGTCTGTAAAAGCATTTAATGAAAACTTCCTTGGAAAAGGAAAGAATACCATAAATTCTAAAGCAGAGATGCGCCAGAAGCAGAACACCTGCCACTGACTTCTTCTGATGGATAACAGTAAAATACTCACTGCTTGTAGGTAACAACCCACTGGCAGTGAGTGTTCAAAAATAGCTTTTGAATTTGATAGCTTTGTGCAACATGACCTGATACAGCCTTTTCTATGTGCTACATTGTACCACCAGTTTAAAGAAACGTTGTGTTTTGGGGTATTGTTGTTTTGTTGCTGTTTTATATAAGCAAAGATGTTGTTTTCATAACAATAAAGTAAGCTTATTCCAACACCAGCATTTTAAGTAGGAATTTTGACATATCAGTGCCATAGATTTAAATATGCAATAACATCATACCAAAGCCCCATATCAGTTACAGGATTAAAATGTTTGATGAAGACTAAATATTTTCCAGTACTTTCTTGAATTATTTTAATTCCCAGATAATCACTGTATATTTCTCACTTTATTTAATCATACATGATTCTAACTGTGTTTTCCTCATGATTCTACTATGAATCTTTCCACTTCACAGAAGTATTTTTCAGCGCAGTTTTACAGTGCACTGTAAGTATGAAACAACTACTGAAATGTAAAAGATGTATATCCACTGCCTCAGCACAATCAATGAGAGTTTTCATTTTTTGTTTTTCAAAGTGTTTTGAGTAACTTCAAATCTAATCACACAGATTTTCTCCAAAATATAACTCTATCCATACACATACACAAACACGCCTTGTTAAAAAAGTAAGAAAGGAGTAATCAGTACAGAGCCTAAAGAGCTGTGTTAAGGAAGATACAGGCTTCTTTTGCTAATTAGAACTAGGTGACTGGATAAATCATTAACGCAGATACATAAGAAACAAGTGGTAAGCCATTGAATTACAAAATGATATTAGACTGGGACTGTTTATAAACCATGAAAGAGAAACTAGAAGTTCAGAGATGTCTATAGGAATGGGTCACTTTGTAATACATTGGTTTTTTTTCCAGTTAGCTGTGCAACATAAGAAAAACTCCCATTTGGAACCTTGTTATGCGACCTATATACTCCTCTCACCCAACTCCAGTGATTGACAGTTGTAGTCTTTTCTCTTGTCTATGAATATCATTACATATTTTTTCCCCTTCTGATCCTGCCACATCAGACCTGCCTCCTCATAAGTGCTGAATTTCTTCTTTCCAAACAAATTTCCTCTGGTTACACTAGTTTTAACATCTTTTTAACTTCTTTTCTTCTCTTCTTTATTGATATCTCCTTCTCATCAGTTGATTCTACCTACTGCGTCTCCAGTGGTTTTAGGTCCCTCTTAAAAATAGTATCAGTATGCATTTACCTGTGACTGTTTCCTATAGGGAGTACAGCAGTTTTGCTGCAGATCTTAACATCAGCTAAAGATATACTAAAATAGTTTTACTTCAGTCTCTTTATTTCAGCTCCATCAAACATCTCTACTTGTAACTTACCTAAATGATGCCATGACTACTAATCGTCAGTCTTGCCATTTGTAGTCTGAGGACGATAAGCTGGAGAGGTATAAAATCTTGTGTGTTCACTCAATTTGATCTTAATATCTCAGTGATTTAAATTTTTGTTAACTTCCAATGTATACTGTTGTGGAGTCCTGGCTGGACGAGAGGGGACATAGTTTGGTGCCGTTGAGCAATCCAGGTTTCAAACTAGAGATGGGCCTTGAGAGCAGCAAACACGGAACCCTGTTGGGAAGGTAGAGCGACGAGCTC